>ENA-ORTD01001512-ORTD01001512.1-human-gut-metagenome-genome-assembly--contig:-NODE-1512-length-15995-cov-13.035822_pt1 | contig 15995 bp, 15 predicted proteins | sample MGYA00241907_ERZ509178 | MGnify/ENA primary metagenome ERZ509178 (study PRJEB26280, sample SAMEA2338793) | human gut metagenome | biome: human gut; feature: human-associated habitat; material: faeces...
ATAAAAAGAGAAAATTGGTTGTATTTAATTTGTACTTTTTCTTGACATAAGACCAGTACTCTGTTTTCATTGAAAAAGATGAAATGACCTATGAGGTAGAAAACAAAGCCGGCGTCGGCTTTATTAACACGGCTATGAAAGGAAACCTGAAAATCGTTAAGACTTCCTCAGACGGTAAGGTTGAAGGCTTCACTTTCAGAGTTACGGGAGTAAACGGATACGACCGAAGCTTCACGACCGATAAGAACGGCGAAATCGTTATTGAGGGACTTCGTATCGGCGATTACACCGTTTCCGAGGTTCAGGATAGTGTTTCTGCTTCCTATGTGCTTCCTGCGGATAAGATTGCAACAGTAAAGGTCGGCTCTACTACCGTTGTGGAAATGCACAATGAGCTGAGAGACACACCAAAGACCGGAGATAACAGCAATGTGGGCTTGTGGACGGCACTTGCGGGACTTTCTGCCCTCGGTATTGTCGGCACAGCCGTTGTTGCGTACAGAAAAAAGAAGAAGGAGGACAATGAGTAATGGACGCTAAAACAATCGTAGCAGTTGTATTAGTCGCCTTTATTATCGGCGGCTTTATCTTCTTGCAAATTAAGAACAGAAAGAAATAAGGAACGCTTGTGTGGGCGGAGTGAAAACTTCGCCCACCGTTCTTTTACGGAGGTGCATTATGAATAAGCAAAAGACGGTTGACAGCAAGGTGCTTGCAATACTCAGAGAATGCCCCGAAACGAGGTATGACGATATGCAGCTTATCCTTTGCTATTACAACCGATACAGCTATATGAGAGTCGGAGATTTACCGCTTGAGGATATAGTCAACAACTATAAAGGCTACGGCTTGCCGTGCTTTGAGACTATCCGCAGAGCAAGACAGAGAGTGCAATCCCTATTTCCCGAACTGTCAAGGCAGTGCAGTGGCTGCGACTGCGGAAACATCAGAATTGTGATTGAAGTAAGCTGAGGTGTGGATATGAACGAGGAAAAAAGAAAAATCGGTGAATACACTGTTCTTTGCTCGGTCAATGTGGGCGAAAAGGAAGTTATCTTGGCTTCCAATGAGCAAAGCACAAACGGCGATAAATATATGTGCGGCTTTGCAGAGCGAAACGACCTGTTTGAACTGTGTTCGGAATGTATGGTAAGCGATGACTATATCGAAATCGTACACCTTTTCGGTAGCCGTGTGGCGAATGAAGCGGAGCTTTTCAAGGAACAGGTCGAAAAGCTGGATATTCCAATCACACTCATAACAGAAGCCGATTGTATCCCCGACCACTATTCCAAAGACATCAACGGCAAAATCATAGCTATTGACCCCAAGGTATTAAAGCCCGAATTTCAGAGAGCCGACAGACAGCTCTACTATGTTACGGGAGGTTTCGGTGCGTCGGCAAACAGCCGTGGAAGTGCTGTGTTCTGCACAAATCTTCACACCGGCAAATCCACCCGATATGAAAGAATGGACGTTATGGGCGAGGTAAAGCCTGAGTGTCTGCCTGAATGGGCAAAGGAAAAGGCACAAGAGCTTTTACACAAGAAGCGAAACAAAGACAAAGAACGATAAGGAGGACAAAGCAATGAAGGAAAAATTCACTTTTCAACAGAAAACAAAGCTTCTGACGAAACTGTTTGACGCAGGCTGCAATACCGAAAAGAAATTGCAGCAGCTTGATATGGAGAGCATTTTGAAAATTCCTGGTATCACTATTCCGGATATGAGCCTGATTATCGAGCTTCAGAAGCAGACCAAAGCCAATAAGCTGTTCTCTTATTTGGGAGGTGGCACTGATGAGCAGTCAGGAACAGAATGACCGCCATATCATTTGGAGCGACATTAGCCTTGACCTTGATGATTGGCGAGAGTCTTTGGAGGAATTGTATCCCGGATATTCCGATGATGAGCTTTACGACATTATGGTAAAATCTAATGCCGAAAATCTTTATGATGAACGAGTAAATCTCAACATTCAGCTTTCACAGCCGATTATCGTAATCGGCGACCTCGGCAGATGGAACGGCAGAGTGTCGGGCTACAAGATGATTGATTCCGGCAACATCAAGGATTGCCTTTATTCCGATACCGATTACACCGAATGGTATGTGGATAAGTACGGCGATCTTCGAGCCGACGCCGTTCATCACGACGGAACAAACCATTATCTATACCGTGTATTCAAAGACGGTGTTACCGATACGCAGATTGAAAATCTGCAAGATAAAATCTACAACGGAAAAGCCACAAGAGCCGACATCACACGAGTTACCAAAAGGCTCGGCGATGACATTGCCGGAGTTTATGGTTTTCCTATTCCAAAGCAAAGACAAACAAACGAACAAGCGAGGTGATGAAAATGGATTACAGAGTATTGACCGAAACAGAGCGCAAATACACCTTCAGTCAAAGCCAGCAGCTCTCTATGCAGACCGGTCTTATCGGATATTTGAGAGCCGACTTTGGTTCTAACGGGAACGAGTTTTGGACGACTTGGAACGATTTCAGAAAAGACTTGAAAACCGATGAGTTTAAGGCTGAATTTGATGATGTGATAAACGGATTGCGTGACGGCGATGTTTTGTCCGGCAGGAAGTCTATGTCCTCTTACTGTTATTCCACTCCCGACAGCTCCTTTAATGATGACCGCAACCACTACGGCATTCGTCTTGATACGGAAAAGTACAGCTATCTTATGAGGTTTAACCCCAACAGGGGCGAGTACAATCTTTACTGCTATTGCTATCAGAAAGAGTGGCTGAACAACCACTTGAAAAATGCCGAGCGTGGTATCCGATTTATTGACCCGCACTATCAGGAGCAGTTTCGCATTGCGGACGGAGAGAAAATCTCAATTAAGCTCGGCGACGGCAAAACAATGGAGAGAACTTGCAGATATATTGACGACTACCATTTGGAGGTCGGAACAAATCTCTACCATATCTGCGAATTTGCCGAGCTTTGCGAGAGAAACGGTCATACCGTAGAACCAGCCGCAAAAGAAAACAAAAAACCTGCAAAGGACAAAGAAAAATCACGATAAGGAGGTGCAGACGAGGTGGCAAGGAAATTTGACCTGATTTCAGAGCTGTATGAAAGAACCTGTTTTGCGGTTACAGACAATCCGGTAAACTGGCAATCGTTTCTGAAAACAGCAGGCAGAAATTTCAGGCTCCGATTTGATGAACAGCTTCTCATTTATGCCCAAAGACCCGACGCAACAGCCGTGCTTGAAATCGAACGATGGAACGGTACTTTCGGTCGCTGGGTAAACCGGGGAGCAAAGGGTATTGCCGTATTTGAGGACGCAGACAGAAGCCGTCAAAGGCTGATTCATTACTTTGATATATCGGACACCCACGAAAGCCGACATTCCCGCCCTGTTCCTATTTGGGAGATGAGACCCGATTATGAAGCAGAGGTTATCGAAACGCTTGAAAACACTTTCGGGGCGGTAAACGATACAACGAGTATTGAAAATGTCGTCAAAGAGAGCATTGCCAATGCCGTCGAGGACAACATCGCAGACTATATCTCCGACTTTATGAGCTTAGGTGCAGGAAGCGATATTGAGTATTTGTCTGCCGATGAAGCAAATGCCTTGTATTTGGAGCTTGTCAGAAACAGCGTATCATATATGGTTATGGCTCGATTGGGACTGAACGCAGACAAGGTCTATTCTCCCGATGACTTTGCCGGGATTTCAAGCTTCAATTCACAGGAAGTTCTCAATGCGGTGGGCATTGCTACAAGCGACATTGCTGAAATGGCATTGCTCCCTGTCAGCAGAACAATCAGCACGCTCAGCAAGGAAAATCGCATAATTGATGAACAGGGACAATCCGAATACAATAAAGACATCAAAGACGAAAGGAGTCAAAGCGATGAGCGAAATCACATACACGATGGTGGGAGATTACAATCTTCCGAACCTGAAGCTGCCGGAGCAGAAGGAAGTGACTCTCGGCAGATGGTCGCAGATGAGGAGAACTTATCTGAAGGAACATCACAAAATTCTGTACTACAATCTTCTGACGAAAGGGATTCTGAACAGTCACTTGGCGGAGGTTCAGCAGAGAGCCAGCGAACTGGAGGAAACTCTCGTAAAGCAGATGGCAGAGAAAGCGGGACTGACGGAGCAGATGAAAGCGGAAGATATGATGAAATGGGTTCGCCTGATGAACAACATCAGGAACTCGGCACAGGAAATCGTGAAGAATCAGGTAATATTCGCTTAGAGTATTACGACAGAAACCACGAGGACAAGAGCCTGCCGTTTTTCGGTGGCGATGATACTATCCGAGAAATACTCGGCACTACCCCGCATTTGTCCGCTTCAAAGGAAGAAATCAAAGACTTCTATGAGAGAAATACGGATAATGCGACCCGTACCGAATATATCAAGGGTATTTTCAACAATGATTACACCCAGCTACCTTTAAGCGACGGCAGGCTTGTCGGCTACAAAACATTTCAGAATGTCCTCCACTTGTGGGAGGGCGAATACGAAAACAGAACAGCTCAGAGCTTCTATGACTGGGGCGTAATCGCACAGCATTTTGAAGCAATGAGACTTTTGGGAGAATTGACCGATACAATGAAGCCGCTTCCGTCTATGGACGGTCAGTTGACTCTCATTATGGGAAATCAGGCAGAGGAACAAAAAACCTCTGCCTTTACTTTTTCTCAGGAAATCATAGACGCTGTATTGACCCGTGGAAGCGGAGTTTCCGAGGGCAAAATGCGTATCTATGAGCAGTTTGAAAAGAGCCTTTCTGCTAAAGAGAACGCCGACTTCTTGAAAAACGAATACGGTTGGGGCGGCTCTTACCCTGTCATTATCGGTGCAGGCATTGACGAACAGCACGATGGAAAAGGTATCACAATTTCAAAAGGTATCGGAAGCGACAAGCCGCACATTACGCTTTCTTGGTCTCAGGTTGAAAAGCGTATCGGAGACCTTATCCGTATGGACAGATACCTAAACCCAAAGGAAAAAGAAAGGTACCCGGAATGGCTTGAAAAGCAGGAAGAAAGGCGAGCCGAGCTTGCAGAGCAGAGAAAAAACCGTGAGATACTCTCTACCGCACCGCCTGAGCCTGAAAACAAAGAGGACGAACCGGAAGCACAGTATGAATATCATCTCGGCGACAGCGTATATATCGGAGCTTCGCAGTATGAGATTTTGTCCTTTGATGAAAACCGTGTAATGCTCTATGACTTCGATATGCCCCTATTCAACAAGGAGATTTCAAGGGAAGAATTTGACCGCAAAGTGCGTGAAAATCCGATGAACGACCACTTGAAGGTCAGTGTGTTACCGGCGGAAGAAAAATTCGTTACAGGCGAAAATGAAGCTCAAAACGATACCGAAACCGTACAGGATTTCAGTCCGAAAACCGGTTATGACGACGCATTCTTTATCGACCTGGTCAATGAAAGTGTAATTTGGATGTACTATAACCCTGACAGCAATGCCGGAGGTCAGTATGTTACAAATACGCTTTCTTTTGACGAGATACAGCAAGCTGCACGGGAATATGACTCGACTGAGGATTTCTTTGATTACCTCGGCAGCATTGCAAATCAGGAGCTTGCCGATGTAGGTACGGAATGGTTTGTGGACGCAGAAAGTCAGTTTTCACAACAGCCTGATTTCACAGACTGTACCAAAGCGACAATGCAAAGCCTTGTGGCTGCTGCTTCTGAAGTACCGGTTTATGACCGAGAAACGGAAATCCTTTATTCCGTGCTTGGCAGATTAAAGATTGACGACATTGCTCTCAGTTATGATGAAAACGGTCTTGTTGCAAGGGACAGCGATAACGAATGGCACGGTGCAGAGTTTTATCATTTTCTTGTTGATGAAGCCTTTGTGTTTGAAGATGACGGTTCTGTGCTTGGTATCAGACCTGACTTGCTTGATGACTTTAAGGCTTTATCCGAACACAACGGTGTTGAGGTTAAGGACAACCGAGAGAAAGAGCCTGAACCGATTGTCCCCGCTTGGGAGCAAAAGAAAAAGTCAAAGGTAAAGAGCTTTGACCTCCACCCGGATATTCCGATGGCAGAGCGACACAACTTTGACCTTGCCAATAATCAGGTTGAAGAAGTGAACAAGAAAGAACGCTTCCACCGAAACTATGCAGCGATTAAGGTCTTGAAGGATTGTCAAAACGAAAACCGTTTTGCAACACCCGATGAGCAGAAAATCTTGTCGAGATATGTCGGTTGGGGCGGTATTCCCGAAGCATTTGACGAACGAGCCGGAGCTTGGCATACCGAATATGCAATGCTAAAAAATATCCTGACGCCGGAGGAATATGCGTCGGCAAGAGAAAGCACCTTGACCGCCTTTTACACTCCGCCCGAAGTATCTACTGCCATTTACAAGGTGTTGGAACAGATGGGATTTCAGGAGGGCAACCTGCTTGAGCCGTCTTGCGGTATCGGTAACTTCATCGGTATGCTGCCTAAGTCAATGGAAAACGCAAAGGTTTACGGCGTGGAGCTTGATACCGTTTCAGCCGGTATCGCTCAGCAACTTTATCAGAAATCTTCTATTGCGGCACAGGGCTTTGAGGAAGTAAATGTCCCCGACAGCTTCTTTGACGGCGTTATCGGCAATGTGCCTTTCGGAGATTTCAAAGTCTCCGATAAACGATACGACAAGTACAATTTCTTAATCCACGATTATTTCTTTGCAAAATCGCTTGATAAGTTACGCCCCGGCGGTGTGATGGCTCTTGTGACAAGCAAAGGAACTATGGATAAGGAAAACTCCAATGTGCGTAAATATATCGCACAGAGGGCGGAGCTTCTTGGAGCAATCAGACTTCCGAACGACACCTTCAAAGGCAATGCCGGAACAGAGGTTGTATCCGATATTCTGTTCTTGCAAAAGCGAGACAGGCTAATAGATATTGAGCCTGACTGGGTTCATCTTGACACCGACGAAAACGGTATAAGGATGAACTCATATTTTGTTCAGCACCCGGAAATGATACTCGGCGAAATGAAAATGGTAAGCGGTCGTTTCGGACCGGAAGCAACCTGTGAACCGTTTGAAAATGCCGACCTTTCGGAGCTTTTGAACGAAGCAGTCTCAAACATTCACGGAGAAATCTCCGAATACGAGGTTGCCGACGAGCTGGAGGAAGAAGATAATTCTATCCCGGCAGACCCTACGGTAAGGAACTTCTCTTACACAATTTTGGACGATAAAATCTATTTCCGTGAGAACTCCCGTATGTCCCCGGTAGAGGTATCGGCAACCGCCGAGAACCGTATTAAGGGTATGATTGGGATAAGGGATTGCGTCCGCAACCTGATTGAATTGCAAACCGAGGACTACCCCGACAGCGAAATCAAACAAGCACAGGAAAAACTGAACACTCTGTATGACAGCTTTACAAAGAAGTACGGACTGATTAACAGCCGTGCCAATACTTCCGCCTTTTCCGACGACAGCTCCTATGCTCTGCTCTCAGCTCTTGAGGTCATCAATGAAGATGGCGAACTGGAACGCAAGGCGGATATGTTCTTCAAAAGGACGATTAAACCGCACAAGCCGGTAACGGAGGTTGACACCGCTGACGAGGCTCTCGCTGTCTCTATGGGTGAAAAAGCCGCCATTGATATGGAATATATGATGGAGCTTTCCGGCAAAAGCGAGGAGGAATTATTCGCTGACCTAAAGGGTGTAATCTTCTTAAATCCTCTTTATGAGTACGGCAATTCTTATGAGCCGAAATATCTGATGGCAGACGAATATCTGTCGGGCAATGTTCGTGAGAAGCTGGCGACAGCCAAAAGGTCTGCGACTCTGTATCCCGAAGATTACACCGTCAATGTGCAGGCACTTGAAAAGGTTCAGCCAAAGGATTTGACGGCAAGCGAGATTTCCGTAAGGCTCGGTGCGACTTGGATTCCACCCGAAATATTCCAACAGTTTATGTTTGAGTTTCTCGACACCCCACGCTATGCACAGTGGAATATCAAGGTTCACTACTCTCAGTTTACCGGAGAATGGAACATTGAGGGAAAGAGCTATGACCGTTCCAATGTTAAAGCGTACAGCACATACGGCACTTCCCGTATTAACGCATATAAGATAATCGAGGAAACGCTCAATCTGAAAGATGTCCGTATCTTTGACTATATCGAAGATGACGAAGGCAAAAAGAAAGCCGTTCTCAATAAAAAAGAGACGGCAATCGCACAGGCAAAGCAGGAGCTTATAAAGCAGGGCTTTCAGGACTGGATATGGGCTGACCCTGCCCGCCGAGAAAAACTCACGAAGATGTATAACGAAAAGTTCAACAGCATAAGACCCCGTGAGTACGACGGAAGCCACATTGTTTTCAACGGTATGAACCCGGAAATCGAACTCCGTGAACATCAGAAAAATGCGGTTGCACACATTCTGTACGGCGGCAATACGCTGTTGGCACACGCAGTCGGTGCAGGCAAAACTTTTGAGATGGTGGCGGCTGCTATGGAGTCCAAACGACTCGGACTTTGCAATAAGTCTCTGTTCGTAGTCCCAAATCACTTAACCGAACAATGGGCGGCGGAGTTTTTACAGCTCTATCCGGCGGCGAATATTCTTGTTGCGACAAAGCGAGATTTTGAGACAAAGAACCGCAAAAAATTCTGCGGTCGAATTGCTACGGGAGATTATGACGCCGTAATCATCGGTCATTCCCAGTTTGAAAAAATACCGATGTCCATTGAAAGACAAAGAGCAATTCTTGAGCAGCAGCTTGAAGAACTGACAGACGGTATTATGGATTTGAAGCGAAACCGTGGAGAAAATTTCTCCATTAAACAGCTTGAAAAGTCTAAAAAGTCCGTGAAACAAAAGCTGGAAAAGCTCAACGACCAAAGCCGCAAGGACGATGTTGTTACCTTTGAAGAACTCGGTGTGGACAGGCTCTTTATCGACGAGAGCCATTATTACAAGAACCTCTATCTTTACACCAAAATGCGTAATGTGGGCGGTATCGCTCAAACGGAAGCACAGAAATCCTCCGACCTGTTTATGAAGTGCCGATACCTTGACGAGCTTACAGGCGGTCGAGGAACGGTATTTGCGACCGGTACTCCTATCTCAAACAGTATGGTGGAACTCTATACCATTCAGCGATACTTGCAGTACAACACGCTTGTAAAAAACAATTTACAGCACTTCGACTCGTGGGCAAGTACCTTTGGAGAGACTGTAACAGCCGTAGAGCTTACCCCGGAGGGAACGGGTTACAGAGCGAAAACCCGCTTTGCAAAATTCTATAACCTTCCGGAGCTTATGGCGATGTTTAAGGAGGTCGCCGACATTAAGACGGCGGATATGTTGGAATTGCCTGTGCCGGATGCACACTTCCACAATGTTGCAGTCAAGCCGTCTGAAATGCAGAAAGAAATGGTTGCTTCCCTTGCGGAGCGAGCCGAGAAAGTCCGTGGTGGCGGTGTGGATTCGAGTGTAGATAATATGCTCAAAATCACAAACGACGGTAGAAAGTTGGCTCTTGACCAGCGTATGCTCAACGATATGCTGCCTGATTTTGAGGGTAGTAAAATCAACGCCTGCGTCGATAACATCTACCGTATTTGGGAGGAAACAGCCGATAAAAAATCGGCACAGCTTGTGTTCTGCGACCTCTCAACACCAAAGAACGACGGCACATTCTCGGTATATAACGACATCAGAAAGAAGCTCATAGAGCGTGGTGTCCCCGAAAGCGAAGTCCGCTTTATCCACGAAGCAGATACCGATGTGAAGAAAAAAGAACTGTTCCAAAAGACCCGTAAAGGCGAGGTCAGAGTGCTTCTCGGTTCTACGCAGAAGATGGGAGCCGGCACGAATGTTCAGGACAGACTTATCGCACTTCACGATGTGGATTGTCCGTGGAGACCGTCAGACTTGGAGCAGCGTTCCGGTCGAATTATCCGTCAGGGCAACTCAAACCCTGATGTAGATATTTACCGCTATGTAACGGAGCAGACCTTTGACGCATATCTCTATCAGCTTGTAGAGGGAAAGCAAAAGTTCGCCAGTCAGATTATGACGAGCAAATCCCCGGTGCGTTCTGCCGAGGATATTGATGAAACCGCCCTGTCCTATGCAGAGATTAAAATGCTTGCCACCGGCAATCCGTATATTAAGGAGAAGATGGATTTGGATATTCAAGTCCAAAAGCTGAAGCTCTTAAAATCCAACTTTCTATCTGAAAAATACGCTTTGGAAGATAAGATAATCAAATATTATCCGCAGCGAATTACAGCTTTGGAAAACCGCATTGAAGGCTTGAAGCAAGATGTAGAAACTGCGAAACAGCACCCGAAACCAACGGACGACCGCTTTGTCGGTATGGAGGTTAAGGGTGTTTTTTATTCCGAAAAAGCCGACGCCGGTAAAGCAATCATTGAAGCCTGCAAGCAGATGAACAGTCCCGACCCTATTCCTCTTGGCAAGTACCGAGGGTTTGAAACGGAGCTGCTTTTTAATACCGCAGAGCGAAATTATGAGGTTCGACTGAAAGGTGCAACAAGCAGAAATGTTCCTCTCGGCGATGACGCATACGGCAATATTATCCGCCTCGATAACGGAATTGAGAGATTTGCCGAGAGCTTGTCGCTTGCGGAAAATGACCTTGAGAACACCCAAAATCAGTTGGAAACCGCAAAGAAAGAAGTCCAAAAACCATTTATCCAAGAGGAAGAATTGAAAACAAAGCTTGCCCGACTGGACGAGCTGAATATTCTGCTCAATATGGATAAGCGAGAAAACGAAATTGTCGGCGGCGAACCCGATGAGGGCGAAGTGCCGAACACACGAAAGGAGAAAACCTATGAACGATAAAATGACACCCGATAAGGAAAGAGAAAACTGCCCTTGCAGAAAAGCAATCATTAACCCTTTTGATGCAATGATGATGGTTGTGGTCAGGAGACTTGATAAAGCATATCTCGAATTAAAAAGAAGCAAACCGCCCGCAAAGGAAGCAGAATTTGCCCTTAGAAATGCAAAGCTTTCTTTCTACGGAGAGTTGGTTCGACAGAGCATTGAAACGGTGTTTTCGCCGGAAGAAATCATTGCTTTGTATGAAAACGACGACCTTGCGGGAGGTGCTTGGACTGTTTGGAATGACATCGGCTGCCCTGTTGATAAGATACTCATTATCATTGCAAAGCTCAGTATCAACGAACCGATACAGAAAGCGGTTGCCGATTTGCTGATGTAAAAAGGCGGTGATACCTATGCCGTATATTGCACCGGAAGTCATAACCGAAGCCAAACGAATGGATTTATTAACCTATCTCAGAGAGTATGAACCGGGCGAGCTTGTCAGGTTTTCAAGCAACACCTACACCACAAGAACCCACGACAGTTTGAAGATTTCCAACGGAAAATGGATGTGGTGGTCGAGAGGTATCGGGGGCAAATCCGCCCTCGATTACCTTATCAAAGTCCGTGGAATGGATTTTGTGCAGGCGGTTCAGACCATTATGGGAAACGGTTCAGTCAGCTTTCCGACTTGTGAAAACATCAAAAGCTATGAGGAACAACCCTTGCTTCTGCCTGAAAAAAGTCCTACTGCCGATGTGGTATTTGATTACCTTTTCGGGCGTGGGATTGATTATGAAATCATCAACCACTGTTTGGAACAGGAGCTAATCATTGAGTCGCTCCCATATCACAATGCTGTTTTTATCGGCTATGACGAGAACAAAGAACCTAAATACGCCGCTTACAGAGCAACAAATCAATCAAGGATTATGGGCGACTGCACCGGCAGTAAAAAGCAATATTCTTTCCGCCTGACTGCCGAAAACACCGGAGAGGTTCATCTTTTTGAGTGTGCCATTGACCTGCTTTCCTATGCAACTTTGATGAAGCTGGAGGGCAAAGACTGGCGACAGTTTAACCTTGTTTCTCTTGCGGGAGTGTATTCCCCAAAGCAGAAAATCGAGGACTCAAAAGTGCCTGTTACACTCGGCAGGCTGCTTGAAAAAGACAAAACAATCAAGCGAATTGTTCTTCATTTGGATAATGATATTGCTGGAAGAAAAGCAACCAAAGCGTTGCAGACGATTCTTTCAGATAATTATGAAGTCGTTGACGACCCTCCCCAATACGGGAAAGATGTCAACGACTTTCTTTGTAAACGCTTGGGAATAAAAGAAAAAACCGAAAGGAGTTTTGCACGATGAAACTAAAAGAAATCAGAGAAATGTACCCGGAGGGTACGCAGATTGTACTCACTAAAATGGCTGGCGAAAGTCAAATGCCCTATGGGCTAAAAGGAACAGTTAAGTTTGTTGACGACGCCGGACAGATTCATATGAGTTGGGAAAACGGCAGCTCTCTTGCTTTGAATATTCACGAGGATACCTTTGAAAAGGTCGAAGCACCTGAGAAGATTTCCGTAATTCTTGTTGAGCCGGGCAGGTATCCGAAACTCATTGAAATCGAGGATACCCTTGAAGCAATGCAGTCTCTTGTGGAGGGAGATATTGAAGAATATATGCCCTTTGAGGACGAGGTTGCCATCATCTGCAACGAGGAAGGAAAGATGAACGGTATGCCTCTGAACAGGGCTGTTTATTCCGAGCCTGAGAATGTTGAGATGAGTTATCCGCAGTTGAAAGCTCATTTCCGGCAGGCAGAAAAAGAAAGAAACCACACGACCGGATATATTGTTTTTACGGCTGACAGCTTTGACAAGCCTTACACAGAGGAACAAAGAACCTATGTTGTCAGCAGTAACAATAAGGCTTTCATTGAGGGTATGGGCGGATATTCTATCTATGCTTCTTCCCTTGACGGCTCGGATAAATGTGTGCGACTGGAAGCATATATGGCTGATGAACACGGCGGCAAGGACGGTTGGAAGATTGAAAAATGTTATGTGAAAGACGACAGCAACCGTGAAATGCTCGACATTATTGCCGGCAAGTTCTTCATTGCATACGCACCGATTGAGTCGGAAAAGTTTCTCAGTATGCCAAAAGAACTGGCTCGTAAGTACGAGGAAAAGTTCAAATATCCGGAGAGGTTTTACAAGTCTTTGGACGGTATTGAAGCAAAGCCGTATAAGCCTGTCTCAAAGGATATGGAGAGATAAGAGTCAATCTATGGGGCAACCCTGAGTGTCTGCATAATCTTAGCGAGCAGACCATTTATGGACAGGAATGTCCAAAACGGTACACTCGTTAGGGGTTGCCCCTAATACCCCAAGCAAGAAAGGAGCATAAACTATGCGGGAGATAGTATTGGTCGCCGCCGGGTTAATCATCGGCGGTTTTTTCGGAGTAACAACAATGTGCCTGTTTCAGATAAACCGGGACAGGCACTATATTTGCAGAAAGGACAGCGATAAAAATGAGCAAGAGAAACATTGAAAAGCACATTCTGATGAACAAGGCAGAAGCTCAGGATTTGCAGAAAAAAGCAAAACGTTCTTGTATGTCCGAGTCTGGTCTTATCCGTTTGCTTCTCAAAGGCTACGAGCCGAGAGAAAAGCCCGACGAAAGATTTTACGATGTTATGCGTGAGCTTTCTGCTATCGGCAACAACATCAATCAGCTTGCGGCGAAAGCAAACACCCTCGGATTTGTGGACGCACCGCAGCTCAAAAAGGAAGCCGAGCGTTGGCACAAGTTTCAGGCTGATGTGGAGCGTACTTTTTTAAGACCCGATAAGAGCGATATGAAATGGCAGTAAGTAAATTGTGGTCTGTCACATCAAGGCTCGGTCAGGTAATCGACTATGCCGCCAATCCCGAAAAGACTGCGGCAGATATTTACACCGAGGAACAGTATCAGGCTCTCCGTGATGTTCTCAGCTACGCAAAGGACGAAGAAAAAACCGAGCGTGAATTTTTCGTTGAGGGTATCAACTGCAACCCTGCGACCGCAAGAGACCAGTTTGTATCTGTGAAAAAAGCATACGGCAAAGACGACGGCATACAAGCCTATCACGGATACCTGAGCTTTAAGGAACAGGACATATCCCCGGAGCTGGCACAGAAAATCGGAATGGAATTTGCAAACGAAGTGTGGGGCAAAAGATTTCAGGTGGTGGTTACTACACATCTGAACACGAAGCACCTGCACTGCCACTATGTAATCAACTCCGTTTCCTTTGTGGACGGCAAGCGGTTATGGGGCGATGAAAAAGCGTGGTTCAAGTTTCGCTTGGTTGCCGACCGGCTGTGTGAAAAGTACGGACTGTATTACAATCCGAACCCAAACCGCAGTAAGCAATCCTCTTATTACTACAAGCAGGAACAAGCCGGTATGCCGAGCCGATATTCAATGACCCGTGACGCCATTGATGAAGCGATTGCACACAGCACCAACTTAAAGACCTTTGATTATATTCTCACGCAGATGGGCTATGAGCATTGTCTCAGCGACAGCCGAAAGTATTGGACGATTGTTCCGAAAGGATACAAGAAGCCGATACGACTTAAATCCCTCGGAGAGAATTATACCGAGGAAGCAATCAAGCGTAGGCTGACGGAAAATCAAAAGGTTCTCATCGTTCCTTTTGCCAAAGAAACGGTAAGAGTCAGGCAGTACCGAATGCCCACAAGAGAACACAAAATCAAAAAGGTCGGCGGACTGTATGGGCTGTATCTGCATTACTGCTATAAGCTGGGCTATCTGCCGAAGTACAAAAAACAGAATACCGCAAGGCTTCACTATCTTTTGAAAGAAGATTTGCTGAAGCTCGATAAAATCACTCAGGAGACAAGGCTGCTTGGACGGGAGAACATTTCTACCGACGAGCAGCTTTTCTCATATAAAGAGTCCGTGTTGTCGCAAATCAAATCCCTGACTGACGATAGAACGCACCTGCGAAAACAGTTAAGAAGAAATTTGAGTGACGATGAGCTATCAAATGTCAAAGAGCAGGTTGCGGCAATCACGAGCAAGCTGTGGACTCTCCGCAAAGAGGTCGGTCTTTGTGATGACATAGCCGAAAGGTCAAAGGTCATTGAAGCCAACCTTGAAACGGTTAGAGTTTACGAAGAAAAACAAGAAAGAAAGGAGCAGAACCGTAATGACAAACGGAGGTGATGCGGCAGAACAGGTCGTCAGGCTATCGCTTGAGGGCTTTGAAGTAGCCGCAAAATTAAGCGGAGCGGCAGCTAAAAATATTGCCGTTCTTTTAGTCTCTGTTCTCAAACAGGAACAGAAAACAAAAGGCAAGGCTCGACTTACCAATATGATTAAGTCGGGCAAGGAGCTGAAGGTGTTTTCTATCCCCAACAAGGACTTGAAAAAGTTTACCGAGCAGGCAAAACGCTACGGCGTTCTCTACTGCGTACTCAGGGATAAAAACACAAAGGGCGATAATGTACCGATTGATATTATTGCCCGTGCAGAGGACGCTTCCAAAATTCAGAGAATCGTTGAGAGATTTGAACTCGGTAAAGTTGATAAGGCTGCGATTGTCACCGAGTCTCAGAAGGCTGTCGAAAAGCGTGAAGCTTTGGAGAAAGACAAGCCGACGAAAACCAAAAACGAAATCATCACTGAAGAAGCCGTCAGAAAACCTATTCAGAAAGAGGGGTATTCCCAGTCAAACCCCACAGTCGCCAAAACGGACAAAAACCCTCCGTCAAGGCACGACTCCGAGCCGGTAGATATGCAAACTGATAAGGGTACTGTAAGCGACAGACAGAGAAAGCCGTCGGTGAAAGCAAAGCTTGACCGATACAAGGCACAGTCCAAGCAGCAGAAAGAAGCAGAACGCAAAGAACCGGAGGTATCAAAGCCGGAGGTAAAGAACGCCCCGGCACAGACCGTACACCAGCAGCCGAAACCCAAAAACAAAAATGTGAAAGAGAGGTAATCACAATGACAAACAATTTTACCCCTGCTAAGGCAGGACAGCAGAGCAAACGACTTTCCAAAGAGGAATATGCCGAGCCTGCAAATAAAAAGTCAATAGCAAATTGATGATTTCAGGCAAAAATTTT
>ENA-ORTD01001525-ORTD01001525.1-human-gut-metagenome-genome-assembly--contig:-NODE-1525-length-15927-cov-3.094443_pt1 | contig 15927 bp, 8 predicted proteins | sample MGYA00241907_ERZ509178 | MGnify/ENA primary metagenome ERZ509178 (study PRJEB26280, sample SAMEA2338793) | human gut metagenome | biome: human gut; feature: human-associated habitat; material: faeces...
TCATTGATTATTGCATAATATTTTGATAATCAATATAGACAAATTTCTTCAACGAGGAAGAGTACTGAAATAGATTTTGGGCGAAAATGCCTCAAAATGACATGGTTAGATACTTCACGGCACGATTGAGAAAATCGTGCCGTGGTATTTAAGGGACATTTCCGGTTAAATAACATTCACAAAATCATCACAAACTTTGCGATTCATCTTTGTGATGGTAAAAAATCGGAAATTATGGGTAGACTTAAATCAGAATGTCCCTCTGGCAACTTTATTGTGCGCACCAAGCCGAACGCAAAAGGGGAAGTTGCATCCCGTTTCATCCTAATTTTTAAGCATACTCTTGTTACTATGGGTGATACTTATTTCTGAAACGTAAGAATGGCGGCCAAATGTCCGCCCGGTCGGGGATCGTCTGCTATGACGCGCATTTGCTCGGCTGTAGACGAATAAAACGGCCGCTCCCGAAAGAAGCGGCCGTTCTGTTTGCTGTCCGATCCCGTTTACTGAACGATCGAGATCGTAGGGTTGATGTTGTTTTGTACGGATATGCGGTGCGTACCGCCGTTGGGTGCGGCTAAGGCTCCCTTTCCGCTGGCCTGCCAGTTGGCCATGCAACGGAGCCGGATCAGAATATCCCCGTTATTGATGGCATGCTCGAACGTCATGTTGCGGTCGATCAGGCAATGGACCGTATTCATCATTTCGTAATTGTAAGAGAACGTCTGCGCCTGATCGCCCTCTCCGACGGTCGTCGTCTGCAAGGGCGCTCCGGGCTTCCATTCACCGCCGTCGTAGTACTCCAGCATCCAGTATTTCATACCGGTTCCGGATGCGCGTGCGTGGAACTTGGCGTTGATGACCGTTCCGGCCTTTATGGTCATTTCCGGAATGGTGAACAGCCACCAGTCGCCCGGCCATCCGCCCGTGATATAAGGCTCGCCGGCCGTATTGGCACGGGCTATCTTGTTGTTTACGTCGAGCGCCGGATCGCAGTTGCTGATATAGCTGATATAGCCCTTTCCGGTCGCTGACGGCATTTTGTTGTCCACCACGAACTCATCGACGTTGACGCCCTTTGTAAATACCCATTGCGCCGGCAGATTCGAAGGAATTTCCCGTACGATCGTCTTCTCGTAGACGCCGCCGAACGGATCCGTTACGACAACCTTGATCGTCGAGCCGGGAACCTGCGCTATGGCGGAGAACATATGGGCATTGTAGCCCGTGAGGTAGGTGCTGTTGGGCGAGCCGGGGGCATGGGCCGGTTCCAGTACGTCTTTCTGCCATGTGTAGTGCGTCGGGTCCTTACGGTATACGCGGGTCGCCGTGAGCGGCTGTCCGTTTTCGGTCACGGATACCGTCCAGTCCTCGTCCCAGTTCCATACATTGACCAGCACTTCGTTGGCCTTGGCGCCCACGGCGCTCTTGTAGTCGCTCTTCACGAAATTCATGTCGTATACGGCGAACTGCTCGTTGCGGGCCACCTCGATCCCCTTATAGTACCACTGCACGGCCGTTCCGTTGAATTTGAATACGCCGTATCCCGTCGGGGAGCCGTCCTTGCACAAGTCGTAGTCGGCGCCTCCGTTGGCGCTTTTCACGTTGAACCACCACGTGCCGCATACGGCCGCTACGTTATGCTCGCGTACGCCTTCGGCGATCTTCGCGTGGTGATTGTTGTGCGTATGTCCGGTGAGGAATTCCACCTGATACCCCTGCAGCAGACCGAGCAGGTCGTTTCCGCCCGAAAGCGTCACGATCGGGTTCAGTCCGGCCGAGGTCATCGGGGCATGCATGGCGACCACGATCTTCTTGGACTTGTCCACGTATTTCAGGTCTTCGGCCACCCATGCCATCTGCCATTTCTGCGGGTCGGAGTCGCCGAGCAGCCCGATCCGCTCGATGCCGCCGTTGTAATTGTCGTACTGGTCGTTGTCCAGAACGATGTAGTGTACGTCGCCGATGTTGAACGAATAGTAGGTGGGGGCTATGTGCTGCTTGAAAGGCAGTTCCGTGAAATAGTCTCCGACCACCTTCGGATCGTTGTCGTGGTTGCCGATCACGTTGAAAACCGGGCAGGGGAAGTTCTTCATCAAGTCCTTGTAGTTCGGCAGCTGGTAGCGTACCTCCACCATGTTCTCAGGACCTTGATTCATTGTTTTGTACCAGAACGCATCCCACGTGATGTCGCCCAGACAGAGCGCATACACGTTCGCATACTGCGCCATTTCGGCCGTGATGTCGGGCATGAACTTGTTCTTGTACTGGTCGATGTCGGCATATTTGCCTGCCGTGTTCGGGGTTTTGCTCGCCAGATGAAGGTCGGTGAATACCATCATCACATGGTTCGTGTTTCCGCCGGGGATCTCCGTAAGCGCGAAATCGTGCTGCTCGTTGTCTTCGTTGAGCAGCTGCTGGCTCATGGCCGGGAAGGCCGGATAACCCGCTTCGCTCTCGATGTTGTATCCGGAGGGGATGGAAACGAATACGTACCCCATCTTCTTCTCCGAGGGCAGGTAATAGACGCCGTCCTTGTCGGTCTTGGTGACGATGACTCCGTCGGACACCACCACGTCTGCGACCGCCTTTTTCCCGCAGTAGACGCGGCCCTTGACGGTCATGCCCGCCTGATCGGGAATCGCGGGGAAGTGCGCCTTGTAGATGGTCATCGGACCCAGCACCTGCTGCTTGTTGTAACGCTTCAGGATAAGCTCGTACGAGCGCAGGTCGATCGTCTTGGGAACGGTTATTATGACATAATCCTCGGCCACCTCGCTGATCTCGGCCTGAAAATATTTGGTCTCCTCGGCAGGGTCTTCCGACGTGGAGCGGAACAGGAATACGTCGTATTTGTCGAATCCGGTTCCCATGATCTTGATGGGGTCCTCCGGGATGAAGATCTCCTCCGCATCGGGCATCACGAGATCTTCGATGAAGACGGCGGGGATAATTTCCTCCTGTTCGGGCGTCGGTTTGGTCCATGTCGGATCTTCCGAACAGCTGATTCCGATGCACAACAGCAGAAATGCGGCTGCGAACAGATACGGTAATCTGAATTTTATCAATCGTTTCATTTTTCTCATTGTTTAGATTTTTGTCTAATCCTGCCGAATCGCTCCGGGAGGGGAGCGGTCCGGCAAGATTATCCTGCGTTACACCGGATTAATTGACTTTTTTCTTCAGGCTCGTATAGATCATGCGGTTCGTACCCGTCGCGCTGTTGGCTGCCTTGCCGTCCACGCGCTCGTCGGAATTGACGCGGAACCGCAGCCAGAGCGAAGACTGGTTCTTGCAACCGTCGGGCAGTTTGAAGGCGAAGTTCTTGGGACCGGGTATTACCTCCCAGTTTCCGGCCTTGTAGTCGGTTACGAAGGTCCACGGACCGGCCTCGGCCGCAGCCCACTCGATCGAGAAGGGACCGGGGCCCGACTGCGAGCTGGTGGTGCAGAAGCATACGTAAAGGTCATCCGAAATGCCTGCCGTCGAAGTCTCGAAGTACCATGCCTTCTGGGTCGGCGTATAGGTGTCGTTCGACTGGGCGCCCCAGCCGCCGCAGTTGGCGGAATAGTATCCCTTCTCGGTGCCGTTGACCGACGCATCGACGCGGACATAGGCGGCGCCGCTGTAAAGGCGGAAGGTGGTGCTCTGCGCGATGACGGCCTTGGGGGCGAAGTTCACGAACAGCTGTCCCGTGCCGACTTTGGGAACGAGTATTTCCTTGTCGGGAAGCGTTTCGGGCCAGTAGAATTCGGTGATGGGCACGTAACGCCGGGCTTCGGTCAGTTTGTCGCGGTCGTTGATGTTGCGCATGCGGATCGCCCATTCGTTTTCGACCTTGATCAGAATACCCGTTATATCCAGCATCGGATCGTCCGTCAGCAGTTCGTAATGCTTGAACATGGCGCCCGTCTCGACGCTCGTGCCGCCGTAGACGTAGTGGCTGATCGTGTTGCCGTCGCGGTCCAGAAGCAGCTGGGCGAGGTCGGTAGGACGTCCGCCGCTGTAAATGGAGCCTTCGTTGGCGTTGTAGTAGGTTCCGTGCGGGAATACGAACTGGAGATTTCGGATCGTTACCAGCGTACCGAGCATTTCGTCCGTCAGGCCCTGCGTGCTTTCCATCACCTTCGGTTCGATCGGAGCGCCGCCCGTGGTGATGACGTCGCGGATGCGTTCCGTCGAAATGGTGATGTAGGGCTGTCCGTCGTCGTCGATCACCGACTGCGTGTTCATGAGCGGTATGGTCACCAGCGAATTGAGCTGGAGCGAGTGCGAGCCTTCCTGAACGCGGAACTGAATGGCGCGTCCGCTGGCGTCCTGAACGAAGAACGCGGCGGGATTCGGGCAGTTGCCGGATACGCGGTCGCTGATCACGGTGCCCTGTATCTTGACGTTCTCACGAACGGTTCCCTGCAGGCCGCCCAGTTTCTCGTATACCTCGGCAATGGTTTTGAGTTCGGCGTTTTCGCCGATATCCAGCGGAATGCTCTGGTAGACGATCAGCTCTACCGTCGTCATACGCTCGGTGGTGGCGTTGAATTCGATACGTCCCGTGCGGGGCACCGTTCCCGCATATTTGGGTACGGAGAACTTGATTTCGTTGTCGCTGATCTCGTCGATCGTGATCCAACCCTCGCCGGAGTCGCCGACCTTGGCCGTCCACTCCACGTTGCAGGTGACGCCGACCGAATATTTCTCCTCGCCGTTGCTGTTGATAACCACCTTGGGAGGCGTCGTGGTCACTCCGAGTTTGAGCGCCGGATCGACGTCCCGCTGCGAAATCGTGATTTCCTGAATGATGTTGTCATGCTCGTGCTTGCCCACGACGCGGAAGCGGGCCTCCCGCAGTACGGGGTCCTTGGACGGCTGTTTGGATACCTTCACGGCGAAAACGCCGTCGTCGGAACCCTCCTTGGGCCAGATATTGACCCACGTCTGGGAGGTGTCCGCCATTTCGACCTTCCAGTCGATATTGGAATACACGGTGAAACTGTGCGTCTCTCCCGCTGCGTTATACAGGAAAGCGTCTTCCGACAGCGTGATATGGGGATCCCGGACAACGTCGGTCTCGTCGTCCTTGCAGGCGACGAATGCCGTTGCCGCCATCGCGCAGAGAGCGAGCGCCTTCAGGCCGGGCCATCTTCCGGAGATGAATTGTTTTATTTTCATATGAATTGTTTTTTCGTTATTTGCGGGTTAAATTCAAAACTCGACCGGGATGCTGCGTTGCCTTTCCGGTTGCGATTCGTTTTACGGACACTCTTACCATTTGATGTCCGCATCCCATTTGTGGCCGGTGTAACCGAGGTTGTTGTCCTCCTCCGGATTCTCCAGCTTGACGGCCTTGCGGCTCCACCACACCGGCGTTTTCATGTTGTCTTCGCCCATTTTGGCCAGCTGGGCCGCATAGTTCTTGTTGGACGAACGCAGCACCAGCGGGTAGGGGAAACGGGTCGGATGCACGCCGTCGTTGCGGATGGCTTCGCCCATCACCAGCAGGGGATAACCCGTCCGGCGGTACTCGTGCCAAGACTCGTAGCCCACCGTGAACAGCGAAACGTATTTCTGGGTTATGATGATTTCGGTCGTAGCGTCGTAAGCCACGGCTCCGTTCTGCAGGAAGGTTTCGACGGCCGATTCTGAGATGTCGGGAATCCACTGCTTGAGCGACGCCGTAACCGCAGCATAGTAGGTCTCCGACGCTTCGCCGTCCATCATTCCGCGCTGAATGGCCTCGGCCTTGATGAACAGCACCTCCGAATAGGTCATGAACGTGTACGGGGAGGTGTACTGCCTGAAGGTCGTATTGTTGCTGTTGGACGCGCCGTCGGCCGACTGTTTGGAGATGACCGAAGCCGGGGCGCCGCTCGTGATTCCCACGTAACCGCCCGCGTTGGCTCCGGAGCTTACGCGGTTGCAGTAAACCGAGATGCGGGGGTCGCTTGAGTCCACCATGATGTTGATGAAACGTTCGCCCATCGCGCTGTCGTCGGTGGCGTTGTCGCCGAAATCATTGACGAACGGACGCGTGCCGCTGTATTTCAGCGTGGCGTTGTCGTCGTTGCTCTCGAATATGGGGTACTGCGAGGGGTTCTCGAATACGGTCTTGATGCGTTCCGCCGAATTCATGTCCCTGCGGTTGCTCACGCGCATCAGCAGACGCAGATAGAGCGAGTTGGTGAACTTCCGCCATTTGGTCACGTCGCCGTTGTAGAGCAGGTCGCGCTTGGCGTCTATCGTGGAGGTCTTCGTGTAAAGCGTGTTGGCCCTTTCGAGGTCCATCAGCAGCGAGTCGTAGATGACTTTCTGATCGTCGAATTTCGGCTGCATGATATTCTCCTCGATTCCCTTGAACGCCTCCTTGAAGGGCATGTCGCCGAACAGGTCGGTCATGTTCGAAAGGTAGAGCGCCTTCATGGTCAGGGCGATGGCCTGCGCGTTGGTATTCTCCTCCTTCTCCGCGAGCTTGTACATCTCTATGGCATTGACGGCCCAGCGTCCGCAGAAGTTCCACGCGCCCTTGAATTCGCTGTCGGTGAGCACGAAGCGGTGCAGCTGATTCAGCGTGCTGGTCTCCACCGTATACTGCATGAACTCGTTGTTGTGGCGCCACGTGCGGTATTTCATGCTTCCGGCGCCCTCGAAAATCAGGTCTTCGAGCATCTGGGAGGAGTTGGCCTTGCCGACCTCCGCCCGGTTGGGGTCCTTGTTGTAATCGTCGAAATTGCTCGTACAGCCGCACAATCCCAAGATTATCACTCCCCCGGTCAATATATATGAATTGATTCGTTTCATCGTCTTATTAGAATTGAAGTTTAAGATTAACGCCATACGTGCGTGTCATCGGGAACGCCGCGGTTTCGAAACCCTTGGTGATTTCCGAACCGTTCATCGTCGCGATCTCCGGGTCGAACTGCGGCCAGTTGGTCCAGCAGAAGAGGTTCGTGGCGAAGAAGGCGATCGAAGCGCCCTGCAGCACCTTGGTCTTGGCCGCGATCTTCTTGGGAAGCGAATATTCGAGACGTATGTCCTTCATCTTCAGGAACGACGTGCTGAAGGTGTTGTTCACCACGTTGTCGCGGTTGAACACGCGCAGGTTGTAGTAGCTCTCGATGCTGGCCGTCACGGTCTTGTTGATCGAGTAGGTGCCGTCGGCGTTCTGGTTCACGCCCTTGTGGATCAGACCGTCGTAACGGCCGGGGAGCGTCGCCTTTATCTTACCCTGATAGCCCAGCATGGCGTTGGTGAAGGAGTAGGCCTGCCCGCCCCATTGCGCCGAGAACGAGAAGCTCAGGCGGAAATTCTTGTAGGAGATCGAGTTCATCCAGCCCGCCTTCCAGTCGGCCTGCGTGTTGCCGAGGTTCTCGAATTCTGAAGCCAGTACGGGATAACCGTCCGAATCGACGATGTCCCAGCCCGATACGTCGATCGTCGATCCGTCGTCGGCCGTGACGTAGGAACCCTTGGGGGCCTTCTCGTAGCCCGAACCGTACAGGTCGCCCAGCGATCCGCCCGGAACGGCGCGGATTTCGCCGCGGGGACCGGTTGCGATGGTCCAAGAATCCAGATTCGGAGCCAGCTCCACGACCTTGTTGCGGTTGCGCGACCACGTGAAGTTCATGTCCCAGCGGATGTTCTTGTTCCTCACGGGCTGTATGCGGGCCGATACCTCCCAGCCGCGGTTGTTGATTTCGCCCGCGTTCACGATCGTATTGTAGACGCCGGTGGTGATGTCTACGGGCACCGAAATGATCTGGTTCGTGGTGGTCGCGTTGTAGAACGCCACGTCGAACGTCAGACGGCTGTCGAAGAAGCGGCCCTCGACGCCGAACTCCCAGCTCTCGACGTTTTCGGGTTTGAGGTTGTAGTTCGCCTTGTTGGTCGGCATGTTGAAGCCGCCGGTGAAGGAGGAGTTGTTGTAGTAGTTGAGCAGCTGATAGGGCGACGTGTCGTTACCCACGTTGGCCCACGAAGCCCGCACCTTGAGGAAATTGACCATCGGGGTGTCGATGTGCAGCAGGTCGCTGAGAATGACGCTGCCGCTGACCGAAGGATAGAAATAGGAGTTGTTGCCCGGAGCCAGCGTACTCGACCAGTCGTTGCGGCCGGTGACGTCGAGGAATATCATGTTGCGCCAGCTGGCCGATATGAGTCCGTAGAAGCTGTTGATCGACTTCTGACGGCGTATGGAAGTCACTTTGGGACGGTCCACCGAGTTGCTCAGGCGGTAGTCGCGGTCCACGACCAGACTCTCGGCCAGCGAGGTGTTCGAACGGTAGGACTGCATCATGTTGTTGCCGCCGAACGATGCGCTTAGGTCGAAGTCGTTCAGTTTCTTGGTATAGCGCAGCAGGAAGTCGTTGTTCATCTCGTAGTCGAACACGGTCTGCTCCTTGTACATACCGTTGATGTAGGTCTTGGCGCCCTTGGGTTTCTGCTGGGTGCGGAAATCGTTGTTGAGGTCCATGCCGCATCGCAGGATCAGCGAAAGCTCTTCGGTGAAGTTGATCGTTGCTGCCAGATTGCCGAACACGCGGTCGCGGTCCAGTTTGTTGAGCTGCTCGTAAGCCGTGTAGTAGGGGTTGTTGCCGTTGGCCGATACGTGCTGGGTGCTCTTGCTCAGGTCGCCGCCTTCGCGCACCCACTTCTTGTAGTCCGCCTTGAACCACTGGGCGTCCACGTTGGGCGTATTCCACAGCAGCGGATACATGATCGACGAGCCGCCGTAACCGGTCATCGGCAGGTTGTCGCTGTCCTTGCGGTAGTAGTTCACCTTGGCGTCCAGCTTGATGTACTTGTTGATCTGCTGCGAGAGCGATATCGAGAAGGTCTGCTGTTTGTAACCGGTGTTGGGAACGATCCAGTCGTTGCGCACGTCGGTTACCGAAACCCGGACCGAGGTGCCTTTGCCGTTGTTGCCGCTGACCGAGATGTTGTTGTTCCACGTTACGCCGGTGTCGAAGAATCCTGCGAAGAAGTTGCGCGGACGCCACTCCATCATCGTATAGGTGCCGTCGTCGTTCAGCGAGGGCCACTCGTAGGTCAGATGGCCGTCGAACTTGTCGCCGAAGGCATAGGACGACCAGTTGCGCGACACGCCGTCTACGCTGTAGAACGAATAGGGGTTGCCGCCGAAGCGTCCTGCGCCGTATTCATACTGGAAATCGGGCCAGAATCCGGCTTTCTCGAACGAAACCGACGAGCTGAACGTAACGCCTATGCCTTTGGTGGTGCGACCCGACTTGGTCGTGATGATGATGGCGCCGTTTGCGGCGCGCGATCCGTACAATGCCGTTGCGGCGGGACCTTTCAGTACGGATACGTTCTCGATGTCTTCGGGGTTGATGTCGCCCGCGGCGTTACCGAAGTCGACGGCGCCGTCGGTCGAGTTGTATGCGCTTTCCGACGTGCTGGAGGTGGAGCTGCTGGTGATGGGCACTCCGTCGACCACGAACAGGGCCGTGCCGCCGTTCATGTTGATGGATGTTTCGCCGCGGAGGGTCACGCGCATCGATCCTCCGGGACCCGTAGACGCCTGATCGAAGTTCAGACCGGCGACCTTGCCTGACAGGGCGTTCATCCAGTTGCTCGATACCGTGCTGGTGAGTACGTCGTTGTCCACCTTCGTAACGGCATAACCGAGCGCTTTTTCGTCTCGCTTGATACCGAGTGCGGTTACGACGACGCCTTCGATTTCCTGACTGTCGGCCTCCAGCGTGACGTCTATCCGCGTTTTAGGGCCTATTAGTATCTTCTGGGTCTTATAACCCAGCGAAGAAAAAACGAGGGTCTGGTTTTCCCCCCCCCTTATTTTGTACTTGCCGTTGATGTCCGTGATAACACCTGTCGGCGTTCCCTCGATCGTTACGGCGCAGCCTACCGCCGGGGTAGTGCCGTCCGAATCGTAGACGGTTCCTGTGATATCCGCTTTCTTCTGGGCGTAGAGCATCGTCGATGCCAGCACCAGAAACAGGGATAACAAAAACCTCTTAACGTAGAATTTAAAATTCATAAGCATTTGTTTTTGGTTAGATGTTTAAGTTGTTTGAATGTTCCGGAATAAATATATATAGGTATAATCTCCCTGCGCGGTACGGAAAGCGCAGGGAGCGATCAGCGGATTCAGGATTCGATTCGGTTTTTTCCGGCAGGGAATGTTGCCGGTCCGGGGGAGGTGCAGTCCGAAACACCGTCTCCGACGGTTGCCGCAGGGCCGTGGCGGCGGCATTTCGCGGCGGGTGCATGTGCCGTCGCATCGGCGGCGGCCATCGCTGTTGTTCTTATTCCGGAGAGTTCCGGAATCCGGTTTGGCGGCAGTTTCGATTTCATGGTCAGTTGTTTAGGGTCCGGCTGATTTCTGCGTTCATTGCAATGTCCATTCTCCGTTCCCGAAGCCTCTTTTTAATTTCAATATGAAAATAATGCCTTTCGTTTCAAAACAAAAATACGAATTAGTTTTTACTATGCAAAATATTTCGTATTTTTTTTAGTTTACAAAACGAAAAATATCCTGTTACGAAGGTTTCATGTAATAAGGGCGCCGAACCGGGTGGAAAAACGGAGACTTTTTTATTATTTACCCTGCTGAATTTCAAATATTTGTCAAATGTCGCCCCCCAGTTGACCGCCGCGGCCTTCCCGTGGCCTTTCCGCCGGCTCCCTGCCGGTCCGAAGGAAACGGGACGAACGCAGGGACCGGACGGCGTTTTTTCCAAGGATCCGTTTTCACCGAACAGATCGAAAGTCGGTCTGCCGAACCGGGGCGGGGACGCTTTTGTCTAAAAGCTGGGCGGCGGATTCCGAACCGCAGCTATGAAGAATACGTTGCCGGGAGGGGACGAAAAAAGCCGGAAGCTGGGCTTCCGGCCGCTGCGGACACGCGGCCCGCTTCTGGTCGTTTATTTCGAAAGCACTTCCTGCATGTCGCCCGCATGCAGTTTCTTGTTTATTCGGTGGCATTTGACATATACCGAATTGAGGTTGTTCAACTCGAATATGATACATAGCTCCCGCGGTGAAAATCCCTCTTTATGAAGCATGTATAGCAATTGGTCGTTGCTGTTCACTTTCATTCTGGCGGAGAAAAGACGGTCGCATCGGTTGTCGATCACATGATAAGCCAGCAGTTTTTTGATCGACATCTCTTTTTGCAGGTGTTTTTGCAGCAGTTCCGGCTGGTGGGAATAGGTATATACGGTATCGATCAGGATACGGATATAATTCAGTCTGGCTTTTGCCTGCCCTGAAACGTATTGGATATGGTGGCGCAGGCGTCGATATATTATGAGGACAATGAATATGTCCATGACAAGAATCGTTATTATGAATTCCATATGGAGGTGGATTAATAGTTAATGCTTGAGATTTGGCGGAGTCGGTCTTCGTTAAGGCGAATGATTCTTTATGAGCATGCTGCAATCCCTTTTTTATATTAAGTTATTGCAGAACTCCCGGATTCGGATAACCGGCCTGATATGCATGTCGTTAGCAGTCAAATCGTTGGATTTTTGAAAGCCAAAGATAAGATTTTTAACGAATCTCCATGTTGATAATCAGTGCGGTAAGATTAAAATGTAATGTTGTTTTCTGTACAATATTTTATCGCAAACGTCCGCTTCTCGGCAATTTTTTCGTAAATACGGGCCTCGAAATCAGGTGGCGGAACATCCCCGCCGAGCCGTTGAAACTTCGTCTCTTTTCGTGGCGGAACCGCCGGCCGCACCGGTTGCCGCCGTCGGTCCCGGAGCCTGCCGCGCCGCGGCATCCGCTCCCTCGGATTTCGTGTGCCGGAGCCGCCGAAACGTGTGCGGGACGGCGGCTGCGAACTGCCGGACCGGAACCGCGGAAGCCGCGGAATTCGGTCCTCGCGCGACGGCCGCGGCCGCTGATTTCGGCGGCGCGGTCTGCAATGTCGAATGTATGTTCGGGATGACAGGATACGGCAAGGGCCGCCCCGCAGTGGGGCAGCCCTTGGTTTTTATCAGATGGTTGCGCCTATTTTTCCGCCACGAAGAACAGATCGAAACTCTCGTCCGTCACGGGGCCGATCCGGTAGTCGTCCATGCGGATCGAGGTCGTGAGATCGGTGTTGGACTTCAGGAGTCTGCGGCGGTTTATGCGGTTGAGAACGTCGTAGGGGAATTGCAGCAGACAGCGGGGGAGCCGGTGCTGCAGGTCGAGGATGTCGAAGCGCGTGATGCGCTTCACGCTGCGGCGGTTCTGTTCGTAATATTCCATGACCCGCGCGTTGCCCGAAACGCCGAGCGCCTCGACCGACGAAAATTCGCTGCCGAGCAGGCTGCGCAGCTCCGCGGCGGTGTATTCCCGGATATGCCACGGGTTGCGCGTGAGCGACATCGGAGCGTTCGGGGTCGTCACGATGAACTTTCCGCCCGGACGCAGTACGCGCTTCACTTCGCGCACCAGTTCGAGGTCCCGTTTTATGTGTTCGATCACCTGAAACGAGATCACGAAGTCGAAACTGTCGTTTGCGAAGGGCAGCGGCGGAACTGTCGCCTGCCGGAATTCGACGTTCGGGAGCTGCGTCGGTTCGGGCGCGGGGGCCAGTTTGTCGATGGTGACGAAACTCCGGGCGCGGGGCGCCACGACCTCGATGCCGTAACCGGCCCCCGTGCCTATTTCCAGCACGTCGCCGCTGATGCGCTGCGCCGCGGCATGGTAGGCCAGCAGCGAACGCTGGAATACGAAATTGTCGGAAGCTTCGCGCGAAACCCGTTCCGCGGTCGTTATCTTGGCCATTACTCGTTGATCTTTATTCCCTGTTCGTCCACCGTGACGGCGCCGCGTTTGAGCAGCATGCCCAGCGAACGTTTGAAAACCTTCTTGCTCGTCTGCGTCAGCCGGTTCACCTCTTCCGGGGCGCTGTCGTCGTTCAGCGGCAGGAAGCCGCCGTTGTCGCGGACCAGCTGCAGCAAAACCTCCGCCGAGTCCTTCACCTGCGCGAAACCCTCCTGCTGGAGGCTGACGTCGATGCGGTTGTCTTCGGTGAGTTTGCGGACGTAACCTTTCGTCCGGTCTCCGACCGCTATGGGGCGGAACAGCTGGTTGCGGTAGAGCATGCCCCAGTGCCGGTTTTTTATGATCACGCGGTAGCCGATCGGACTCTCCGAAGCCACGAGCAGATCGACTTCCTGACGGGGCGCCACCGTGATGATGTCGTTGTTGATGAAACTCTTGAGCTTGCAGGTCGCCACGCAGCGGCCCGTGACGCTGTCTTCGTAGAGGTAGACGATGTAGCTCCGTCCGGCGATGATGCCGCCCTGCTGATTGCGGTTAGGCAGGAAAAGATCCTTGCCGTACAGCCCCCAGTTGAGGAACGCCCCGTGGGCCGTCTTGTCCACGACGCGGAGATAACCCGCCTCGCCGCCGCGCAGCAGCGGCGTTTCGGTCGTCGCCACCAGCCGGTCTTCGGAGTCGTGGTAGAGGAAGACCTCCTTTTCGTCGCCCGGCTTGTCTGTCAGGGATATGTAGCGGTTGGGCAGCAGAACCTCGTTCTGCTCCTCGTCCGCAAGGTATAATCCGTAATCCGAGATGCGGCTTACGGTGAGTTTCTGGATGCGTCCTGCTCTGAGCATATTGTCGTTTGTCGGAATTGACCGACTGCAAAAGTACGTTTAATTTCGCGGCTATGCAACTTTCCGCGCGGGAATAGATCGGACCCGCCGCTTCGAATGAATCCGATTTTCCGCCGAGGCTTTGGCTATTGCGGAAAAAAGCGTACCTTTCGGACACTAACCGAAAACTCCCGACCATGAAGCTGCGCCTATTTTCCGCACTCCTGCTCGCAGGATTGCTCACGGCGGCCGCGGCCTTTGCCCGGCAGCCCGTCGATGAACTGTACGACAAGGCCGAATACCGTATCGCGATGCGCGACAGCGTGAAACTCTATACCGCGGTCTATACGCCCAAAACGGATGCCAAAGCCCCCATCCTTATTTTCCGCACCCCCTACGGCTGCGCCCCCTACGGTCCCGGCGAGTTTCCCCGCGGCTTCGGGAGCGGCTATATGCGCAGTTATATCGACCGCGGCTATATCGTCGTCATGCAGGATGTGCGGGGCCGCTTTATGAGCGAGGGCGAATTCGTCCATGTCCGCCCTGCGGGATACGGTGAGACGGACGAGACGACGGACAGCTACGACACGGTCGAGTGGCTCGTGAAACATGTGCCGCACAACAACGGCAGGGTAGGTTTCGCCGGCAGTTCCTATCCGGGCTTCTACGCCATGATGGGCGGTCTCTGCACCCATCCTGCGGTGAAGGCCGTTTCGCCGCAGGCTCCTGTCACCGACTGGTTCATGGGCGACGACGTCCGCCACAACGGCGTGCTGATGCTCACCGATTCCTACCGTTTCCTGAGCGGCATGAACACCCCTCCGGGCCATACTCCGACCGAAAAGATGCCCCCGATGTCGAAGCGGACCCGCCCCGATGAGTGGACGTTCTTCCGGGAACATGCGACGCTGGCCGAACTTACGGAACTTCAGCGTCCCAATCCTTTCTGGGAGGAGCTTGCCGAACACTCCTCCTACGACGCATGGTGGCAGGCGCGCGACCTGCGCAGGGCCTGCTACAACGTACAGCCGGCCGTGCTGGTCGTCGGAGGGACGTTCGACGCCGAGGATTGTTTCGGGGCGTGGAACCTCTACCGGGCCATGGTTCGGCAAAGCCCCGCAACGCCGTGCCATCTGGTCGTGGGACCTTGGGCGCACGGAGCATGGCGCAACGGCAGCGGAAAACTCGGAGCGTTCGATTTCGGGCGCGAAGCGGCGTGGGAATACTATATGGAGCATTTCGAACTCCCTTTCTTCGACCATTACCTCAAGGGCGAGGGCGCCGCGGACCCGCTTCCCGCCGCCGCGGTTTTCTCGTCGGGCGACAACCGCTGGCATGCTTTCGACCGCTGGACGCCGCGCGAAGCGCGTAAGCTCACCTTCTACCTCTCCGACGGCGGACGTCTCGAAACCCGCCGCCCGACGGCCAAAAGCTCCGCCTCCGCCTATACGTCCGATCCGGCCGACCCCGTGCCCTATATCGAATCCTTCGGCGAACGCCGCCCCAAAGAGTATATGCTCGCCGACCAGCGCTTCGTGTCGGACCGTTCCGACGTGCTGACCTTCGTCACCGAGCCGCTCGACGGGGATATGACCCTCGCGGGACCCGTCGATGTCGAGCTGGAGGTGATCCTTTCGACCACCGACGCCGATTTTGTCGTCAGGCTGATCGACGTTTTCCCCGACGACGATCCGCAGTCCGGCTGCCGGATGCTCGTGCGCGGCGACGTGATGCGGGGGCGTTTCCGCGACGGGTTCTCGCGTCCCAAAGCCTTTACGCCGGGCGTTCCGGCCCGCGTGCCGTTCCGCATGACCGACATCGCGCATACGTTCCGCGCCGGACACCGGGTGATGATTCAGGTGCAGAGCACATGGTTCCCGCTCGCGGAGCGCAGCCCCCAGCAGTTCGTCGATGTCTGGACGTGCGGCGCTTCGGATTTCGTGCCCTGCAAAGTCTCGGTGCTGCACCAGCGGAGCAACGCTTCGTCCGTTACCGTGTGGCGGCTCGGAGAAAGCTGACCCGGTTCGCCGCTCTGTTCCGGCTTACGCCGCGCCGCGTCGGTATGCGCGGATCGCATGAAATTTGCGGGATGTCTTACAGGATGTCCCGCTTTTTTCTTGCAAAAAGTGCAAACTGTAAGAAAATTTCATATATTTGTTACAAAAGAGAAGTTTCCTATGAAAATACGCGTAGCTATCTGTCAGGTCGATATGGAGGGGGAAAACACCGCCCGGAACCTGAAACGTCTGGAGCCGATCGTGGCCGCGGCCGATGCCGGCGCGCGCCTGGACGCGCTCATGGCCGAGCGCGGACTGTACCCCAGCCGCAGCGCCGCCGCGCGCGCCATCGAGGA
>ENA-ORTD01001530-ORTD01001530.1-human-gut-metagenome-genome-assembly--contig:-NODE-1530-length-15904-cov-2.450943_pt1 | contig 15904 bp, 14 predicted proteins | sample MGYA00241907_ERZ509178 | MGnify/ENA primary metagenome ERZ509178 (study PRJEB26280, sample SAMEA2338793) | human gut metagenome | biome: human gut; feature: human-associated habitat; material: faeces...
CTTCGACAAGCATATTTTCACCTATCATGGGAACGGGCAGGTATTTATGAATGATATTCCGCTTTCGTCGGATATGTTTTATGCCTGGCAACATAGCAGTGTGCTGAAAGGGCCTTTGTTCCTGCCGGTTTATTACAGTAATCTACTTGCCGTTTTTAATAAGAACGAGCACAAGGAAGTCATTCATCTGGCCGGACGTGATATTGATTTTACATTTAAGAACAGCCATAACGGGTTGCATAACTTCTCTTTCAATCTCGAATCCGGACAGCTTGTTGCCATTATGGGCGGGAGCGGGGTCGGGAAGTCGACATTGTTGGGAATCATGAACGGTAATATTCGTCCCGATAAGGGAATGATCACCGTGAATGGCCATCCGCTCGACTCTCCGGATGCACGCCAATTGATCGGTTTTGTTCCGCAGGATGATTTGCTGATAGAGGAGTTGACCGTTTATCAGAACCTTTTGTATACGGCACGGCTCTGTTTCGCGCGTTTGACGGACGAGGAGATTGGGCAACGTGTGGAAAAGGTTTTGAAGGAGTTGGACTTGGAAGAGATAAAGGGGCTCGAAGTCGGTTCCCCTATTCGTAAGACGATTAGTGGAGGTCAGCGAAAGCGTTTGAATATCGCCCTCGAACTGATACGTGAGCCGGCTATCCTGTATCTTGACGAGCCGACATCGGGATTGTCGTCTTCCGATTCCGAAAAAGTAATCATGCTCCTGAAGGAACAGACTCACCAGGGTAAATTGGTGGTGGTGAACATACATCAGCCTTCGTCCGAAATCTATAAGTTGTTTGACTGCCTGTGGCTACTTGACCGAGGAGGCTATCCGATCTATGACGGGAACCCGATAGAGGCAATCACCTATTTCAAGCAGGCGGCCAAGTATACTGATCCGGATATCAGCGTGTGCAGTGTCTGTGGTAATGTGAATCCCGAATTGATTTTGAATATCATTGACTCTAAGAAGATCGACGACTCTGGAAACCAAACGAATATCCGAAAGTTCACACCGGAGGAATGGCATGCCGAATATCTTGCTTCCCGTCCCGCTTTTTCGCCTGTCGAGGAGGAAGCATTACCGAAGAACCAGCAGAAGAAACCTTCCTGGTTCAAACAATTCCTGATCTTCCTGGAAAGAAATATACGTACGAAGCTGACGAATAAGCAATATCTGGCTATCACGCTATTGGAAGCCCCTTTGCTTGCGCTGATCGTCGCCCTTCTGACCCGCTATATGGACGGGGATGAATATACGTTGCTTGCCAACAAGAATTTCGTGTCTTATATCTTCATGTCAGTCATTGTTGTCTCCTTTATGGGATTGAGCATCAGTGCCGAGGAGATTATAAAGGACCGGACGATCCTGAAGCGCGAACATTTCCTTCGGTTGAGCCGGAGCAGCTATCTGACATCCAAGATGGTGTATCTATTGGCTGTGTCGGGGCTGCAATCGCTTTTGTTCATCGGGGTGGGGAATACCATTATCGGAGTGGGAAGCGAGATGTTCGGCACGTGGTGGAGTATTCTGTGGGCAACGTCGTTCCTGGCGAATCTGACCGGGCTGATCCTTTCGCAGACGATGAGCTCGGTTGTTGCGATCTATATCACGATCCCGCTTCTGTTGATCCCACAGATATTGCTTTGCGGCTTGGTCATCAAGTTTGACGATCTCAATACACGGGCTTCGGATGAGAACATCGTGCCGTTGATCGGCGAGGTGATCCCTTCGCGCTGGGCTTTTGAAGCGTTGATGGTGGAGCAGTTCTGCGACAACGCTTATAACCGTCCTTATTTCCCGATTGAGAAAGAAAAGTATCTGGCGCAATATTACGAGAACGTTCATTTACCGGAGGTGCGCAGCTTGGTAGAACAGATTGCGCTAAAAGATGATCCCGATAAGCGGAAAACGGTCGAGAACGAGCTGGCCGTATTGAGCCGTGCAGCCCGTATCGCTCCCCGCATGGAGGGAGAGGGATATCTGGCATATCTGGACAAAGTGGATGCCGCTTTGCACGAACGGGCGCACAACTTCACTGCCTATCTCGATCAAATCCAGCAGGAACGCGGCCGGAAAGAAGGGACCGGGCAACTGATGAAGATGAAGAAAGCCCATCATAATATGGCAATAGAAGACCTGGTTATGGGGACTGGAGGACGTCATCTATATAAGGAAGCGAACCATCGTATCTACCCAGCGATCGGGCAAGTTTATGTGGAGCCTGACAACCGTTTCGGACGTGCCGCTTTCTACAGCCATGAAAAAAATTGGGCCGGATATCATATTTCTACTTATAAATTTAATTTATTGGTTATAGGTTTCTTTGCATTATTGTCGATTATCGCTATATTCGCAGAGTTTCCGGGACGTTTCTTGAAACGGGACGAATTTTAAGACTCGAAATAATAAATTATTAAATTATACAATATGAAAAAGAGTGTATTAAGCATGCTCGCCGTAGCAGCATTAGTGTTTGGAATGACTTCCTGCAACGGAGCCAAGAAAACAAGCGAAGAAGCCGAAAAGACTGAAGAAGCTGCTGTTATAGCAGGTAAGGCTCCGAAAGATCTGTTGACTGAGGAGTTGAAACAAGAGACAATTCAATTGTTGAAGGATATGCCGGATTCTGATATTCCTTATCGTCTTTCTACAGGTGAAGTAAAAGTAAATGTGGGTGATATCAAGTATATGGTGCCGGTTGGTAAGGCTGCCGAATTGAGTACACCGACGCAGAAAGCCCGTGCATTGGGTATGTATATGGCTGATTATAATGTATTGAAAGCGATCGGTAAGCCGACAGCCGAAGTGGAAGGCGTAATAGCCAAGTTGGCTACGGACTTGAATGTGTCGTTTGTTTTGGATATCCTGAAAGAACAGGCTCCGAAAGATGCAACTAAAGAGCAATTGCAAGCTTTCTTGAACGCACAGGAAGACAAGATCATCGAAAAGATGGCAGCCGAAAACAAAGTAGATGCCGAAGTTGAAATGTTAGGTGCTGCTTCTGCTGAATATGCTTGTTTGGTTGCCAATCCTACATTGGTTGTAGAAGGTGATGCTACTTCTGCCGGTCTTTCTACAAATATGGAAAAACGTGTCAGCATGTTGGAAGAGGTGGTTGCCGATTTGGCTGCTTACTATCCTGATTTGAAACAGTTAGGCGAAACGATTGCTCCGCTGAAAGAAAAGGTCGCTTCTATCCAGAGCGCTCGTGCTGCTAATGCCGAGATCATGGGGATCCGCGATGCTTTGCTGAAGTAAGCAAGATTTCTATACATAAAAAGATAAGTATCCCGGCTTCCTATTGGAGGCTGGGATATTTATTTTTTGGGGGAATCCATTTTCATGAGTTGGCAACTCGTGCGTTTAATTTGGTCAATTCATTTTCGTCACCCTTTGTAACTGATCGAAAGCAATGTAATATCGTCTGATTGGACAGCACCGACGACAAATTCGCCAACCGTCTCGGTTATCTTTTCCACAACCTCTTTCGGGTTCTTTCCGGCAAGTGTCCGGCAGTTTTCGAGCAGCCGTTGTTCGCTGTATAGTTCATGCTTCGTATTCATCGCTTCTGTTACCCCGTCGGTATAGAGAAAGAGATTGTCGCCGGGTGACATCTTCAGCTCCTTTTCGTGATAGCAGGCATCGTTGATCGCTCCCAATATCATGTCGCCAGTGGGTGGCACTTTGGAAATGGAACCGTCCTTTTTCATCAGGATAGGCGGGTTGTGACCAGCATTGCTGTAGGTGACGGTACCTGTATGGATATTCAGGATACCGTAGAATACGGTCACGAACATGTCGTTTACGCTTTCTTGGCAGAGAATGTTGTTGGAACGTTGCATACACATGGAAGCCGAGTTTTCGGTCAGTGCGATGGCACGTATCACAGTCCGGCTGATAGCCATGAAGATTGCGGCGGGAACACCTTTGCCCGACACATCGGCAATGACGAAGCCCAAGCGGTCCTGGTCGATGCGGAAGAAATCATAAAAATCCCCTCCTACATATTTGGCAGCGTTCATATAGGCATACAAGTCGAACGATTTCAACTCCGGAAACGGAGGAAATGTCTTGGGCAGGATTGTTTGCTGGATTTCCTGGGCGACATGCAGGTCGTTCTGGATGGATTCCAATTGTGTGTGTTCCCTTTGTGCCTGCTTGATGAAAGCGATCTGCTCGGCTGCCTTTTCAATGGTTCGTTCGAGGTCTTCGAGATTGATTGGCTTAGTCGTGAAGTCGAAGGCTCCCTGATTCATGGCACTACGAATATTCTCCATATCGCCGTAGGCCGATACCATAATGCATTTTAGCGCTGGGTTACGCATCTCGTTAATCTTTGTGAGTAACGTAAGTCCGTCCATTTCCGGCATGTTGATATCGCTCAGGATCACGTCGAAGTCCGGCATGGCAAGCAGCATTTGGAGTGCTTCCAGTCCGTTGTGGGCGAAATGGAATTCGTATTCACCTTTCTTTATTTTGCGCCGGAAATATTGAGTCAGCAATATTTCCAGGTCAAGTTCGTCGTCTACACTTAATATTTTTATAGCCATAGTAGCGTTGTTTCTCTGATTATTTAATCGGAATGGTGATTGTGAAACGGGTGAATTCGTTCGGCTCCGATTCCATCTCGATCGTTCCGTTATGTTTTTGTTCGATGATCGACTTGGTGATAGAGAGGCCGAGACCGGTTCCTTCTCCGACCGGTTTGGTGGTGAAGAACGGCGTATAAAGTTTCTCTTTGACCTCCTTCGTGATTCCCGGGCCGTTGTCTTCGATAACCAACCGTACCCGGTCGCTGTCTTTTGCCAGTCTTACCTTGATGGTCGGACTATAAGGATTTTCAGCGACACCTTTGGATTTGCTGAAGACTGCATAGCAGGCGTTGTTCATCAGGTTGAGAACAGCGCGGCTGAAGTCCTGCGGGATTACTTTGACCAACGGGAGTGTATTGTCGTATTCTTCTATGATGGTAACATTGAAGCTCTTGTTATTGGCGCGGACAGCATGGTAGGAAAGCCATACATATTCTTTTGTCAGCTGGCAGAGGTCGGTCGCTATATATTCATCGTCTTTGCCGCGGGAATAGAGCAGGATGCCTCGGACGATACTCGATGCCCGGTTGCCGTTTTCCTCGATCTTGCACATGTTGCTTTTGAGGTCGTCCATGATTTCCCTAATCTCCTCGTCCACCTCGGCAGAGAGCTTGCTTTCCAGTTCGTCCAATACGTCTTCCATATCTTGCAGCAACTTACATGATAGTTTGCTGAAGTTGATCACGAAGTTGAGCGGGTTCTGTATCTCATGTGCGATACCTGCGCTCAACAGTCCGAGTGAAGCCATCTTTTCCTGTTGGCTGATCTGTTTTCTCAGACGTTCTAACTCTTTCATACTGTCCTCATTCATTGTTGTTGCTTTTTTGATAAATAGGAATCGTAATCATAAACTCGGTAAAGTTATCCTTTTCACTTTTTACGATGATGGACCCTTGGTGGTTCAGGATGACTTCACGACAGAGGTACAAACCGACACCCGCAGCCTCGGCAGTGGGCTTCGTGGTGAAGAACGGTTCGAATATCTTGGCTTTGATGTTGTCCTCGATGCCGATGCCGTTGTCGCGGACGCGGAACTCGTACTGTGCACAGTCGCGCACAGTTCCGGCAAGCTGCCGCGGATGCAGAGGAAGATTGTCCCGTTCAGTCTCTTTTCTACGTGTATGTTGATGATTGGCGTGAAGTCCTTTTTCTGTAACTTTTTCAGCAATGCGTAAAGGCTGTTCTTGAGTAGGTTGAGCATCACTTTGTTCATCTGCTCAATGTTGATCTCTGCGGTCGTGGGTTCTGCCGGACAGTCGAGTTCTATCTGTATCTGCTTATTCTCGATGTCTTCTTTGAACTGCTTGCGGATCACGTCTACGTTCACTTTGCAGAGGTTGCAGATGTCCGTTGGAGTGACGTCGCCGTGACGGTCTTTCAACAATTCTTCCATTGCTTTGACGATCCGGACAGTGTTGCAGCCGTGTTCGTTTATCTTCTGCAAGTTGCTGTTGATCATATCGAGAATCTCGATGCTGTCGGCGTAGTTCTCTTTTGACATGATCGCCTGCTGGTCCGTAATGTTTTCTTTCAAGTCTTTGATCAGATTGGCGGAAAGGCCGGCAAAGTTGTTGATGTAGTTGATCGGGTTCAGGATGCGGTCGACCAGTCCCTGCGTCAATTGTCCGACAGTAGCCAGCTTCTCCTTGCGGACCAGTTCGTCCTGTGCTTTCGCCAGAGCGTCGAGGGCGTCGGATAGTTTCTTGGATTCATTCAGCACTTGGTCGCGCTGGATACGGAGTTCGATTGTTCGCTCTTCTACCACTTTGGCGAGATACTCTTTCTGTTTCAGTTGTTTGCGCAGTTTCGATTTGTAGATATACAGGATGATTTGAATAACGATCAGGCAGGTGATCCATCCTCCCCAGTCGTAATACATCGACAGGATAATCAAGATCCAGTCGGCCAATACGAGCTTCTCTATGATTTGCAGCTTTACTTTGAGCGCTGCTATATCTCTAATGTCGAAGTCTGCCATATCAACAAATGTCTTTTGCCATTGTGAGTATATTTTTCCCGGCTGAACGACTATAGCTGACTTCCGTCATCAGTTGCTTGACCAGATAAATTCCGAGGCCGCCTGTCGGGCGTTCTTCCAGTGAGAGAGTAAGGTCCGGCTCCTGTCTTTCGAGAGGGTTGAAACTGATGCCGGTATCGGTTATGACGATTGTCAGCCGTTTGTTCTCGTAGCTCATGTCGATACGGATGTCCTGGTCTTTTTTGTCGGGATAGGCATACTGGATGACGTTGGTCACGGCTTCTTCGAGTGCCAGTTTGATTTGCATCGACTGTAGTTCTCCCAGTTCATAAGTACCGGCTTGCTGGTCCAGAAACGCGTATAGACGGGTTAGCTGTTTCAGCTCATTCTTTATATGTAGCGTATTTGTCATCTGCCGGAATAAAGATACTTGTTATTCGATCGTGAGGATGTGAGAGAATCCGGTGATATTCAGGATTTCCATAATCTCATTCTGAATATTCTTCAGCCGGAAAGAGCCTCCTTTGTTCTTCATCCCTTTTTGCAGTGTAAGGAGCAGGCGGAGTCCGGCACTGCTGATGTAGGTCAGTTCCGCACCGTCGAGCACTACCGTTTGCGTTTCCCCCTGCAGGATGGGAGCGATCTCTTTTTCAAGATCGACGGAGGTTAACGTATCCAATTGTCCGGAAAGATTGATGACTGTTTCTTTCCCATTTTCTATTGTTATCTTCATAATCTGTTCCTATTCTGATTTTTCGTTCAAGCAAAAGTATAGATAATCCATTACGTGAGCAAGTTATTGTATAAAAAAGGTTGTGCCTGTATTTGACACAACCCCTTTTGGTTTAAATCTTCGGTAACTCCCAAGGTGCCCTGTATTCCTTGCATAAATATTTGTCTGCTTCTGCGTCATGGAAACTCTTTCCGTCCCAAGTCAGTTTCTTGCCGGTGCGGTAGGCGATGTTGCCTAATTGGGAGAACTTGGCGATATGGGCGCCGATTTCGATACTGGCATTACAGTTGCGGTTGCGCGATTTGATACATTCCAGATGGTTCTTGACATGCAGGTTCAAACCGCCTTCACCATATGCTTTCTTCAATGGAACCGCTTCCATGCGGGCTTTGCCGCTTACCTTTTCGGGGATTACTTCCCAGCCACTGCGATCGACAACCAGTGTTCCGTTTTCTCCGACAAATCCCAGGCCGTGATTGCGCCCGTAAGCTCCGTCGTCGATACCGATTGCATGATCCCACATGACGGTGAAGTCATCGAATGTATAAATTGTTTGAAGCAAGTCCGGTGTTTCGCAGGCGTCATCCGGATATCCGAATTTGCCTCCCGAAGCCATGATTGAGTTGGGGGCTGTAACGTTCATTCCATATAGTGCATAGTCGAGTAGATGCACACCCCAATCAGTCATCAGTCCGCCGGCATAATCCCAAAACCAGCGGAAGGTGAAATGGAAACGGTTACGGTTGAACGGACGTTTGGGAGCCGGACCCAGCCACATGTCATAGTCGATTCCTGCGGGAACAGGTTCGTCCGGTTTGACCGGGATGGAAGGACACCAACCTTGATACGAGAACACGCGGACGGTACGTATCTTGCCTAATTGCCCGCTGTGTACGAATGCCATGGCATCCTGCCAGTGCGGATCACTGCGTTGCCATTGTCCTACCTGTACAACCCGGTTGTATTTCTCGGCGGCGCGAACCATAATGTTACATTCTTCAATGCTGTTGCCTAACGGCTTTTCGCAATAAACATCCTTCCCGGCTTCACAGGCGGCTACCATCTGCAGGCAGTGCCAATGGTCGGGTGTACCGACAATGACAACGTCGATATCTTTGTTATCGATCAGTTTCCGCCAGTCTTTATATAGGTTTTTAACTTTCTTGCCTGTGATTTTTTGAGTTTCAGCCGCGCGACTGTTGAGAACTTCGTCGTCGATGTCGCATAATGCGATACACTCGACTTCCGGATTCCGGAGGAAGTCTTGTAGGTCTGAAAATCCCATTCCTTTACAGCCAATTAGTCCGACGCGTATTTTGTCGTTCGCTCCTACACTTCCAGGAGTCGCGTTGATAAAGAATGGACTCATGGAAAGTCCGGCTCCTAATAAGGTCGCTTGCCGGATAAAATCTCTGCGTGTTGTCATGGTCTTATGAATTAGATATTATAAGTTGTTGAGCCAAATGTATAAATAATAGGTGAGCGATACAATAAAAACTGTGATAAAAATATAAATACGGTGGCTTTTTGGGAAAAGGAGCGTATTTTTGTATCCGGTTTGCTTTTTAAGGAAAACCTATTATTTGTAAAACAGACATAAGATGATTAGAGTAACTTATTTTATTGTATGCCTTTTGCTGGGAATTACGCTGGTTTCGTGTATTCGTGACGAAGCGTTGAATGCAGAAGCGGATATATTGACTTGTACAGTGCCGGGAGATATCTTGAAACGTGATCCAATTATAGAAAATAATAAGGTAGTATTGATGGTAACGGCCGATGCCGATTTGACACATCAGGCACCTGAATTTACATTGACTCCCGGTGCAACCATTTCTCCGGCCAGTGGGACCGAACGTGACTTTACGACTCCGCAATTTTATACGGTAACTTCTGAAGATGGAAATTGGAAGAAAGAATATCAAGTTACTTATATTATTGCCGGAATTAGCTCGGAATATCATTTTGAGAATGTAAAGGATTACAAGAGTTCGCTTTTGAAATATGTTTATAATATTTTCTATGAGAATGATTCTGAGGGAAAATGGGTAATGGATTGGGCCAGTGGAAATATCGGTTTTGCTTTGACTGGTGCAGGTACGGAAGATCCGGCATCATTTCCGACTTCTTCTTATGCGGAAGGAAAAATGGGCAAATGCGTAAAGTTGGAAACAAAGTCGACAGGGGATTTCGGTTCGAAGTTGGGTATGCCTATTGCTGCCGGTAATCTTTTTATGGGTACGTTTAGTGTAGGGAACGCATTGACCGACCCATTGAAAGCAACAATGTTCGGAGTTCCGTTCGAGCATATACCGACCTACTTGAAGGGGTATTATAAGTATAAGGCAGGTGAAGTTTATAAAGATGAGAATGGAAATATTGTAAAAGATAAAAAGGATACGTGGGATATTTATGCAATCTTTTACGAGACAGATGAAAAGACAAAAACATTGGATGCAACGAACCGTTTTGATCATCCTAATTTGATATCCATAGCTCGCATTGATGAGAAAGACCGGAAGGAAACGGATGAGTGGACGGAGTTTTATTTGCCATTTGTGACAAAGACTGGAAAAACTGTAGATAAAGATAAACTGAAAGCTGGTAAATATAATGTGGCTATTGTCTTTTCTTCCAGTATTGAAGGGGATTATTTCAGAGGTGCTGTCGGCAGTACATTGCATATCGATGAAGTGGAACTGATTCATGCAGCAGATTAAAAAAGATTATTGTGATGAGAAAGAATATTGTATCAATTTGTGTACTGGCCTTGTTGCTGGTAACGTTTTCGGTTTTTGGACAAGAAGACCGGAATAAGGGAATTATCAATTCTGCATTGATCGGTTTGGAGTATGAGGTAAAAGCCGGCTTTAACATAGGGGGAACGGCTCCGATACCATTGCCCGTTGAGATTCGTGATATAACGGGGTATAATCCTACTATGGCTGTTGCGATAGAGGGGAATGTGACAAAGTGGTTCGATCAAGAAAAAAAATGGGGAATGAGAATCGGTATTCGTTTGGATAGTAAAGGGATGAAAACGAATGCCAATGTGAAAAATTATGGAATGGAAATCATCGGTGAAGGGGGTGAACGCATAAAAGGAAATTGGACTGGATATGTGAAGACTAATGTAAAGAATACATATCTGTCTTTTCCGGTTTTGGCTACTCATCAGTTTAATCGTCGCTTCAGTATGAATCTGGGACCGTATTTTGCCTATATGTTGGAGGGTGATTTTTCCGGAAACGTGTATGATGGTTATTTGCGCGAAGGTGATCCTACCGGTAATAAGGTCGTTTTTGCCGATGGAAAAAATGCCCCTTATGACTTCTCGAAAAACCTTCGCCGCTTCCAATGGGGTGCGCAGTTAGGTGCCGAATGGCGTGCTTTTAAGCATTTGAATGTCTATGCAGACCTGACTTGGGGATTGAATGATATCTTTCAGAAAGATTTCGATACAATTACTTTCGCCATGTATCCGATTTACCTGAACGTCGGTTTCGGCTACGCTTTCTGATACAAACGTATTTTGATATATCGTTATGGCTTTCCTGATTCATAATTATGAAATGGAAAGCCATAATTTTTTTAATAAACGACATCTTTTCTATAGGGCAATCACACCAAAAGAACCCTTTTTTCTACCTTCTTTCCTCTATTGTCATTTTGATACCTTAATCAGGAAATTTGCTATTAAATAGAATGTTAAAAAATATTACCCGCAAGAATGATTTCCAAAAGAGGCCCTATTCATTCAAATTCGATGGGATAGATGTGTTGTTTTGATATTTAATACCTATATTTGTCCGAATAATTTTTTAGTCCAATATATTTTGAATTACCATGAAAGAAAACACTAAGAAGGGTGTAACCCGTCGAGAGTTTCTCGGCCTTTCCGCTCTTGGATTGGCAAGTTTGACTATCCTGCCCAGCTGGGCTGTAAATGGGGTGCGTATCGCACCGAGTGATCGTGTCGTTTTAGGGTTTGTCGGATTAGGGCAACAAGGTTTATCCGATTTTAAGAGTTTCTCTACTTGTCCTGGGGTGCAGGTCGCTGCCTGTTGTGACGTGGATTCCTTGAAACGTGAACGTTTCAAACGTCGTGTCGAGGCTTGGCAGAAGTCTCTGAATGTAGCTCCCCGTTGCGATATGTATGAATTTTATGAAGATGTGCTGGACCGTAAGGATATCGACGTGATTGAAGTGGCAACACCTGACCACTGGCATGCATTGGTTGCTATCCATGCTTGTCAGAGCGGTAAGGATGTTTATTGTCAGAAGCCGTTGGCTTATACGATTACGGAAGGTCTGGCTGTTGCTCGTGCCGTACGCGATAATAATCGGGTTTTCCAGATCGGTAGCCAGCAGCGTTCGAGTAAGGAGTTTCAGGATGCGATTGCGTTGGTTCGTGCCGGTAAGATCGGTCATATCGAAAAGATATACGCCCGTGTCGGCGAACCCCCCAAGCCATTGTAATCTCCGGAAATGGATGTCCCCGGTAATCTGAATTTCAATCAGTGGATGGGACCGTTGAACGATCCGAAGATTCATTATCATCCTGATCTTTGTCCTCCTATCTCTCTTGAACCCGAACAGAACGAGAAGTTGTGGGGGGCATGGCGCTGGTATCAGGAAACCGGAAACGGATATACAGCCGATTGGGGGGCTCATATGTTCGATATTGCACAGGCGGCCATCGGTATGGACGGCTCCGGTCCAGTAGAGTTTATCCCGAAAGGATATGAAGGCACAGAATATGCGACGATGAAATATGCTAATGGTATCGTGATGACCGAACAACCTTATCGTGAAGATCCGGCCACCCCACAAGGTAGTTAACGTACAGATTATAAGGCGTGGTTGAAAGTCGCTCGCGGTTATATCGAATGTTCCGATCCTTCCTTGTTGCCGAAAGAGGAAAAGAAAGTCGGGAAGGGAGAATATGAAGTAAGCTCTCCGCATATGCAGAACTTTATCGATTGCGTTCGTTCACGCCGGAATCCGATTGCTCCGGTTGAAGTCGGTTGTAGTACGAATACGCTTTGCTGCTTGCAAAACATTGCCCGTGAACTGGGACGTCCTGTTCATTGGGATCCGGCAACGTTGAGCTTTAATGGCGATAGGGAAGCCGAATCACATCGTTTGTACTGGTACGAATACAGAAATCCGTACAAATTGCCGTATTATGACAAATAAGAAAGGTAAGAGGTAAAGGAAAGTCCCGGAATAAAGTTTCGGGACTTTTTTATATATTTTTTAGTCCGGATAGTGATTATTCCGTTCGCTCTGTTTAATTTTGCCAAATCCAGACAAAAAACATAATGTATCATGAAAACTAATCAACTATTTCTTTTGACAGGTTTGGTAGCCGTAACTCTTCCTGCCTGTGTCCAAAAGGACAAAAAAGGGGTGTCGGAGAAGCCTATGAATATTCTCTATATCATGTGCGATGATCATTCTTATCAGACAATTAGTGCTTACGATCATCGTTTTATCGAAACTCCGAATATCGACCGGATTGCTAATGAAGGCGTACGGTTTACGAACAGTTTCGTCGCCAACTCTTTAAGTGGTCCCAGTCGTGCCTGTTTGCTGACGGGCAAGCATAGCCATAAGAATGGCTTTACCGACAATACGAAACGTTTTGACGGCAGCCAGCAGACATTCCCGAAGTTGTTGCAACAAGCCGGCTATCAGACTGCAGTTGTAGGGAAGTGGCATTTGACTTCCGATCCTACCGGTTTCGATTACTGGAATATCTTGATCGGACAGGGGGATTATTATAATCCGTACTTTATCGATAACGGAGAGAAAAAGCAGATCGAAGGCTATGCTACGAACATCACGACGGATTTAGCTTTGGACTGGCTGGATAACAAACGTGATAAGAATAAACCTTTCTGTCTCTTGCTCCACCACAAAGCGCCCCATCGTACCTGGATGCCGGATACTTGTGATTTGGATTTGTATGAAGATGTCGTTTACCCGGTTCCCGAAACATTTTATGACAAATATGAAGGGCGTATTGCCGCATCCGAACAGGAAATGAATATTATCAAGGATATGGATCTCGTCTATGACTTGAAGATGGCAGATAAGGAAAATGAGATTCATACGACTACCGGCCTTGAAGAAAATGGCCGTAATTTATATAACCGGATGACTCCGGCTCAAAAGGCAGCTTGGGACAAACATTATGATCCTATTATTAAGAAATTCAAGGAACAGAAGTTGACGGGGAAGGCGTTGGCTGAATGGAAATACCAACAGTACATGCACGATTATATGCGTGTGATCCATTCCGTAGACCGTAATGTAGGGCGTGTGTTGGATTATATGGAGAAAAGCGGTTTATTGGAAAATACTATTATCGTTTATACTTCCGACCAGGGATTCTATATGGGTGAACATGGCTGGTTCGACAAACGTTTCATGTATGAAGAATCTTTCCGTACACCGATGTTGGTTCGTTTTCCCGGCGGTGTTAAAGGCGACATCCCCGAAATGGTCCAGAATATCGACCATGCAGCGACTTTCCTTCAAGTGGCGGGCGTCCCTGTTCCCGAAGATATCCAGGGTGATTCTTATTTGCCTTTGTTGAAAGGTGAAAAGCCGAAAGATTGGCGTACTTCTTTATATTATCATTTTTACGAGTATCCGGCGGAACACGCAGTAAAACGTCATTATGGTGTTCGTACCGACCGCTATAAATTAATCCATTTCTATAATGATATCGATGTGTGGGAACTTTATGATCTGCAAAACGATCCGATGGAAATGCATAATATCTATAATGAACCGGGCAATGAAGCCTTGATCGACAGTCTGAAAACCGAACTGAATAAATTGCAGGAACAGTACGACGATCCGATTGAAACGGAGTTGGCAACTGCGAAGAAATAAGATAGAAATAACAAAAAAGGCATTCAGAAATGAATGCCTTTTTTGTTATTTACCATAAGGTTGTGGAGCATATCGGACTCGAACCGATCACCTTCAGACTGCCAGTCTGACGCTCTAGCCAGATGAGCTAATGCCCCGTATGACTTATTTTCAAGCGCAAATATAGGGCTTTTCCTGATATAACCACTATCTTTGCCATAGATTTTTATAAAAAATAAGATGATTGTTTATAATACAACGTTCCATATAGAAAAAGATATTCTGGATGAAAGTTTGGATTATCTGAAAAAACAGTATATCCCGAAAGCCGTGGAGAGCGGTTTCCTACAGCGGCCATGCCTGCGACGTGTGATGCAGGCTGAAGAAGGAGAAGGCATCAGTTTCTCCGTCCAGTTTCATGTTAAGAATGTCGATACGTTGAATTTCTGGTTGCAGAATGAAGGAAATAACCTTCACCGCGCATTGGTTGCTCGTTTCGGTCATAAAATTGCCGGCTTTAGTACTTTACTGGAAGAGATAGATTGGGAGAAATGACGAAAGACCGTGTCATATTGGGCATTGATCCTGGGACGATTGTGATGGGTTACGGAGTGCTGACGATTGAAGGAAACAAACCCAAACTGGAAGCTATGGGGATACTCCAATTGAATAAATACGAGGATCATTATTTGCGGCTCCGTAAGATTTTTGAGCGGGTCTTGGGACTTATCGATCAGTATCATCCGGACGAACTGGCCATTGAAGCTCCGTTTTTCGGGAAGAACGTACAGAGTATGTTGAAATTGGGGCGTGCACAGGGAGTCGCTATGGCTGCCGCACTCGAACGGGATATCCCGATATTTGAATATGCCCCGCTAAAGATCAAGATGTCCATTACCGGAAATGGGAATGCTGCAAAAGAACAAGTGGCCGGGATGTTACAGCGCTACCTGCATATTCCGGAAGCATCCATGTTGCCGCAATTGGATGCGACAGATGGATTGGCAGCTGCCGTTTGCCATTATTTCCAGACGAATAATCCGATACAGGAAAAGAAATATACCGGATGGAAGGACTTTATCGCGAAGAATCCGGGTAAAGTTCATTGATACAAAAAAGGATGCCTGCAATTACAGGCATCCCCCTTCTCATAGACACACTTCTCTATGTATATTGAATACACATCGATCTATACGATACCTTGCGCCATCATTGCTTTGGCCACTTTCATGAAGCCTGCAATGTTCGCACCTTTCACATAGTTGATATATTGATCCTCTGTTCCATGTTCGACACATTGTTGGTGGATAGCGCTCATGATCTGATGCAATTTGTCATCGACTTCGGCAGCTGTCCACGAAATATGCATGGCGTTCTGAGTCATTTCCAGGCCGGAAGTGGCGACACCGCCGGCGTTGACAGCCTTGCCCGGTGCAAAAAGTTGTTTATGCTCGATGAACAGGTCGACAGCTTCAGCTGTACATCCCATGTTGGATACTTCGGCTACGCATGATGTCTTGTTCTCGATCAGCTTGCGTGCATCGTCTGCGTCCAGCTCGTTCTGGGTGGCACAAGGCAGTGCGATATCCACTTTCTGTTCCCAGGGTTTCTTGCCGGGATAGAAGGTCGAACCGGGGAATTCTTCGGCGTAAGGAGCTACAATATCATTACCTGAGTTACGCAGTTCCAGCATATAATCGATCTTTTTT
>ENA-ORTD01001557-ORTD01001557.1-human-gut-metagenome-genome-assembly--contig:-NODE-1557-length-15672-cov-1.905296_pt1 | contig 15672 bp, 12 predicted proteins | sample MGYA00241907_ERZ509178 | MGnify/ENA primary metagenome ERZ509178 (study PRJEB26280, sample SAMEA2338793) | human gut metagenome | biome: human gut; feature: human-associated habitat; material: faeces...
AGACGTCTGCCGTCAGGGAAAGCCGCAACAATGCAGCTGACAAAACGTGCAGTTCTGTCTTTTTCTTCCACATCTTTGAGTTTTTCCAGAATGACTTTGAATTTTTCGGGATAAGGGGTGTCTTCTCCCAGGAAACGTGCGGAATAAATGCCAGGTGCTTTATCCAGATAGTCGATTTCCAGACCGGAATCGTCTGCCAGTGTGATCTTACCGGAGATTTCCATGACCTGTACCGCTTTTTTTATGGAATTTTCTTCAAAAGTCTTGCCATCTTCCACCACGTCGATGGTGATGCCTGCTTCTTCCATAGACACTACATTTACGTTCATATCCGCAAGGATTTCGTTGATCTCCCGAATTTTCCCCTTGTTTTTTGTTGCAAAAATAATGGTTTCCATCTCTTGCTTCCTCCTTTATTTACAGTTCCAGACCATCCAGCGCCTTTTTCTGTAATGCCCGCAATTCACGATTGCCTTTTTCACCCAATGCCAGCAGCTGGTGCAGCTGTTTCTGAGAAAATGTGCCGTGTTCGCCTGTGCCCTGCAATTCCACAAAACCGCCTGCGTCATTGACAACGATATTCATATCCACTTCTGCGGCGGAGTCTTCCACATAGCACAAATCCAGCATGGGTTCACCGTCTACGATACCTACGCTGATGGCGGAAATATAGTGGCGCAGAGGTGTTTTTTCCAAAATGCCTTCTTCCACCAATCTCTGGCATGCCATAGCAAGGGCAACAAAACCGCCTGTGATGGATGCGGTACGAGTGCCGCCATCTGCCTGAATGACATCACAGTCCACAGTGATGCTTCTTTCGCCCAAAGCTTCCAGATCCACTGCCGCACGAAGGGCACGGCCAATGAGTCGCTGGATTTCTGTTGCACGGGGATTCAGTTTCAGTTTGTTGATGTCACGTTTGTTCCGGCTGGCTGTTGCACGAGGCAGCATAGCATATTCCGCTGTTACCCAGCCGCTCCCGCTTTCCCGCAGGAAAGGGGGTACATTTTCTTCTACGGTTGCGTTACAAATGACTTTTGTATCGCCAAATTCTATCAAAACAGAGCCTTCCGCATACTTTGTAAAATTCTTTGTGATACGGATGGGGCGCAGTTGGTTGTTTTCTCTGCCGTCATATCTGCTCACGTTGTTTCCTCCTTTATTTTCCAAAAAATCTCTATTTAGGGGCATCTTCATAAGAAAACAAGGAAAGCTGAGATTCTTGTCATATAGAGGATTTCAGCTTTCTTATTTTTACGAAGAATGGATTTGATATGTTTTCTTATAAAGACAGCCCTGGCAATTCCCCCTTAAGAAATCAAGAAAGCGAAAATCAAGGTTTTCTTAAGAGGAATTTGCTTTCATTATAGCCTGATTTTCCCCTTTTGAACAGCCCCACAGAAAAAAACAGGAAGATGCCCCATCTTCCTGTTTTCGTATTTTATCTTAATTTGTAATTGTTCATGGCGTAAATGATACCATCGCCAATGGCTTTTGCTGCCGCATCCTGATAAGTTGCCTGAGAAATCTTCAGTGCGTCACCGGGATTAGACAGGAAGCATGTTTCAATGAGGATAGCAGGTACTGTTGTGGAATTGAGGATCAACAGGTCAGGACGGGATTTCACGCCACGGTTTGTTGTACTCAATGCGCCGGGCAGCCTGCTCTGTACCGCCTGTGCTGCCTGCAAACTGGTCAATGTGCCGTTGCCGTCGTTGCTGTGGGCAGCGTACAGTGTTTCTGTACCGCTGGCAGAAGCCGCGCCTGCGTTCATATGGATGGAAACCATCAAGTCCGCAATCTGGTTGGCTGTTTTCGCACGATCCGCGTTGGCAGGTCTGCTGTCATCATCTCTGGTAAGATATACCTTGATGTTGGAATTGTTTTCCACACAAGATTTTACTTTCAGTGCCATGGTCAGGTTCATGGTCTTTTCTGTAAGACCATTGCCGCTAGTACCGGGGTCATTGCCGCCGTGACCGGCATCCAGCAGAAGGACTTTGTCGTATACCTGCTGCGGGTTCTTTGCCGTGATCTCATAAGCGCTGCCTGTATCCTTGATGGTATAGGCGCTGATGATGTTCTGATTGAAGCGGATCACCGTATTACCGCCGGTGGTGGAAATGGTAAAGGACTTAATCTGGCTGGTATTCACATTCAAAGTGCCGTAACCGTATACATCAGAATAATCTCCGGGCAATGTCAGTTCGTAATATCCATCCAGATAAGCGTCTTTATGTTTGATGCTGCCAGTGTTGATGTTCTTCACTTTTTTCAATGTCAGTGTATTGGTACTGTCATTATAAGAAAGGTTTTCCAATGTGGATTTCTGGATAGTGACAGTCAGTTTTCCATTTTCTTCTTTCCATGTCATCTGTGTCAGATCACTTGCTTCCACTACCACGCGGAATGTGGTGCCGTTCATCCAGCCTGTTCTGACTTCGCTGACATATTCCAGACCATCTGTATTGATGATTTCATCAATACCATCCGCCTTTACACCAGGCATATCAATGACAGTACGGTAAGGGTCCTGCATGGTGGTCACCGTTGCCCCTGTCGCGCCGCTGGCGTTGATGGTGACGGTTTCCGTATTGCCGCTGTGGCTGCTGGTGATGCTCTTGATCTCTACCTGTTCAAATGCCAGTGTCACCTGATTTTTGGCAGCGTTTAGCGTTACTTTGTATTCCATTTTGCCTGTCAGGTCAAATACCACACGGGTATATGTTTCCCCATTGTCCGCTGTATGCTGAGCGGTACGGATAGCAGTGACAAAAGGACTGTTGGTGACAGAAATATTTGTAGACAATCCGTTTGTTGCGCCGTAGAAATCCAGCACCACTTTATTGTCGCTGACATAGACTTCTTCACATCTGTTGAATGTGCCAGTTGTTGTAATTACAAAATTCTGCGCTGCTGTTTTGGATGCAGGTACAGTCACTTTAGACACTTTCCCTGTGGTAGCGGTGCTGGTTCCAGTGTTGCTGCCTGTGCTGCCGCCTGTATTGGTTCCCGTATTTCCGCCGGTACTGGTTCCTGTATTGGAGCCAGTGCTGCCGCCTGTACTTCCGCCTGTGCTGGGTGCTTCCCCGATGTATACAGTTCTGTTGGGGTCATCCCATGTGACATCAATGTCCAGTGCTGTCGCCAGTGCACGAACAGGCAGCATGGTTCTGTCATTGACAATCATAGGTTCCACATCCATGGTGAAAGTTTCCCCATTTTTGTAGCCTGTTTTGCTGTCAATCTGGAATACCACCGTATGGGTATCGCTGACAGCATAGACCTGTTTTGCCGCTTCGTTCCATGTGACGGTACAACAAAGCTCCTCACAGATGCCACGCATAGGCAACATGGTTCTGCCGTCAATGCTCACCGCAGGCATATTGGGGTCTGTATATTTTTCTCCATCAATCACAATGGCGATCTCTTTGGCGTTATAAGCATGATGTGCGCCATTATAAAACAAGTCCATCTGGACATTGGCGGCAAATGCCGTCGTCGTGTATAACAATCCTGCTGCCAGTGTCGTCAGCAGCAGACGTTTTCCTTTGTACCACATATTTTCCGCTCCTTTGTTCTTCCTTCTTTTTATCACACAAAACAGTATATCAAATTTTGTCGGAATGAAAAGGAAAAAGTTCCATTTGCAATGGAATTTTAATAAATTCCCATGAATCCGCCATGAAAAGCAGATTTTTTGTCGTTTTTGCCCATGAAAAAAGAAGCCGAAAATACGGCTGCCCGCAAATTCCGGCTTCTTTTGAAATTTCTTATTCCCCTTCGGCGTATTTCCAGAAGGCTTTCAGTTTTGCCATGACTTTTCCATGGACACTGTCAGGAGGATATTCTCCTTTTTCGTCTTTTTCTCCGGCAGGTGTGCTCATGAGAAGGGCAATGCCTTCGTCAATGGTAGAGATGGGATAGATATGGAATACGCCTTCTTTCACGGCTTCCACCACTTCATCCTTCAGCACCAAATCACGGATATTGGAAACAGGAATGATAACGCCCTGTTTACCAGTGAGTCCACGTTTCTTGCACAGGTCAAAGAACCCTTCGATTTTATATGTGACGCCGCCAATGGCCTGAATTTCCCCTTTCTGGTTGACAGAGCCTGTCACCGCCAAATCCTGACGGATGGGCAGTTCTGCCAGAGAGGACAGGATGCAGTACAGCTCTGTACTGGAAGCACTGTCCCCGTCAATGCCGTTGTAATTCTGCTCGAAGCAAACGCGGCAGGACAGAGAAAGGGGGAATTTCTGGGCATAGGTCTGCCCCAGATACCCAGTGATGATCTGTACCCCTTTGTCATGGGTCTGACCACTCATGCGGGCTTCTTTTTCGATGTTGACAATACCGGATTTGCCCACATAAGTGGTGGCTGTGATACGGCTGGGATTGCCGAAGGCATAAGAGCCCATATCCAGCACTGCCAGACCGTTAATCTGCCCCACTTCCGCGCCGTCCACGTCAATCATGATGACGTTTTCTTCCAGCATTTCATCCAGTTTTTCTTCATAAAGCCGCAGACGGTCTTCTTTTTCCACAATGGTTTTCTGCACATGTTTTGCCGTTACCATTTCCGCACCATCCAGTTTTGCCCATGCTGCCGCTTCCCCCAGAATTTCCGCCAGATGGTTGAATCTGGTGGACAGCTTGTTCTGCCGTTCCGCTGCACGAGAGGAATATTCCACCACAGCACAGACAGCACTCACATCAAAGTCCATGGTCTTTTCCCGCATGGTAAAGCCCTTGATGAACTGGGCAATCTTCAGCATATTTTCCTGAGAACGGGGCATTTCGTAGTCGAAATCCGCTCTGATTTTAAAGAATTTATCAAACTCCTCATCATAAGTGCTGAGCAGTTCATAGTAATAACTGCTGCCGATCATGATGATCTTGATATTGGCAGGGATGGGTTCCGGTTTCAGCGTAGGCGCCACCACTGTGCCCAACTGTTCCCGAATGGCATCCATGTTGATTTCTTTTGTCTTGATGACCCGGCGCAAAGCTTCCCACGCCTGCGGAGCGGACAAAATATCCTGTGCCTGCACGATAAGATAACCACCGTTTGCTCTATGGAACAGACCGCTTTTGATTTTCATAAAGTCTGTGGTCAGGTTACCGAATTCGCTGTCGTATTCCACTTCCCCCACCAGATTATAATAAGTGGGATTGAATGTAGTCACCACAGGGGCGCCTTTGGTTTCGCTGTTATCCACAATGAGGTTTACTTTATATTTCAGTGTCACATCTTCCGGCTGTTTTTTGGAAAGCATGGGCAGCAGAGATGCCAGACCTTCTTCCCCATCTTCCTCATCCTCAAAGAACTGACTGATGTTTTCCAGTACATCTTCTTTCACAGCGTTGATATATGCCACTGCTTTTTCGTTCTGTTCATATTTTTCCTGGACAGCGCTCACATGGTGACCAATAGCAAACATGCCTACCTTATAATCCAGCTGGTCTACGCACCGTTTGGATTCCTTATCCAGTTCTCGGATGTCCCGCATGATGGCAGAAGCTTTTTCCTGTACGATCTGGGAATTTTTCTCAATGACATCTTTCACGTCTTCCGCAAGGTCGTCATATTCTTCCTCGCCAACAGGTTTCCCGTCTACCACAGGCATAAAGTAAATGCCGGAATTGGTGGTTTTCACTTGGAAATCGTTTTCCGCCGCTTCTTTGCTCATCTGATCCATGAGAGCATCCCGTTTTTCATCAAAACCACGAAGCAGTTCTGTTTTCTGCTTTTCGTAGTCCTCTGTACGAAATACTTTCTGAAGCTCTGTCTGGAAAAGCTGTACCAGCTCATTCATGTCATCCCGGAACTTTCTGCCTTCTCCCGCGGGAAAAGACAGCGCCAGAGGGCTTCTGGGGTTCTGGAAGTTATAAACATAGCACCAGTCCAGAGGCACATCCTCTGTTGCCGCCAAACGCTCTGTGCCGGCTTTGGCATAGGTGGTTTTCCCTGTTCCGGAGAACCCTGACATATAGATGTTATAGCCTTTTATCTTCACATGAAGCCCAAAATCAAAGGCTTTGACGGCTCTGTCCTGACCAATGATGCCTTCCAGTGGTTCCAGCTCCGCAGTGGAGCGGAAAGAGAAATCATCAGCGGAGCAGCCGTTTTTCAGCTCTGTATAAGAAAGTTCGCGTTGCATATCCTTTCGCCTCCTTGCAAAAAATGCCGAAGAAAAGGGTTCTTCGGCATCTCAAAAATCAATCTTCCTGCCCTTCATAAAAAGGCGTATATTTCCACATAATGACTGCGTCCTCGTGGGTATCGGGGTAATAATTCTTCCGCAGACCTTCGGCACGGTAACCATGTTTATGGTACAGATGCTGGGCGGGCGCATTGCTGATACGCACCTCCAGGGTAATACCAATCATTTCTTTTTCCAGGGCAACCTGTTCCAGCTGTTCCATAAGGGCATCACCAATGCCCTGTTTTCGGTAATCCTCCAGCACCGCCACATTGGTGATATGGCCTTCGGTGATGACATGCCACATACCTGCGTAGCCCACGATTTTCCCGTCTGCCACTGCCACATAATAAATGGCAAGGTTATTTTCTGTCATTTCCCGTTCAAAGTCTTTCCGTGTCCAGGGAATAGAAAAAGTCGCTTCTTCCACAGCCAACACGCCGTCAATATGCTCCACTGTCATGGGGATGATTTCAAACATGTTCCGCTGCCTCCTTTTCCAGACGTTCTTCTCTTTCCCTCTCTGCCTGTGACTTCCGCAGATAAATCAATTCCAGTTCGTTGCCGGAAATGGCTTTGCCTTCTTCCGCCATCACTTTACCGTAAGCCGCCACTGCCGCTGCACGCTGCAACGCGCAGTGAGCAGGTGCAAAGTGGAAGTTGGCATTTTTCGCCAGTTTTTCTTTATGCACGGGAACGCCATCTCCCAGGAAAATCACATCCCGCTGAAAAGAAAGTGCTTTGTCGATGATAACGTCGATGCCTTCTGCCATATACTCTGTCAGAGGCACCAGTTTTTCTCCCTGCCATTCATAGAAGCAAGCATAAACCTGCTGCCGTCTGGCGTCCATAATGGGGCAGACGATAGCGCCCGTCATAAACATATGATATGCCAGAGCATCCAAAGTGGGAACGGCAAGAAGGGGCTTGTTCAGTCCCAGACAAAGACCTTTTGCCGTTGCGGCGCCGATGCGCAGCCCTGTAAAAGAGCCGGGGCCAACAGCGCAGGCAATATAATCCACATCTTTGGGATCGGTATTTGTTTTTTCGCAGATTTCCGCCACCATAGGCAGAATGGTCTGGCTGTGTGTCAGTTTATCATTCTGGGTAAATTCCCCAATGAGTTTCTCATCTTCAATAAGGGCAGCGCTTGCAGTCTGTCCCGATGTATCGATTGCCAGTATTTTCATGCTTCCACCTCCTGCCGCAGGGTAATTCTGCGATAGTCCTCGCCTTTTGCAAAATCCTTTTCCACTGTCAGCCAGATGGCTTCCTTTGGAATCAGGTCGGGGAACAGTTCCGCCCATTCCACCAGGCAGACACCGTCGCCGAAAAAGTATTCTTCGTAGCCAATGTCGTCCATTTCTTCCTCACAGGAAAGACGGTACACATCAAAATGATAAAAAGGCAGGCGTCCGTCATGGTATTCATTGACAATGGTAAAAGTAGGGCTGGTGACGTGATCCGTCACCCCAAGCCCTGCCGCAAAGCCTTTGGTAAACACCGTTTTTCCAGTGCCCAGATCCCCTGTCAGGCAGAAGATCTGTCCCCTTTGGGCGTTTTTGCCCATTTCTTCTCCCAAAGCCGCCGTTTCCGCCGGACTATGGGTTTCCCAGATTTTTTCCATAATAGCCCCCCAGTTTCTCTTTAGTACATGAAGATGGCTGTGATACCTGTGTCGATTTCCTTGGATTCCTTGCCATCGTAGTAGTACAGATCGCCTCTATTGGCTGTATAATCGTAGTTTTTCAGATAAGCCAGCCTACCGTTGTATTTGTACTGCATGCTGTAAACGCCGCTGTCGATGAGTGTATCTTCGCCGTTTGCCATCACATGCAGATCGCCGTTGCCGTTCTGCTGGTCGATATTGTTGATATAGTATACAGCGTTCTGGTCAACAGCAAAGTGTACGCCGCCAACGCTTTCCACTTCCACAGGGTCACCGCCGTTCCAAACACCCATGGTGCCCAGACCGTTTTCGTAATCCTTGAAGTACGCCACATCATGGGTAGTACCCAGGAAGTCTGCCGCTTCCACATTTTCCATGGTGAAGGAAGGTTCCGCACCCAATTTCGCAATATTCAGCATAGTTGCGCCAGTCAGTGTGTCTGTTTCGTAATAACCTACCATGGTACCGTCATCAGAGAGGAATACATTGGCAGGAGAAATGTTTTTGCCTTCCAGCTGCCAGCTGCCGCCGGTAGCATTAACCACCAAAATCTTTGGTTCTGTATACATCAATGTCATATAGTAGCCCTGTTCTGCGTCTTCCAGGCTTCCCAGCTGGGAAATGGGCATTTTTTCCATATCGCCGGCTGCGTAGCATACAGCATAAGGTCTGTCATTTTCCACGGAAACAGCAGAAATGGTGCCCGCAGCCACTTCTGTCAGCTTGCCATTGCTGTACATATATACTTTCTGGAGTACAGGTTCAAAGCCTTGGCCGCCTTCCATGGCTGTACGGATGGCATCACGCTGGAGTTTTGCCTGGTAAGCGTCGCCGTCTGCTTCTGTCAGCAGTGCGTCGCTTTCTTCCAGATCGTCTTCGATGATGGAGTCATATGTTACCAGACCTTCTGTGGGGCCCATCAGCAGTACGTCTTTGCCGTTGGGCATAACTTCCAGATAAGTCACTTCGTCCATGATCTTCACAGGTTCTGTACCGTAAGCATAAACGAATGCCGCATAGCCTTCGCCTTCCGCCCCTGCGAAATAGATTTCGCCTGTATCGCTGGTCATCATGGCTGTTGCAGCGTTTTCATGAATGCATACAGCTTCTTCGCCTTCGGCTGTGCCTTTTGCGTAAAGAGCTGTGCCGTTGTCACCGCTCTTGCGGTACATAACAAAGCTGCCGTCATTGCTGATGGCATAAGAGCCGCTTTCAGGCAGGATATTGGATTCCACCAATGTGGAAGTGCCATTTACAAACTGATACAGATCAGCCGCGCCGTCTGCGGTTGTTTTTACAAAGATAGCAGCTGCGCCATCTTTTGTGGGCATATAGTCCGCTACGGCTTCACCCACCAGAACGCCTTCGCTATCGGCATTTACACCTTTGTAATACAGGTCAAATGTGCCGTCTGTCCGCACATTGGTGCTGTAATACAGACCGCTGCCGTCTTCATTAAATGTGGTACCCCATGCGGAATAGTACTGGTTGTACTGACCGCCGGCGGAAATGCCTTCCGCTGCCACATAAGTGTCGTTTTCCAGATCGTAAATATACAGGTTGTTGTCCTTTGCGTAGGCAATGCCTTTGTCTGCATGGACTTCACCCACAGGGCCAACCATTTTCCAGCACAGTGCCAAAACACCGATGAATACCAGCAGACCCACAATGATGCCAACGATATTGCTGCCGGATTTTGCGGGGACCGCTGTCTGCACAAGCGCTGGTTCCACAGGCTCTGCCGCTGGTTCCTCTGCTGTTTCCGCTTCTTCTGTCACTGTTTCTGCTCCCACTGTTTCTTCCTGCTGTACTTCTGCTGCCGCTTCTTCTGCGCTCTGCACTTCTTCCGCTGCCTTTGTTTCCTCGGGCATCTGCTGTGCCTGATCCTCCGTCAGGGAAAAATCCTTCTTTTCTTCGTCCATATTTCAGGAACCTCCTTCAATTAAAAATATCTGTTTTTGACAGCCAACACTGTCCGCCCCAGCCGTTTCGTTCTTCGCATTGTCGGACTATCGACAGACCGACACAAAAAAACAGGCACGTCAACAACCAGCCGTTTTTTCTGCCGTTGTTTTCCCTGCCGTTTTTGTTTCCGTTTTCTGCCCAAAAACAGTCTCTTGCCCACGGAAAAAGCTCTGTGCAGCATTTTCCATGCAAAAAGACCGTCTTTGCCATATTTTTCTATCATTTTGAAATTCAGATTCATCATGATTCCCCTTCCCGAAACCGGTACTTTATTATACCACAGTTGTTTCTTCCTTACAAGAAAAGGGACTTTTTCCAAGGAAATTCTCATCTTCCTTGGAAAAAACAGTAAATTATTAAAAAATTATTAACAATCGTAAAAAATACGTAACTTTTAGTTTACAAATTTGGGATTATTTAGTATACTAATTCAGGATAAAAAAGACAGAAAGGTGATCTCATGGAAGAAAATCAAAACTTCTCCAAAGATAACAATACAGAAAACATTCTGACAGAAAATACAGAAAACACACAGACAGAAGCAAAGGCGGACAAGCATCTGCTGACACTGCATCTGTCCCATAAAAACGGCTCCAAAACCCTGCACCTGAAAAAAGGCCATCTCATTGCCGCATCCGTAGCGGCTCTGATCGTGCTGGGCGGCGGCGCTTATGCGGGTGTTTCCTATTTGCAGACACAGAACCGTCTGACAAACTCTCAGCAGCAGCTGGCAGAAATGGAAAAAGAAAACCGCAAACTGACCCAGCGCACAGAAATGCTGGAAAATGAAAACGAAGAATACACCCAGCACATCAACGAAATCCAGATGAAAACAGAAGAACTGGAAAACAAGATGACTGAACTGGAAAATACAAAACAGAGCCTTGCGGAAGAAATCAACAACATGAGCGGCAGCACCACTTCCACCACCGAAAGTACGGAAGAAGTCGCTGCAAAGAGCAATGACACTGCTTCCACAGAAGCGGATCTTTCCACCGCATGCCTTTCCATTCTGGAAAACGGCAGTACATCTCAGTCCGGTGAAAAAACATTCACCACCATTGTCACAACTTCTTACAACAAAGCAACCTCCCTTTCCGCCCAGCTGGATAAAATGAATGTGATGCTGGATCTGACAGGCGCTTCCTTTGTAGATGTGGCAACAAATGTAACAGAAACACTGGCGCAGTACAGCAGCGTACCCATGGGCTATCCACTGGAAGAATATGTGATTTCCACAGAATTCAATCCTGACGGCGATCCTTCCATCAGTGACGGCCGTGTCCATAAAGGCGTTGACCTTTCCACCAGAAGCCAGATCCTGCCCATCAGTGCAACGGCGGCAGGTACTGTTGTAGAAGCTGCCTTCCATAATGACTATGGTTATTATGTGAAAATCGACCACGGCAACGGTTTCACGACACTGTATGCCCATAACTCCGAAAATCTGGTAGAAGTTGGCGACACCGTGAAAAAAGGCGATGTCATTGCTATCACTGGTACAGCCGGCTTGTCCACTGGCACACACTGCCGATATGAAATTCAGCTCAACGGCATTTACCAGAATCCGAAAGATTACGAATAATCACTGGCTTGATAAAAAAGAACTCTCGCTGGAATCCTTCACAAAGGATTCCAGCTTTTTTATTTTATCAGGATTGTACGCTATTTTGGCATTGTTCCATTTTTTGTAAAAAATCCCTGCGCAAAATCCTACCTTTTCACTTTGTCATGTGGTAGAATAAGCATACAAAGGAGCATATTCCTTTCATCTTAAAGCAATCTTAAAGATTTTTTCCCTGTTTTCTTAAAGGGAATATTGATACAATAAAAGCAGAACTTCGGAGGTGTATGAACCATGTATAATATCTTGATTTGTGACGACGAAAAGGACATTGTATCCGCTTTATCCATTTACCTTTCTACGGAAAATTATAAAATCTTCACGGCTTTTACGGGAAAAGAAGCATTGGACGTTGTTGCCCATAACGACATCCATCTGGTACTCATGGATGTCATGATGCCCCAGATGGACGGCATTTCCGCCACAGCGAAGCTGCGGGAACAGTACAACATCCCCATCATTCTGCTGACAGCGAAAAGTGAGGACAGTGACAAGATCCTTGGGCTGAACATCGGCGCTGACGACTACATCACAAAGCCCTTCAATCCCATCGAGGTTTTGGCAAGGGTCAAATCCCATCTGCGCCGCTACACTTCTTTGGGCGGTATGGCCAAAAAAGCTTCCCATCTGGTCATCGGCGGCATTGATCTGGACGATGATTCCAAGACCGTTACCGTGGACGGAGAGCCTGTTTCCCTGACACCCAGTGAATACAACATCCTGAAACTGCTCATGGAAAACCCCGGACGGGTATTCTCCTCCAATCAGATTTATGAACAAATCTGGAACGAGGACGCTTACGGCTCCGGCAGCGTAGTAGCCGTTCATATCCGCCATCTCCGTGAAAAAATCGAAATCAATCCCTCTGAACCCCGTTACCTGAAAGTGGTTTGGGGTCTGGGGTATAAAATGGAGAAGGAGGCGAAGGAATGACAAAAGTGACCCACAATCTGGGAATCAAAGTGATATGCATCTTTCTGGTGATGATCACAGGCATAACCGCCTTTTTCAGCATTGTCGGGATATTATTCGCCGGAGAAAGCGGCATTTTCAGCGATCAGAAAAAATCCTATTACGATACTCCTTGGTGCGAAAACACCACATACAGTTATTCCGATAATGTAGTGCGCTGGTATGTAGATGGTGCGGGACCAGAAGAAATCGCCCAACTTTTTTCCAACGGCAAGACCAATTTCGCCTTTGAACTTTATGACTATAACGGGAGTCTGGTAACCAAAAGCGAAAAACCTGAAAAAATCGGTCTGACTACATCTTATTCCTTCTACTACAATGAAGCGCTGGACGCAAACGGCGAATATGCCTATTTTGACAATCCCGTTGCCTATACAGTGGTTGGCTATGTGGCAGACCCGCTCTCCGCGCCGGATAACTACTGGCTCACCTATCGGCTCTATAATCTAACCATGTCATTGGGTTACTGGCTGTTCCTCATTGCCCTGGTGAGTCTGCTCATACTGGCGGCATCCTTCATTTACCTGCTTTGTGCCGCAGGTCATCGAGGCGAGAGTGAAGAAATCATCTTAAACGTACAGGATCGCATTCCGCTGGATATTTACCTGCTGCTATGGTTTGGCATCACATCCTTGACCATGGGCATCCTTTCTGGCGGCGCTTATTACGGCAATCTGGATGTTTCCCGTATGATGTCCGTCTTTTTTGGATTTTTCATACTGGAAGCCATGTTGCTGGCATTGATTATGACCATGTCCACCCGTCTGAAAAAAGGCGGCTGGTGGCGGAACGCTCTGGCCTATTATGTGGTAAAATTCATCTGGCAGGTGTGCGGAACAATTGACGAGTCCAATGGTTATTCCATGTACGCTTTGCCCAGCACATGGAAGGTTGCAGTAGGCTGGCTGGTGGTATCCTCCATCTATCTTACCAGCACCTATGCGGCAGGCGTTGTGATGATCCTGAATTTTGTCCTGCTCATCGTGTTCTGTTCCGTTGCGGCACAGTGGCAGAAATTGAGCCGGGCAAGCAAACAGCTTTCCGCTGGCAATCTGGAATATAAGGTAGATACCAAGCGCATGTTCCGTTCCTTCCGCCAGCATGGGGAAGATCTGAACAATATTTCCGAAGGCATTGCCATTGCTCTGAATCAGAAAATGAAAAGTGAACGTCTGCGGACAGAGCTGATTACCAACGTATCCCATGACATCAAAACACCACTGACATCCATCATCAACTATGTGGATCTGCTGAAAAAAGAAGAACTGACCGGGCAGGCTTCCGCTTATGTGGAAGTGCTGGATCGTCAGTCCCGCCGTCTGAAAAAACTGACGGAAGACCTTGTGGAAGCCTCCAAAGCATCCACTGGCAACATACACTGTTCTCTGGCCTGCACAGACATTGTGGAACTGGTACAGCAGGCTGTGGGGGAATACGAAGAAAAGCTGGCGGCATCCCAACTGGAAGCCATCATCAGCGCACCAGAAAACGAAATCGTTTATGGTCTGGTGGACGGCAATCTCATGTGGCGTGTCATGAGCAATCTGCTGAGCAATGCCTGCAAATATTCCCAGCCCAATACCCGCGTTTATATACAGGTAAAACAAAATGCGGATCAGGTATTTGTTACCGTTAAGAATATCTCCCGGGATCAGCTGAACATCGACCCGGACGAACTGATGGAACGTTTTGTCCGCGGTGACAGCTCCCGTTCCACAGAAGGCAGCGGTCTGGGACTGAACATCGCCCGTTCCCTGGTGGATCTGCAGAAAGGGAAGTTCTCCCTTTCCATCGACGGCGATCTGTTCAAGGCGCAGGTGCGTTTCGCACGAGCGTCACTGCCGGAAGCGCAGCCCCAACCCGCTCCCGAAGAAATAACAGCAGAAAATTAACATTGCAAAAAAGATAACAATTTCATCCCCTGGCAACAGAACAGACAAGAGATGCTTTCCATTCTTTCGTCTGTTCTGTTTTTCTTTGCCTTCCTTCCCGTTCTTTTCAGAAATTCCCCTTTTTTTATCTCTTTAGAACACTTCCCCACAGCTGTCTCCAAACTTTGATGTTTTCCCGTTTTTTTGCACGCAAAATATTGATTGTTCGTTTTTTCATACTTTTTATTTGATAAAAAATATACGATCTTTTTGGCTTTCCCAAGACGCCCCACTTGGAAAAAATGCGGGAAAAGTCCTGTTTCTTCCTGTTCCCGCTGGTTTTCCCCCCACTTTTTATGGTTTTGCATTCAAAAATGCACTTCCTGCCATATTGCCGTATTCAGAAAAAATCAACAGTAAAACAGCTTTTCTTTCCCCAACAATATTTCCATATTTGATGAACTCCTTTTCATTACTTATGGTGTAAACTTAATAAAAACCGTCTCCTATATCGTTTTCTTGCCAAAAGTATACGAAATAATACACAAACTTACCCCACTTTGTAGAAATTTTCACAGTGCTACTTGCTTTTCCTGCCAAAAGTGATATACTATTATTGCAAGCAGAAGCGAAACCAAGTCCTTTCTATCGTGAAAATGGACAGATAATGAACTTTTGTTCATTCAATGAAAGGAATTCGCTTTCTCACAGGCAAAGAAACGATTTATTGTAAAAAATATCAATAAAAAGGAGAAGTGAAAGACATGAGAATTTCCGACAGAGTGCAGGCAATGCAGAACTCCCCTATTAGAAAATTCAACCCTCTGGCTGACGCTGCAAAAGCAGAAGGCGTAAAAATTTACCACCTGAACATCGGTCAGCCCGATATCGAAACACCTTCCGTATTCTGGGAAGCAGTAAAAGGCTTTGACCAGAAAGTACTGGCTTACGCTGGTTCCTGGGGTCTGCCTGAACTGCAGGACGCTATCGTTGAATACTTCAAGAGATTCGATATGAATCTGGAAAGAAACGACGTTCTGATCACAAGCGGCGGTTCCGAAGCACTGACACTGGCCTTCCTGTCCATCATCAACCCCGGCGATGAAGTTATCGTTGCTGAACCTTACTACACAAACTACCTGACATTCATTCAGGCTGCTGACGGTGTTGTAAAACCCGTTACAACATACGCTGAAGAAGGTTACAAATATGCTATCAGAGAAAGACTGGAAGCTGTTGTAACAGACAAAACAAAAATGATCTCCATCGTTAACCCTGGTAACCCCACAGGCTGCATCCTGTCCAGAGAAGACATGAGAGTTATCGCTGACTTCGCAAAAGAACATGATCTGTGGATCCTGG
>ENA-ORTD01001565-ORTD01001565.1-human-gut-metagenome-genome-assembly--contig:-NODE-1565-length-15616-cov-2.613071_pt1 | contig 15616 bp, 12 predicted proteins | sample MGYA00241907_ERZ509178 | MGnify/ENA primary metagenome ERZ509178 (study PRJEB26280, sample SAMEA2338793) | human gut metagenome | biome: human gut; feature: human-associated habitat; material: faeces...
GGCCGGCATCCACATGGAGTTTGAGGATACACCGATGTACAACTCCGCCTATATTGAGGGGATTAACAACCTCTATGAATTTGACTGCGGAGAGCTGTCCGGCTGGATGTATAAGGTGAACGGCTGGTTCCCCAATTATGGCTGTTCCCGCTATCAGCTCAAAGAGGGCGATACGATAGAGTGGGTCTACACCTGTGACCTGGGTGTGGATGTGGGCGGCTTCTATTCCACCGGCGGTTGAGTACAGACGGAAGCGAGCTTGACTTTATGCCATATGTGGTGGAAACAGGAAAGGCGAAGGTTTCTGTAAAAGAGTATACCGAACGCTGTGTAGATGTAGAGCGGTTTCTGGGATTTTGCAGGGAGTGCAGCAGCTATAACACGCGGTGGTCCTGCCCGCCCTTTTCCTTTCAGCCGCTGCAGCTCTGACATCAATTTAACCATCTGACGCTGTTTGCGCGTATACTGCACCCATCCCCGGATGAAACGCTTCCGGTGCTGATACGGGGAATGCGGGAAGAGAAGGCGGGGATGATGGCGGAGCTGTTGAACAGGGAAAAAGTCTCCCCATACGTCGGCACATTCCGCAGGCGGATGCAGCTTGTGTGAGACAACTGCATCAGGACATGCGGGAGCCCCTGGCCGGAGGAGACGCGCTATTCCTTCAACGTCCTTGGGGGAGACAGCGGGAAAACCATGGAGCTGTATTTTGGACGCCCCATAGTTTGGAGTCATAACGGCGAAGTGCCGGAGTACCTGACCTCTCATGGGCGGACTTCTGGTGAACTGACACGCTATTTTCGTGAAAAACTAATAAAAAATTTACGTGGGGCGCGGCGCCTCACCGCGCCCCACGTCTGGAAGGGATGCCTTATTCAATACAGGGATACATTTTCCAGCTATCACCCTATTATAAACTTTTTGTATTTTGGATTGGTAATTGCTTTTACCATGTTTCTGATGCACCCGGTTTCGCTGGCGATTTCTCTGGCTTCCGCTTTGGTCTATGCCGTATACCTGAACGGACGGCGAGCAGTGCGCTTCAGTCTGTTGTATATGCTCCCCATGATGGTGGTTGCCGCCCTGGTTAACCCGGCGTTCAACCACGAGGGAGCCACGATTTTGACCTATCTGCCCTCCGGGAATCCCCTGACGCTGGAGAGTATCCTGTATGGAGCGGCGGCAGCGGCCATGCTGGCGGCGGTTGTCACCTGGTTTTCCTGCTATACGGCGGTCATGACCTCGGACAAGTTCGTGTACCTATTCGGGCGCGTTATTCCGGCCCTCTCTCTCGTCCTGAGTATGACACTGCGCTTTGTACCAAAATTCCAAGCGCAGCTTCAGGTCGTATCAGAGGCCCAACGGTGTATTGGCCGGGATGTCTCTAATGGTGGGGTGCTCCGGCGGCTTCGCAATGCAATTACGATCCTCTCCATTATGGTGACCTGGAGCTTGGAGAGTGCGATTGAAACAGCGGACAGCATGAAAAGCCGTGGGTATGGGCTGCCTGGACGGACAGCATTTTCCATCTACCGGTTTGACAGCCGGGATCAATCGGCACTTTCATGGTTGCTCTACTGCGGATTTTTCCTCTGCTGCGGCGCGGCGGCAAAGGGCTTTTACTGGCGTTATTATCCTACGGCGAGAGGAGTGCCGCTGACACCGATGACCGTCTGCCTTCAAGCAGTGTATCTGGCTTTGTGCCTGATGCCGGTTATCCTGAATATACGCGCGGACCGGGAGTGGGGAGTGCTGCGCAAAGAAAACGAGGTGCAGCCATGTACCAAACAATGAGCCTCCCGCTGTATTCGGGGAGCTTTGAAGAATACCACGGCTGGGGCGACCTGCGGGCGGAGCTGGCAGCTCTGGGATGCGACGGCATGGAGGGTATCTGGAGCGGTGAGGAATTTCCTGAGGATTTGCCGGCAGACCTGGTTATCGGCTATCACCTCGCCTTCTATCCGGACTGGCTGGACTTCTACCGGGATGACCGGAGGGCGCTGAAGCGAAAATTCGGTTCACTGGATGCTGCGGCACGCTTTTACGGCGGTCCAGGGCCGGAGACACTGCTGGAGCAGTACCGGGCGGATCTGCGGCGCGCGGCAGGGCTGAATCCCCACTATGTGGTCTTTCATGTATCGGATGTCTCAATTGAGGAAGGGTATACCTACCACTGGCTGCACACCAATCAAGAGGTCATTGATGCGGCGGTGGAGGTGATAAACCTCATTCTGGGCACGGAAACATGGCCCTTTGAATTCCTTGTGGAAAACCAGTGGTGGCCCGGCTTTACGTTTACGGAGCCGGAGGAAACCGTCCGCCTGCTGGAGGGAATCCGTTTTGCAGGGAAAGGGATCCTGCTGGATACCGGACACCTGATGAATGCCTGCACCGGGCTGAAGAGTGAGGCAGAGGGAGCGGACTATATCCGGCGCATGCTGAACCGGCATGGCAGCCTGGCAACGTGGGTGCGGGGCGTTCATCTGCACCAGTCCCTGAGCGGGGAATATGTGAAGGCCCACACCGGCTTACTGCCGGCAGGGTTGCCGGAGGATTATGGGGAGCGCTTCGGGGTGAGCTATCAGCACATCCTTCAGATTGACCAGCACCGGCCTTGGACGGATCCCGCCATTCTTCCGGTTCTGGAGCAGATTGGCCCGCGCTACCTGACCCATGAGCTGTCCTCCCGCGGGCGTATGTCCCGGGCGGAGGCCATGGCCGCACAGGCAAGACTATTTCAGCAGGGAGGAAAGATGGGTGTCTGAGCAGAAAAGACCATACATAGAAATTGAGCATTTTTCCTTTTATTACCCGGAGCGGACAGAGAAAGTGTTGGACGATCTGACGCTGACCGTGGAGCAGGGGGAATTCCTGGTGCTGTGCGGCCCGTCGGGGTGTGGGAAATCCACGCTTCTGCGACAGCTCAAGACGGTGCTGGCACCCCACGGCCGAAGGCTGGGAAGCATCCGTTTCGAGGGGTGCCCTTTGGAAGAACTGGATCAGAGGGAGCAGAGCGCCGGAATCGGCTTTGTGCAGCAGGACCCCGAAAACCAGATTGTCACCGACAAGGTGTGGCACGAACTCGCCTTTGGCCTGGAGAGCCTGGGGTATGACACGCCTACCATCCGGCGCCGGGTGGCTGAGATGGCCTCCTTTTTCGGCATTCAGACCTGGTTCTACAAGAACGTCACGGAGCTGTCCGGCGGGCAGAAGCAGCTCCTGAATTTGGCGTCTATCATGGCGATGCAGCCCAGTGTGCTCATTCTGGACGAACCGACCAGTCAGCTTGATCCCATTGCAGCGGCAGACTTTTTGGCGACGCTGGGGAAAATCAACCGGGAGCTGGGGACGACGGTCGTGTTGACGGAGCACCGGCTGGAGGACGCCTTCCCGTTGGCCAGCCGTGTGGCGGTCATGGACCGCGGGCGGCTGCTCTGCACAGGGAGTCCCGCGGAGGTGGGGGCGATCCTGCGCGGGGCGGGACACTCAATGTTCCTGGCCATGCCGACCCCGATGCGGATCTGGGCATCCGCGCCGGATGCGGGCGGACACTGCCCGGTCACGGTGCGGGAGGGCCGGGATTGGCTGACCGGGTTTGCTGACGGCCATCCGCTGGGAGAGCTGCCCGCCGAGTCCCGGCATGTGTATCCGGATGAGCCGGCCATCACGGCGGAAGGGCTGTGGTTCAAGTACGAAAAAGAGCTGCCGGATGTGGTAAAAGGGTTGAGCCTTACGGTGAGGCGAGGAGAGTTTCTGGCCTTACTGGGCGGCAACGGCACCGGAAAGACCACCAGCCTGAAGCTGCTGTCCGGACTCCAGAAGCCTTACCGGGGGGAGGTGAAGCTGGTTGGGAGGGTAGGTGTGCTGCCGCAGAATCCCCAGGCGCTTTTTGTGAAGAAAACCGTTCGAGAGGATCTCTTTGAGATTCTCAAGGGCCGGAATTTCTCGGGGAAGGCGCAGGAGGAGCGGGTGGCCTGGGCGGTGCGGCTGTGCCGCCTGGAGGGATTACTGGATCGGCACCCCTATGATCTGTCCGGCGGTGAACAGCAGCGGGCGGCTCTGGCAAAAGTGCTCCTGCTGGGGCCGGAGATCCTGTTGATGGATGAGCCGACCAAGGGGCTGGATGCAGAGTTCAAGCAGGTGTTTGCCGAGATCCTGCAAAGCCTCTTGCGTCAGGGTGTGACCCTGCTCATGGTCAGCCACGACATTGAGTTCTGCGCCCGGTATGCCCACCGTTGCGCTCTGTTTTTTGACGGCTCCATTGTGACGGAAGCCCCACCGCGGGCCTTTTTCTCCGGTAATAGCTTCTATACCACCTCAGCCAACCGCATGGCCCGCGGCCTGCTTCCGGAGGCGGTAACTGCGGAGGACGTCATACAGGCATGCGGGGGAAATCTACCGCCGGCGCCAGAGCTTCCGGACAGCGGGGAGCCGCTCCCGGAACCAGAGGAAGCCAGCGCAGACTACAAGCCTAAACCGCTGCCCTGGTGGCGCAAGCTGGGGGCAGTGCTGACAGGAACGGTGTCTTTCCTCCTGTTCCTGTCGTTTATGAACGTTACGGATCTGACCCAACTGATTACTGCCGACGGCATGACAGAACTGGCAAACCATCAAATGATTCTATACGCACTCTTTATTCTCTCGCTCTTTCTGTTTGCTACCTGTATCACCCGGAGATCCCACCGAAAGGATTATGCCTTACAGGTACCCAAGGCCAAGCGGAAGCTGGCCAAGCGAACCGTTGTGTCGGCTGTACTAGTGCTGCTGATGATCCCTCTGACCCTGTATATCGGTGTGTTTTATCTGGACAATAAGAAGTATTACTTTATCTCTCTACTGGTTCTGCTGGAGTGTATGCTCCCCTTTTTCCTGATTTTTGAGGGCCGGAAGCCGCAGGCCAGGGAACTGGTGATCATAGCGGTTCTGTGTGCCATTGGAATTGCAGGGCGGGCGGCGCTTTTCATGCTGCCGCAGTTCAAGCCGGTGATGGCGGTGACCATTATCGCCGGCGTGGCTTTCGGTGGTGAAACTGGCTTCCTGGTGGGTGCAATGACCATGCTGGCCTCCAACGTGCTCTTCGGGCAGGGGCCACTGACCCCCTGGCAGATGTTTTCCATGGGGATCATCGGCTTCCTGGCAGGCATCCTGTTCCGAAAGGGGCTGCTGCGGCGCAACCGGGGTGCACTATGCGTGTTTGGCGCACTGGCCGCCATACTGATCTACGGCGGAATTATGAATCCGGCATCCGCCCTCACCTGGGTGGGAGAGCTCAATGAAAAGGTCCTGCTGACCTACTACATCTCCGGACTCCCCTTCGACTGTATCCAGGCGGCTGCCACTTGGCTTTTTCTCTGGTTTGGGGCAGAGCCCATGCTGGAGAAGCTGGACCGCATTAAGGTCAAGTATGGAATGGTAGAGGTATAATACTTGCTTGGAATCGACTTTGCTGCCTTTTGTCAAAGGTAGGATGATATGCCTGGATGGAGAAATAGAACATAGGCGGAGAAAAGGCTGAAAACATGCGGCGCTCAACCGAGCGCCGCATGTTTTTTCTTGCCGCTTTGATTTGTCCTTACTGTTTAAACGTCAAACCGCCATAGGGCCCGCCTGTATCTCAGGCGGGTCCTATGGCCAAAAGTGTTTTCGGCAAAATAAAAATTGTAGCAAAGGCTACCCAAAATGTGAGCGCCCTAATGGCGAATTAAAATGAGCCATTGTCAGCATCTGAAATAAACGCTACCTCTTAGGTGGGATAACCATAAGGGGGGGTAGCAGAAAGGCGTTACGAATGGCTCAAATCCAGTATATCAAATTTCCCCAGATCTAACTACGGAGTATCGTAAGCATTCCAGCCCCAAAACCAAGAGTGCCTGCGGATAGGCATGAAGCGGATTTTTGAGTACATTGGGGGTATTCCCATCAGACTGCGCTTTGACAATATGACCACGGCTGTTGCTCAGGTATTGAAAGACGGTGAGCGTGTTCTGACAGACGGCTTTACCCGATTTATGCTCCACTGCATTTTCCGGGCTGATTTTTGCAATCCGGCTTCCGGCAAGGAAGAGGGCAATGTAGAGAAGAAGGTTGGTTACAGCCGCCGCAATGCCTCTGCTTCGGTTCCGTCATTACCTCGTTTGAGGAATTTAATAAATGGTTTTGGGAGTGGTACGAAAAGGACGCCGACCGGCTCCACTACAAATACAAGGTTCCCGCGGTTGTTGAGCCAGGAGCTGGCCGTGATCTACGGCCTGGAGACATACGGCCCGGACCCGGCAGGGCAGGTACAGTCAACACTTGCCCAGCAAAAGGGAGTGACAACGCCCGGGTATGGGACACATCTAAACGGGCGATCCAGATTGTCCTCAACAACCTGAAGGGCATCTTCTTCCGGGACGATGATTTGGAGCAAATGACCTTTTCGGGGACGGGGCGGCGGGGGGAAACAGGTATCACGGTCCTCCGCATCTCAGCTTTTCAAGAAGTCGGCGACTACGACTTGGCACCAGCCTTTCCGCCAGCGATTTTGCTATACATAAAGATAGTGTCATTGATTTTTATATGTTACCTTGCTACAATAATATTATTTTAGCGGGACCCTGGGATATGGGGCCGTGGGAACAGCAAGAAAGGAGTTTACGATCTTGACGAGTCAACGATTAATCCAAGAGGCAAAGAATTTCCTGCGCAGCGGTACTCCTATCCGGGCCGAGGCGGTACGGCCGGAGATCCTACGGTCGTGGAAACGTTGCTGGGGGTCCCATGTGCCCATGGAGCACGGGAATAAGGAGATCCTGCCACTGGATGCCGTGGAGGAGCGGATCGCCCGGCGGAACAGTCTGTGTCAGGTGGCCTTCCCCTATCTGGATGGGCTGTACGATTTCATACGGGGCTCGGAGTTTCTGCTGCTATTCAGTGACGAGGAGGGCTATATCCTCTACGCCCGGGGGGACGAGGACATCTCCCGGACCGCCCGGGAGAACGGGCTGGTCAAGGGGGCCTGCCGCAGCGAATCCCGGCTGGGCACCAACGGGATCGGCACGGTCTTGGTGGACCGGATCCCCCTCCAGGTCTTTGGGGCGGAGCACTACTACGAGGTACATGCCAACTGGGCCTGCTCCGGCGCATCGGTCTTTCTGCCCGATGGAGACATCGGCGGCGTGGTCTGCCTGTCCGGCATGGCGGAGCATGTGAACGATCACACTCTGGGCATGGTGGTGGCCGCAGCAGATGCCATTTCTCGGCAGCTGAAGCTGAAAGATGCCTACGACCAGCTGTCCAAGAGCTACCGCAACTTGTCCGCTATCATCGAGACGGTGCCCACGGCCATGTGTCTGCTGGACGAGTCCCTCCATGTGGTAGCCTTTAATACACAGGCCACTCGGCAGCTGGCCCTCGCTCCGGCTGAGCTAAGCGGAGCTGACTTTCTGGAGGTGCTGGGATGTGGGGCGGTCACGGCGGAGGATATCAAGACCTCCCTATCCAACCGCACCATCTCCTTCGAGCGGGGAGAGGGCAAGCACACCATCTCCCTGTCGGTGGAGAGCACCGGCCACCAGGAGTATGTGGCGCAGATTGAGCAGTTGTCCAGCCTTCACAAGCGGGTCAACAACATTATGGGCAACGAAGCCCATTTCAGATTCCAGGACATCATCGGCATCTCTCCGGCCATGGGGGAGGCAGTGCGCATGGCCAAGATTGCCGCCCAGAACGACGCCTCGGTTTTCCTGTCCGGAGAGAGCGGCACGGGCAAGGAGCTCTTTGCCCAGGCCATACATAACGCCAGCTCCCGTCGCCGGGGGCCCTTCATCGCAGTCAACTGCGGCGCACTGCCCAAGAGCCTGATCGAGGCCGAGCTGTTCGGCTATGAGGGCGGGAGTTTCACTGGGGCCCGGCGGGACGGCTGTGCGGGCAAGTTCGAACTGGCCAACGGCGGGACGATCTTCCTGGATGAGATCGGGGATATGCCGGTGGATGTCCAGATCACCCTGCTGCGGGTGCTCCAAAACCGAGAAGTCCGCCGGATCGGGGCCTCCAAGGCGCTGAGAATCGACGTGCGGGTGATAACTGCCACCAACCGGGATTTGGAGCAGCTGGTGGACAGCAAAGTCTTCCGGGAGGATTTGTTTTACCGGATCAATGTCTTTCGGATCAATATCCCGTCTCTGCGGGAGAGGACGGGAGACGTGAGGCAGTTGGCGGGCTTCTTCCTGGCCAAGTACAGTGACATCCGTCCTGGCGGAAGGGTGGAGGGCTTCACGGCCGAGGCCCTGGCCATGATGGAGGCATACCCCTGGCCGGGGAACGTGCGCCAACTGGAGAACAGCGTGGAGCGGGCGGTCTACCTGGCCGAGGGGGAACTGGTCACCGCCGCCGAGCTCCCGCCGGAGATCCGGGCCTTCCAGGGATCGGCGCCCTCGCCGGCTGTGCCCGCGGCGGAGGGAGAGTCCCCCTCTGGGGGCGAGGGGGAGGACGAGGCGGCGCGGATCCAGGACATGCTCCACCGCACCCACGGGAACGTCATGGAGGCGGCCCGCTTGCTGGGCATCAGCCGAAGAACTTTATATCGAAAGCTCCAACGGTATCACATCGACTACAGCTCGCATCGGATCTGATATACCGTATGACACAAATGAAACTGTGACACAACTGTGCGCCATGTGCGGCTGTGTCACAGTTTTTGTCACATATGTGGCACACTCCCGTGGCGCACTGGGGCAGAGAAGTCCCGGTTTGCCTTGGTTTTTCAAGGGGTTGCGGAGGGGAAGAGTTGGCATGGCATTTGCGTGTTTATCAAAACAAGACCGGGTGCGGTACGCAGATGACCGTCCCCGTTTGCTGGCGGAGCAGGACCCACGGGGACAAATCGAAAGAATGGGAGGCGATCACGATGAAGTATGCCGTTTTGAGCGGCAACGAGCGGTTCGAGATCCGGGAAGGAGAGCTGAAAAGCAATGGATGCGCGGTGCTCCAGGTGACCCATGTTGGCGTCTGTGGCACGGATACCTCTTACTGGCACGAGGGCGAGCGATACCGTGGGGTGGTCATCGGACACGAGTACTCAGGCGTCGTAGTGGCCCCAGGCACCAACCGGGCCCTCAAGCCGGGCGACCGGGTGGCCGGGTACACCCAAAACGTATTTCAGGAGCCCTGCGGCCACTGTGAGGCATGCCTGGCTGGCGACTGGGACCACTGCACCAACCGCAGGGTCTTCACCTGGAAGGGCGGCGAGCTGGGCCATCCCGGCGCTTACAGCCAGTACACCACCTGGTTCCCCCACAGTCTGGTCAAGCTTCCGGATAATGTGACCAACGAGGAGGGAGCCATGGCCGAGCCCTTCGCGGTGGGCCTTCATGCCATCCAGGTCAGTCAGGTGAAGCCCAACGACAGGGTGCTCATCCTGGGCGGCGGGATCATTGGCATGAGCTGCGCGGAGTGGGCCAGAACCTTCGGCGCCAGTGAGATCACCGTCTCAGAGCTCAACCCCCAGAAGCGGGAGATCATCCGGGGCTATCAGGTGGCTGACCATGTGGTGGCTGCCGACGCCCCCGACCTGGAGCAGCAGCTGCTGGATATCTCGGGGGGCGGCTATGACCTGCTGATTGACTGCGTGGGGGTGCCCAGCGCCTTCAACACCGGCTTGCGCGCCCTCAAGCCGGAGTTCTATATGCGGGCCACCGCCGTGGGCCTGCCCCATGCTCAGTTCCCTCTGGACTATGAGCGGCTGGTGCTCAAGCAGGTGCTCCTCCGTGGCAGCAAGGGCCACAACTTCGATGAATTCAAGACCGTCATCAACGCCATGGCCTCTGGCCGGATCTCCGTGAAGAAATACATCTCTCGCCGCATCAAACTGGAGGAGGTCCAGGCGGGTTTTGAGGCCATGAAGGCCGCCCGCGGCCTGGACACCAAGGTAATCATCGAGACGCAGTGACCCCGAAACAGATCAAAACAAGTCTGCAAATAAAGAGGGAGGAGAATCATGGACATTATCTCCATACTGGGCCTGGTCCTGGGGCTGGCAGTCCTGATCATGATGGGCTTTAAAGGCTGGGGCATGATCCCCACGTCCATCGTGGGCGCGCTGGTTGTCGTCATCACCAACCGCATGGACCTTTGGGAGGCGCTGAGCACCCACTACGGGACCTTTATGAAGAACTATGCGGGCGACTACTTCCTGATGTTTTTCCTGGGCACGCTGTTCGGCGCACTGATGGGGAGCAGCGGTGCGGCCAAATCCATCGCCTGTAAAATCGTGGATCTGATGGGCAGCAAGCGGGCCCTGCTGATTGTGGTTATCACCTCTGCCGTCCTCTCCTATGGCGGCGTCAGCTTTGCCGTGGTGGTGTTCACCCTGTACCCGATCGCCCTGGTTCTGTTCAAGGAGGGCAACGTCTCCAAGCGGCTGTTCCCTGCGGCGCTGTTCGCCGGCTGTGCCTCCTTCACCATGGTGGGCCTGCCGGGCAGCCCACAGATCCAGAATATCATGCCCACTGAGGTACTGGGAACCACGGCCTACGCTGCTCCCCTCAACGGTATCGTTGTTTCCTGCATCATCTTCGCTCTGAGCATGGTATGGCTGGAGTGGAACGACAAGCGGTTGAAGGCGGCCGGCATCGGCTTCGTCCCCGGACGAAAAGACGATCTGGAGGCCATCGATATCTCCGACCGCACCGGGATGCTGCCCTTCGGTCTGGCTGTCATTCCTATCTTATTCGTGGTGCTGTATATCTTTGTGATGCAGCAGGTGCTGAAGGACGCTGTCACCTGGAGCACCAACTACATCGTCATTCAGTCCCTGGCCCTGGGCTGCCTGCTGGCCTTTGCCCTGTTCCACAAGCGGATCCACGCCTTCCGCGATTCGGTCAATGATGCGGCCACCAACAGCCTGATCGCCCTGATGAACACCGCCGTGGTCACCGGCTTCGGCGGCGTAGTCCAGGGATCCCATGGCTTCGAGCTGGTCAAGGAATTCGCACTGAGCCTGGATATGAACCCACTGATCTCTGCCTGCGTGGCCACCGCCATCGTGGCTGCGGCCCCTGCTCCGGCGGCCTGTCCGTGTTCCTGGCGGCCCTTGGTCCCCAGTATGTGCAGCTGTGTCAGGCCCAGGGAATCGATCCGCAGATCCTCCACCGCTCCATCACCTGGGCGGGCGCCGGCCTGGACTCCCTACCCCACTCCGGCGGCTATGTGACGGCCAACATCTACACCGACCAGACCCCCAAGGAGACCTATCCCTATTTCTTCGTCACTAACATCGGCCTGACGACGCTGGGCTGTGTGCTGACGGTGGCCCTGTATATGCTCTTCGGCCTGGTGTGACCAGGCGGAGAGGCTGGAGAAATCCGATCACGCTCTGAAATCGAGAAAGGAACATTGCTATGCTGGAAATGATCTGGAAGCCGACTCTGTACGGCTTCGACACCTGCAAAGAGTTTGCCGAGGCGTTCCGCCTCAACAGAGACGACCTGATCCTCAGCAACGCCTATATCTATGAGCCCTACTTCGGCTGTATGGAGAACCTGAACTGCTATGTGATCTTCCAGGAGAAGTATGGCGCCGGGGAGCCCACCGACGTGATGGTGGATGCGATCCTGGCCGACGCGGCCAAGACCAGCTGTAAGCGGGTGATCGCCATCGGCGGCGGCACGGTGATCGACATCGCCAAGGTGCTGGCCGTCTCTGACGGCGAGGGGGTGGACGACCTTTATGACAAGGCCCCCGATCTGGAAAAGAAGCGGGAGCTGATCATCATCCCCACCACCTGCGGCACGGGCAGCGAGGTGACCAATATCTCCATCATGGCCCGCACCCGCATAGGAACCAAGCTTGGCCTGGTCAGCCCCGCCATGTACGCCGACTACGCGGTGCTGATCCCCCAGCTGCTGGAGGGCCTGCCGTTCAAGGTGTTCGCCGCCAGCTCCATCGACGCCCTGGTCCACGCGGTGGAGTCCGCCCTGTCCCCCAAGGCCACCCCCTACACCAAGCTCTTTGGCTATAAGGCCATTGAGATGATCATCCGGGGCTATCAGACCATCGCCAAGAAGGGGCCGGAGAGCCGCTTCTCTCTGCTCAACGACTTCCTGCTGGCCTCCAACTATGCGGGCCTGGCCTTTGGCACCGCCGGCTGCGCCGCCGTCCACGCCACCAGCTATCCCCTGGGCGGCAAGTATCATGTGGCCCACGGCGAGAGCAACTACGCCATGTTTACAGGGGTGCTCAAGAACTACATGGAGCTCCGCCGGGACGGGGAGATTGCAGTCCTCAACCAGTATTTGGCCGACTTGTTGGGCTGTATGACCAATGTGGTCTATGACGAGCTGGAGAAGCTGCTGGACCAGATCCTGCCCAAGCGGCCCCTCCGCGAGTACGGCGTGACCAGGGAGGATCTGCCCGTCTTCGCCCACAGCGTGGTCACCGAGCAGGGCCGCCTGATGGCCAACAACTTCGTCCCTCTGGACGAGGCGCGGGTGCTGAAGATCTATCAGGAGCTGGTTTAAGACCGCTCCAGTACCGGATGCCTGTCCCCGCCTTAGAGGGCGGGGATCGCCGGGGGAATCCCTCTGGCCGGGGGAGCGGGACTGGGCGCAATGATAAAAGAAGGAGATTCTCATGGCGCTTATGAGCAAGGCAGCGATCGTGACCGGGGCAGCCCAGGGCATCGGCAAGGCCATCGCCGCACGGCTGGTGAAGGATGGAATGCGGGTGGCCATCGTGGACATCAACCAGGAGGCCGCCGTCGCAGCCGCCGAGGAGCTGGCCGGGCAGTATGGCGCGGACACCATGGCCGTGCAGTGCGACGTCTCCCAGGAGGAACAGGTCAACACCGCCGTGCAAAAGGTGCTGGAACGGTTCGGTACGGTGGACGTGCTGGTCAACAACGCCGGCATCCTGTCCCTGAAAAAGCCCTTTGTGGAGTACACCAAGGCCGACTGGGACAAAATCTTCGGCATCAACTTCATGGGCGATGTGTTCTTCTGCAAGGCGGTGATCCCCACCATGAAGGAGAAAAAGGCCGGGCGGATCATCAATATGGCCTCCCAGTCCGCCGAGACGGGCGGTCTGGCCGCCTCGCCGATTTACGCCGCCAGCAAAGCTGCAGTCTGGTGCATGACAAAGTCACTGGCCGGGGAGATGGGGCCCTATCAGGTGACCGTCAATGCGGTGGCCCCCGGCTACATCATGACCGAGATGACCCGCAACGCCGGTTATCGGGACGACATGGTCCCCATGAAGCGCCTGGGTACCCCTGAAGACGTGGCCGACGTGGTGGGCTTCCTGGCGAGCGAGGACAGCCGCTATGTCACTGGCATGATCGTGGATATCAACGGCGGCACGGTGATGCGCTGACTTTGTCTGAACGAGAACGGGTCATCAACTGACATTGGGAGGTAAAATATATGAGCACGAAAAAGGAACCGAAGGAGCTGGCAAAGCAGTTCTATACCGTAATGTACCGGATGCGCCGCTTCGAGGAGGAGGTCTTTGAGTTCTATAAGCGGGGCCTGATGCCAGGCCTGGCGCACCTGTATCTGGGGGAGGAGGCGGTGGCCGCCGGGGCGTGTGTCGCTCTGCGTGAGGACGACTACATCGGCTCCACCCACCGCGGCCACGGCCACCTGGTGGCCAGAGGCGCCGATCTGGACCGGATGATGGCCGAGATTCTGGGAAAAAAGACCGGCTACTCCAAGGGCAAGGGCGGCTCCATGCACATCATGGCCATGGACAAGGGCATCCTGGGCGCCAACGGCATTGTGGGCGGCGAAATCCCCATCGCCACTGGCGCGGCCTACTCCGCCAAGCTCCGGGGCACCGAGCAGGTCACCCTGGCCTTTTTCGGCGACTCCGCGTCCAACGAGGGGACCTTCCATGAGTCCATCAACATGGCTGCCGCCTGGAACCTGCCCATCGTCTATATCATTGAGAACAATCTCTTCGGCATTTCGGTGGATATCCGCCGGGTGACAAAGGAGCACGACCTCTATAAGCGGGCCGAGGGCTATGGGATTCCGGGCGAGGCTGTGGACGGCAACGACGTCTATGCGGTGTACGAGGCCGTCTCCAGGGCGGTTGAGCGGGCCCGCAAGGGCGAGGGGCCCACCCTCATCGAGTGCAAGACCTACCGCTGGCAGGGCCACCACGTGGGCGACCCCGGCGAGTACCGCGCCCCCGAAGAGCTGGCCGCATGGAAGGCCCGCGAGCCCTTGGTGGTGTTGCAGGAGAAGGGACTGCTGAGCGACGGCGAGATTGAGGAGATCCGCGCCTTTGTGGAGAAGGAGATCGCCCAGGCCTGTAAGTTTGCCGAGGAGAGCGATTATCCCGACGTGTCCGAGGCCTACAAGGATGTGTTTGTAGATATCGCCGCATCTGTTTGATAATAAGGGAGGTTCAGATCATGAGAGAATTGATGGTGAGAGACGCCATCCGGGAGGCCCTGGATGAGGAGATGGCGCGGGATAATACCGTATTCCAGATGGGCGAGGACATCGGCGTCATCGGCGGCAACTTCAAGTGCACCGTGGGTTTGCGGGACAAGTATGGTGATCTGCGTGTAAAGGATACCCCCATCTCTGAGCAGGGGTTCGTGGGCATGGGCGTTGGCGCGGCCCTGACCGGCCTGCGCCCGGTGGTGGAGCTGATGTTCGCCGACTTTATGATGGTCTGCGGCGACCAGCTCTTCAACCAGATGGCCAAGATCACTTACATGTCCGGCGGCCAGTGCAACGTGCCCATGGTGGTGCGCCTGCCCCTGGGTGGCGGACGCTCCTCCGCGGCTCAGCACTCCCAGTCCATCCATGCCTGGGCCGCCCACATCCCCGGCGTCAAGGTGGTGGTCCCCTCCACCGCCGGCGAGTGCAAGGGGCTGCTCAAGACCGCCATCCGGGACAACGACCCCGTCATGTTCTTTGAGCACAAGATGCTCTATACCACCAAGTTCAATGATGTCCCGGAGGTGGAGGAGGATCTGTGCATCCCCTTCGGCAGGGCCCGCATTGTCGCGGAGGGCGCCGATATCACCGTGGTCACCAACTCCATGATGACCATCAAGGCGGAGAAGGCGGTCCGGCAGCTACAGAAGGAGGGCATCAGCGCCGAGCTGATCGACCTGCGCACCATCGTGCCCCTGGACACCGAGACAATCATCAGGTCGGTGAAAAAGACGGGCAAGCTGCTGATCGTAGACGAGGGGCACCTCAGCTTCGGCATCACCGGCGAGATCGCCTCCCGGATCATGCCCGACGTGTTCTATGATCTGGACGCCCCCATCCAGCGGATGGGCACCGCCGACGTGCCCCTGCCCTTCAGCCCCGCGCTGGAGTTCCCGCTGATTCCCGACGAGAAGAAGATCGCGGCCAAGATCCGCGAGATGGTGTAAGGAGGCATCGCAATGGCTGAAGTCGTCATCATGCCTAAGCTGGGCTTCAACATGGACGAGGGCCAGCTGGTCAAGTGGCACAAGCAGGTGGGCGAGACGGTAAAGAAGGGCGAGGTGCTCTTTGAGATCAACACCGACAAGACCACCATGCCCGTGGAGGCCACCGAGGACGGCACCCTCCTGAAGATCATTCTGGAGGAGGGTGCCTTCGCCGAGGTGTTTACCCCCATCGCCGTGACCGGC
>ENA-ORTD01001572-ORTD01001572.1-human-gut-metagenome-genome-assembly--contig:-NODE-1572-length-15561-cov-3.008448_pt1 | contig 15561 bp, 12 predicted proteins | sample MGYA00241907_ERZ509178 | MGnify/ENA primary metagenome ERZ509178 (study PRJEB26280, sample SAMEA2338793) | human gut metagenome | biome: human gut; feature: human-associated habitat; material: faeces...
AGGAGGAGGCAGCCGCCGCCGAGGAGGCAGCGCGCGCTGCCGAGGCCGAGCGTGAGCGCATCGCCGCCGAGAAGGCACGCGAGGAGGAGCGCCGCCAGTTCGCCGCCGCCCAGGCTGCCGAGGAGGCCGCCCGCGCCGAGGCCGAGGCCAAGAAGAAGGCCGAGCAGGAGCGCCTTGCCCGCGAGAAGGAGGAGGCTGCCCGCGAGGCCCAGCGCCGCGCCGTTCCCGCTTCCGACTCCGGTTCGCGCTTCCGTTCGCTGCTCGACCAGATCGCCGCACAGGAGACCGTGCTCAAGGAGAAGAAGGACGCCGAGGAGAAGGCCAAGGCCGAGCGCGCCTCCGAGCGCGGCAACCGTCGTAGCGGCAACAACGACCGTCGCGGTGGCCGTCGTAACGATCGCAACGCCTCCGACAACAACTCCGATCGCAACGCCTCCGAGAGCCGTCCGCACAGCCATCGCACCAACGCCAGCAACAACGTCGCTGCCGGCATGGACTTCCCCAACCCCGATAAGCAGGGCAAGGGCAAGAAGCGCAAGGGCGGTCACGGCAACGATGAGGACCACTACAGCCGCATGGCTCGTGAGGCCGAGGAGTACAGCCGCGAGAAGGTGCTCGAGGAGGCTCGCGCTGCCGTCGAGGAGGCCTCTCGCGAGTCCACCGGTCGCCGCAAGAAGCGCAAGGAGAAGCGCGAGCGCGAGGCTGCTAAGGCTCAGGAGGAGCGCAAGATTGAGGAGGCGCTGGCCCAGGGCGTGAACCCCGAGGAGCTAGACGCCATCAAGGTCTCCCAGGGCGTTACCGTCCAGGAGCTCGCCGAGGCGCTCGACGTTCCGGCCAACGACATCATCAAGCGCCTGTTCCTGCTGGGCACGCCGCTCACCATGACGCAGTCCATGTCCGACGACCTCGTCGAGCTCGTTGCCGACGACCTGGGCCGTCAGATCAAGATCATCACCCCCGAGGAGGAGAACACCTTCTCGTTCTACGACGATCCCGCCGACCTTAAGCCCCGTGCCCCGGTCGTCACCGTCATGGGTCACGTCGACCACGGCAAGACGAGCCTGCTCGACGCCATTCGTCACACCGGCGTCGCTGCCGGCGAGGCGGGCGGCATTACCCAGGCCATCGGTGCTTCGCAGGTCATGATCAACGACCGCAAGATCACCTTCATCGATACCCCGGGCCACGCCACCTTTACGGCCATGCGTGCCCGCGGCGCCAAGGTGACCGACATTGTCATCCTGATCGTGGCTGCCGACGACGGCGTCATGCCTCAGACCATCGAGTCGATCAACCACGCCAAGGCCGCAGGCGTACCCATCGTCGTCGCCGTCAATAAGATTGATAAGCCGGGCGCCAATCCCGACCGCGTGCGCCAGGAGCTCACCGAGTACGGCATCATCCCCGAGGAGTGGGGCGGACAGAACATGTTCGTCAACATCTCGGCCAAGCAGAAGATCGGTATCGACGACCTGCTCGAGACCGTGCTGCTCCAGGCCGACGTTCTCGAACTCAAGGCCAACCCCGACACCTTTGCCTCCGGTAACGTCCTCGAGGCCAAGCTCGACAAGGGCCGCGGCTCGGTTGCCACGGTGCTCGTGACCCGCGGTACCCTGCACGTGGGCGATACGCTGGTCGCCGGTCTTACCTACGGCCGCGTCCGCGCCATGCTCGATCCCAAGGGCAACGCCGTCACCGAGGCCGGCCCCTCCGACGCCGTCGAGATCCTGGGCCTGCAGTCCGTGCCCAACGCCGGCGACGAGTTCCGTGTGTTCGAGGACGAGCGCGAGGCTCGCGCCCTGGCCGATGAGCGTTCGCTCAAGGCACGTATCGAGGAGCAGAGCCGCGTGAAGCACGTCACGCTCGAGAACCTCTTCGAGACCATCGCCGACGCCGAGGTCAAGGAGCTCAACCTGATCATCAAGGCCGACGTCCAGGGTTCCATCGAGGCCCTTCAGGACTCGCTCGACAAGATGGATCAGTCCGAGGTCCGCATCAACACGATCCACTCCGCTGTCGGTGCCATCAACGAGACCGACGTCGTCCTGGCCGACGCCTCCAACGCCATCATCATCGGCTTTGGCGTGCGTCCCGACGGCAAGGCCCGCTCCGCCGCCGAGCGCGAGGGCGTCGAGATCCGTTGCTACGACGTTATCTACAAGTGCCTCGAGGAGCTCGACGCTGCCCGCATCGGCATGCTCAAGCCCACCGAGGTCGAGGTCTCCACGGGTACCGCGACCGTCCTGGACACCTTCAAGGTGCCCAAAGTCGGCATCGCCGCCGGTGTCCGCGTCGAGGAGGGCGAGATCGCCGCGACCGATTCCGTGCGCCTGGTGCGCGACGGCATCGTGGTCTTCAACGGCAAGATTGCCTCGATGCGCCACTACAAGGACGAGGCCAAGAGCCTCAAGGGCGGTTCCGAGGGCGGCATTGGCCTGGAGAACTTCCAGGACATCAAGCCCGGCGACCAGATCGAGGGTTACCGCATCGACCAGGTTGCCCGTACCGAGTAGGGGGTAGCGCAATGAAGCAAACGCAGGCAACCCGCCGTCTGGGCGAGCAGCTTCGCGAGAAGCTTGGTTATATCCTGCTCTTTGAGGTTTCCGATCCGCGTCTCGACCTGGTCACCCTGACCGCGGTCGAGGTCGCGGTGGACCGTTCGTTCGCGCGCGTGTACGTGTCGTGCGATGCGAGCCGCTACGATGAGGTCATGGAGGCACTCGCCAGCGCCAAGGGCCGTATTCGCAGCTTGTTGGCTCGCTCGCTCGATTGGCGCGTCACGCCCGAGCTCGATTTTCGCATCGATCGCTCGACCGATGAGGCCGAGCGCATCACGCGTGCGCTGGAAAACGTTCCGGCCACGCTTGCGATCGAAAAGGACGAGGACGGCTACCCCATAGCGGATGCCGCCCAGGAGGCAGCTTTAGATGACTAATTCCGCCGACCTCGCCTCGTGCGAGTCTGCAGATATTAAACGACGCATCCTCGAGCTCATCGAGGATGCGTCCTCCATTGCGATCTCGGGTCACACCTCTCCCGACGGCGATGCCCTGGGCTCCGTGTTGGGCCTGGGCCTTTCGCTTATGAAGGTGTTCCCCGACAAGGACATCGCCCTGCTGCTGGCAGACGACGATCCTGTTCCGCGCATCTACCGTTTTATGGAGGGCGCCGACCTGCTGGTGCCGGCATCTGCCTACAGCGGCAACCCGGACCTGTTCATTTCGGTAGACGTGCCGGTCGTCGAGCGCCTCAATAACTCCGCCGAGGTGCTGCGCCGTTCGGCCCACGTGGCGTGCTTTGACCATCACCCGGCGCGCGAGGAGTTTGCCGAGGTCAGCCTTAGGTGCGTCAATGCCGCTGCTTGCGCCATGATCATCGACCGCTTTTTGGCCGATTGCGGTATTACCGCAAGCGATAGCATCGCTACCTGCCTGCTGTGCGGCCTGGTCACCGACACCGGTCGTTTTCAGTATCAGAACGCCGACGCTGCAGCGTTTCATGCCGCCTCGCGTCTGGTGGCGCACGGTGCCGATCCGGCGCGCGTCGCGCTCGAGGTATACCAGAGCATGCGTGTCGAGTTCTTGCACCTTAAGTCCATCGTCATGGGTCGCATCAAGACGGTCGCGCACGGGCGCGTGGCGTATAGCTATGCGTACGAAAGTGACCTTAAGGAATGTGGCGTCACCTCGGATGAGTGCGACGGCCTGGTCGATGTGGTGCGCTCGCTGATGGGCGTCGAGGTCTGCCTGTTCCTTAAGGGCATCGAGTGCGATACCAAGGTGCGCGGTAACCTGCGCTCCAAGGGCGATCTTGATGTTTCCGAGATTGCGGCCAATTTTGGCGGAGGTGGGCACCACGCTGCCGCCGGCTTTACCAACGCCGGAACGATTTCCGAGACGCTCACCGCGGCACTTCCCATGCTGGCCGAGCTGGTAGGGGAGGATCCCGCTTCGGTGACCGTCGAGCTCTAACTTTTTGGATGGTACATGGCTCGTCGTACACCTTCTCAACTTAATATGCTGCTCGCCGTCGATAAGCCGGTGGGCTGCACGTCCCACGACGTGGTTTCGCAATGTCGGCGCGCCCTCCATGAGCGGCGCGTCGGTCATGCCGGAACGCTCGACCCCATGGCATCGGGTGTCATGGTGGTGGGCGTGGGGCAGGCAACGCGTCTGCTGGGCATGCTTACGCTCGATACCAAAAGCTACGTCGCCGACATCTCGTTTGGTGTCGAGACCAATACCGATGATGCGGAGGGCGAGGCCGTCCGCACGGTGCCCGTTGCCGCCGACCTGCGCGATCCGGCCTATGCTCGCGAGCGCCTGTGCGCCATGTTGGGCCCTCAGATGCAGGTACCGCCGGCGTTTTCGGCCATTTCGGTCAACGGCGTGCGCGCCTATAAGTCTGCGCGCGAGGGCAATGCCGTTGAGTTGCCCCCGCGTCCGGTTGAGGTATATTCCGCCGACCTGATTGCCGTGAGCGGCGATGGCGACGCTTGCGTTTGGACTGTGGCGTTTTCGGTGAGCAAGGGCACCTATATCCGCGCGCTCGCTCGCGACTTGGGTCGTGCCTGCGACAACGCGGCACATATTTCCGCGCTGCGCCGTACGGCCTCCGGTGTTGTTTCCATCGGTGCCTGCCATGCGGTCGAGGAACTTTCTGCCGAGTCCGCTGCCGGCTTTGCCCTGGATCCCATTGCGGCACTGAGCGCCACGCGCGTCGACTTACCGGGTGATCTTGCCGACGATCTGCTGTGCGGACGCCGTATCCCTATTGAGCGTGCACATGGGCACTTCGATGCGTCGAAGGCGCCGTTTGCGCTTGTGCTCGATGGCGGGCTCAAGGCGCTCGCCCGTATCGAGGGCGGTCGCTTTGTTATGGAGCACGTCTTTCCGCAGGCGATCGGCGGTGTTCGATGATGCTGACCTCCCACGAGCTCGCGCGTATTTTTTTCGCGGGCGAGTCGGATGAGGCCCGCATCGTCGCCGCCGATGCGTTTGATGATTGCGCTTGCCTGGGCGCTGCGTCGATCGCCATCGGCGTGTTCGATGGCGTGCATCGGGGGCATCGCGAACTGATCGACGCGGTCGTTCGCGATGCGCGTGACCATGACTGCAAGGCGGTCGTGGTCACCTTTGATCCCGACCCGGACGTGGTGGTGAGCCCCTCGCCTGCTCAAAAACTGATGACGACGGCCGACCGTCTGCATGCCTTGGCTCTCACCGGGGTCGATGCGGTCGTGGCTGTTCCCTTTACGCCTTCGGTGGCGGCACTCGACCACGCGGGCTTTCTTAAACTGCTGTCGCATGTGGTCGATATCCGCTCGATTCGCGTGGGCAGCGACTTTAGGCTGGGCCGCGGCGGTGCCTCGGGCGTTGCCGAGATGAAAGAATGGGGAGCCGAGCGCGGCGTTGACGTCTATGGCCACGAGTTGCTGTGCGTCGATGGACAGACGGTCTGCGCCACCCGTATTCGCCAGGAGCTTCGCCAGGGACATGTTGAGCTTGCCGTCGAGCTGCTCGGCCGCCCGTACATGCTGCGAGGTGTTGTTGCCGGAGGTCGTCACCAGGGCTCCGACATGGGTTTTCCCACGGCAAACATCCAGGTGCCCGAGGGCATCCAGGTTCCTGCCGATGGTGTCTACGAGGGCCTGGTGCTGGTCGACGATACCGTGTGGCCTGCTGCCGTCAATGTGGGCTTGCCGCCGACGTATGCCGACGATGCCGCCTCGGCTCATCTCGAGGCCAACTTAATCGGGTATGCGGGCGACCTGTACGGCGCCTCGGTTTCGCTGGCGTTTACGCGCTGGCTGCGCCCGTCGCGCGTGTTCGATTCGTTGGACGAGCTTATCGCGACCGTCGAGGGTAACATTGACGATATCCGTCATCATTTGGGCGAGCAGGGGGTGAGCATCCGTGATTAGCGATGAGGAAAAAGACCAGGTACGCGCTGCGTCCGATCTGGTTGCCATCGTGCAGGAAACGGTTGAGCTCAAGCCCCGCGGCCATGAGTTTTGGGGTTGCTGCCCCTTCCATGGCGAAAAGACCCCGTCGTTTCACATTATCCCTGCCACGCAGGTGTGGCACTGCTTTGGCTGTGGCGAGGGCGGCGACGTCTTCACCTACATCATGAAGCGCGAGAACCTGAGCTTTCCCGAGTCGATTCGCTACCTGGCCGACCGTGCCGGCATTGAGCTGCACGATACCGGCGCTTATCGCGAGCGCGGCACCAAGCGCGCCCGAATCTACGACCTATGTGCGGAAACCGCCCAGTTCTATCACACCATGCTTATGCGCGGTAAGGACAGCCGTCCGCGCGAGTACTTCGCCAGTCGCGGTATGGGCGGCGATGTCTGCCGCCGCTACTGCCCGGGCTTTGCACAATGCGCTGGTGTCGCATCTGTCGCAGGCGGGCTTTACCCCGCAGGAGATGATCGACGCCAATGTGGCCGTGAGCCGTGGTCGCGGGCAGCTTGCCGACCGTTTTTACGACCGCGTGATGTTTCCCATTTTTGACGAGCAGGGTCATAACATCGCCTTTGGCGGGCGCATTATGGGCGACGGCCAGCCTAAGTACCTCAACACCGCCGAGACGAGCGTGTTCCATAAAAAGCGAAACCTCTATGGCTTTAACTGGGCCAAGGAGTTTATCGTCGCGCAGGATACCGCCATCGTGGTGGAGGGATATACCGACTGTATCGCCTGCTGGGAGGCGGGGATTAAAAACGTCGTCGCCACGCTGGGCACGGCGCTGACGGAACATCATGTAAAGACGCTCACCCGCTTTGCCAAGCGCATTGTATATATGTTCGATGGCGACGCCGCCGGTCAAAAGGCCGCACGCCGCGCGATTCAGTTTATCGAGCAGGATTCGATGGACCTGCGCTGCGTGGTGCTTCCCGACGGCAACGACCCCATGGAGTTCATCACCGCGCATGGTGGCGAGGCTCTGCAGGCGCGCATCGATGCCGCCGAGCCCCTCATGGACTTTGTGTACCGCTCACTGCAGGAGTCGAGCGACATTACCACGCCGGGCGGTCGTGCCAAGGCGCTCGAGGATGCACTGACGCTCATCTATCCGCTGCGCGATAGCTACATGATCGATACGTACTTTATCCAGATTGCCGACCTGCTGGGTTTGGATCTGGAGACGGTGCGCTCGAGCTCGGGCCGTGTGTTTCGCGATGTTGCCAAGCGCGAGGACGCCGAGCGTCGTCGCGAGCAGAACTACGAGCGCCAGCGGGCGCAGGCCGAGCGTGCAGGCAGCGCGGGCGGTCGGGCGTCTGGTTCGCAGGGGGCGCCTCGCGGCGCTTGGGCGTCGGGGGCGACGCCGCCGGTGTCCGCACCGGTCGAGGAAGAACCGTACGACTATGTGCCGCTCGAGGCCTACGGGGCCGCGCCGGTCGAGGCTGTCGACGATATGCCGCCGATTGATGTGCCGGTTGGTTTCGCCGATATAATGGGCGCGCCCGCGTCGCCGACGATGCCGATCGTGCTGACCGACCTAGAGCGAAAGTCTTTGGCGGGGGAGCGCGAGCTGCTGACGATGCTCACGAGCTACCCCGACCTGTTCCGCACGTATGCCGATCGCATCTGCTCGATCGAGTGGGTGGATCCGCGTCACGAGTCCATCGCGTGGGCCGTGCTCGCGACGCCGCCGGGCACCGACCCCACGGCGTGCATGGATGCGGCGCGCGCCGTGTGTCCCGAGGCAGCGTCGCTTGTTAGTGCCGGGCGCATTTCGTCGACGAGTAAGCACCCCACCGAGACGAACATCGTGTTTATGCTCGACACCCTCGAGCTCTACACCATCAAGCGCCGCATGCGCGCCGCACAGGCCAAGCTTCGCCAGGACCGGTCGCTCGACGATGAGGCACGCCGTGTGCTGACTATGCAGGCGATGCAAGATTCTCAGCGCCAGCGTGAGCTCCAAAAGTCGATCGGCGGCGTGGCGGATCCGTTCCGTTTGATCGGTTTGGAGACTGCGGGCGCCGAGCAGGCCTAGATGTTGTGGTCAACCAGCGTATTTGCGCCTATATCCAGTCTGAATTTTGGGTATAGACGTGTAGGTGTGTGCTAAAGTAATGAGTCCTGTGGACTATGAAGGGAGAATCTGTGCCAAATAAGAGTGAGAGCACGGGTACTGGGCTGGAATCCTACGTTGCAAAGCTCATGGGCAACGGCTCAAACAGGACTTCGGTAACCGAGGACGAGATTCAGGTCGCCCTGAAGGATATCGATGTATCTGACGAGCAACTCAACGCGGTGTATTCCGCGCTGCGCAACAGCGGCATCCAGATTATCTCCGCGAGCGGAAACGACGACGCTCCCATGGGCGTCGAAGATGACGATAACGATAGCGATACCGATGATTTCGATGACGACGAGCACGATTCCGGTTCACTCGACGATCACGAGCTTAAGATGGCCCGTCAGGCCGACGCCGAGATGGGTTCTTCCAAGAGCAAGAAGAAGCGCACCGTGCGTACGTCCCGTTCGCGCTCGCGCGTGCGCGGCATCGATGCCTCCACGGTGATGCTGACCGGCGACCCGGTTCGTATGTACCTTAAGGAGATCGGTAAGGTCGACCTGCTGACCGCATCTGAAGAGGTCGATCTGGCCATGAAGATCGAGGCCGGTCTCGATGCCACCGAGAAGCTCGAGGCCGCCGAGGCGGGCGAGATCGAGCTTACCCGCGCCGAGATGCGTCGCCTGACCCGTATCGAGAACGTGGGCCTCGAGGCCAAGCAGGCGCTCATCAGCGCCAACCTGCGTCTGGTCGTCTCCATCGCCAAGCGCTACGTCGGTCGCGGCATGCTGTTCTTGGACCTGATCCAGGAGGGCAACCTCGGTCTGATCCGCGCCGTCGAGAAGTTCGACTACCAGAAGGGCTTTAAGTTCTCCACGTACGCCACGTGGTGGATCCGTCAGGCCATCACGCGCGCTATCGCCGACCAGGCCCGTACCATCCGTATTCCCGTGCACATGGTCGAGACCATCAACAAACTTGTTCGCGTGCAGCGCCAGCTTCTCCAGGACCTGGGTCGCGATCCGACCCCCGAGGAGATCGGTGCCGAGATGGACATGAGTGCCGACCGCGTCCGCGAGATCCAGAAGATTTCGCAGGAGCCCGTGTCGCTCGAGACCCCTATCGGCGAGGAAGAGGATTCCCAGCTGGGCGACTTTATCGAGGACTCCCAGGCTATCGTTCCGCCCGATGCCGCCAGCTTCTCCATGCTGCAGGAGCAGCTCACCCAGGTGCTCGACTCGCTTGCCGATCGTGAGCGCAAGGTTATCGAGCTGCGCTTTGGCCTTGTTGACGGACATCCCCGTACGCTCGAGGAAGTCGGCCGCGAGTTTGGCGTCACGCGTGAGCGCATCCGTCAGATCGAGTCCAAGACCCTGGCCAAGCTCCGTCACCCCAGCCGCTCCAGCAAGCTCAAAGACTATATTGAGTCTTAACCTCGCAAGCAAGAAGCGCCCTCAAGCACATCCGCTTGGGGGCGCTTTCATGTAGTCGTTGGGTAGTCATTGGGGACGTCCCCAATGACTAGGTCGGAAAAATTCTCAAAAAAGTTCTTGCCCTAAGCTGATTCGTCCGTATAATAAACTTCGTTGCTTGAGAGCACGCACCTATTCCTCGGTAGCTCAATGGTAGAGCACGCGGCTGTTAACCGCGCTGTTGTAGGTTCGAGTCCTACCCGGGGAGCCAGGTTGTAAAACCCGTCGCTTATGTGGCGGGTTTTTTCATGCCGCGATCGCCTGGCGCGAACGTTACCGTATCAACATTTCGTGTCGAGGATGTAATCCCGTGACCCGCCACCTCAACATGGCGCGGTCGTTGTAGAATATTGCAATGATTGCTCCCACGACATGGTGCCGCGAGCACCAGATAAGGAGATTCTTGTGTCTGAGACCATTAACGGCAGCCTGAGCGTCTCGAACGACGTTATTGCCGATATTGCCGGTTATGCCGCGATGACGTGCTATGGCGTCGTCGGCATGGCTGAGCAGCTCCAGGGCGCCGAGAGCGTGCGCCTGCTTGCCGGTCAGCGCCTCCGCAAGGGCGTGCTTGTCTCCGCCGACGAGAACGGCCTTACGGTCGATCTTCACGTCGTGCTCGAGAACGGCGTCAACATGAAGTCCGTCTGCCACAATCTTTCGAGCTCCGTTGCCTTCACCCTGCAGGAGATCGCCCAGATCGATCCCGCCAGCCTTAAGATCGGCATCCACATCGACGCGCTCAAGAGCCGTCTGAACTAGCATCCGAAAACGGAGATTCAAATACCCATGATTGCAAAGACCATTCGCACCTGTTTTCCGATCGCTGCGGCTGCCGTTTCCGACAAGGCCGAGGAGATCAACAAGCTCAACGTCTTCCCCGTGCCCGACGGCGACACCGGTACCAACATGTCACTCACGCTCGCCTCGGTGACCAAGGAGCTTTCCGCCCTTCCCGCCGATGCCGATATGGAGGCCATCGCCGGCGCCATCACCCACGGCTCCCTGATGGGCGCTCGCGGCAACTCCGGCGTCATCACCTCGCAGATTCTGCGCGGCGTGGCCGAGGGTCTCGTCTCCGCCGATGAGCCTATCACGTCCGCCAACATCGCCTTCGCCTTCCGCCGCGCCGTCAAGGTCGCCTTCCAGGCTGTCCGTAAACCCATCGAGGGCACGATTCTCACGGTCCTGCGAGATGTTTCGACCAAGGCCGACGAGTGCGAAAAGAAGAAGTTCTCGGCCGAGGATGCGCTCGATGCCATCGTCGTCGAGGCCTATCAGTCCGTCGCCCGCACGCCCGACCTGCTGCCCGTTCTGAAGGAGAACGGCGTGGTCGACTCTGGCGCCTTTGGCTTTGCCATCTTCCTGGAGAACTTTGTTGCCGCCGCGCTTGGCCGCAGCACCGTTGTCGAGGATTTCTCCGCCACGTTTGATTCCGCTGGCTCTGCCCGCGACGCGGCCCTTGGTCGCGTTGAGATCGAGGCCAACGACGACTGGGAGGGCTCGGAGTTCCGCTACTGCAACGAGTTCCTCTTTAAGGCCGACGCCCCGTTTGACGAGGACGAGTGCCTTAAGTTCCTGGGCTCCATGGGCGACTGCGAGCTGCTCGTGGGTGCCTACCCCGACTACAAGATTCACGTGCACTCCAATACCCCCAACCTGGTGCTCGAGCACATGCTGCAGCTTGGTCAGATCTACGAGGTCTTTATCCACAACATGGAGATGGAGGCCCACGACCGTACCGCCAAGATTCATGAGGACCAGGAAAAGGCTGCCGAACCTGTCAAGGCTTTGGGTTTTGTCGCCGTTGCCGCCGGTTCCGGCGAGGCCGACATCCTCAAGTCCCTCGGCGTTGACGTGATCGTCTCGGGTGGTCAGACCATGAACCCCTCGACCGCCGACCTGCTGGGCGCCGTCGACCAGGTCAACGCGACCTCGGTCATCATCCTGCCCAATAACGGCAACATCCGCATGGCTGCCGAGGCCGCTGCCTCTGCCTGCACCGACAAGAAGGTCGCCGTCGTTCCCACCAAGACCGTCCCGCAGGCGTTCTCCGCGCTGTTCGCGGTCCTGCCCGATTCCGAGCTCGAGGACGCCGTCGCCGCCATGGTCGACGCCATCAGCGAGGTTCGCGATGGCGAGGTCACCCGTGCCGTGCGCGATTCCAGCGCCTCTGACGGCTCTCCGATTCACTCCGGTGATGTCATGGGTATCATTGCCGGCTCCATCGACGTAGTCGGCTCCGATGTGAAGCAGGTCACGCTCGATTGCATCAACCGCATGCAGGAGGAAGAGGAGGGCGACGCACTGACGATTCTGGCCGGCGAGGAGCTGTCCGATGAGGCCTTCCAGGAGATCGTCGACGCCATCGAGGAGGCTCAGCCCGACCTGGAGATCGATGCTCATCGTGGCGAGCAGCCGCTCTATCCCGTGATCTTCTCGATCGAGTAGGCATCTACCCATGTCCGAGCTGTGCTCCGTGCCGCGCGCCTCGGAGCGCTTTGCCCAGAGCAATGCGCTCGACGAGGATATCGCGCGACTCAAATATGTTTCGGGTAAACGTGAGGAGGCCCTTCGCCGTCTGGGAATTCGGACGGTGGGGGACCTCCTCCTCCATATCCCTCACCGATATCTCGACTTTACGCGCTCCTGGTCCATCGAGATGGCGCCCATCGGTACCGTGTGCACGATTGTCGCCACGGTCGATCGTATCGTTCAAAAGCAGCCCCGCCCGCGTATGCAGGTGACCGAGGTCTCGCTGGTGGACGAGACGGGCGTGCTGCAGGTCGCCTTTTTCCGTCAGCCCTGGATTGCCCAGCAGTTTAAGCAGGGCGACCGCCTGGCCGTGATGGGTAAGGTCGAGTTTGCCTACGGCTTTAAGCAGATGGCCTCGCCGCATTTCGAAAAGCTCGAGGATGGGCGTGCCGCGGGCACCATACTGCCGGTCCATTATGTGAGCGATGGCGTGAGCCAGGCGTGGATGCGCCGCATCGTAAGCGGCGCGCTCGAGGTTGTCGGCAATCCCTTCGACCCGATTCCCGCACGCTTACGCGTCAAGCGCCACCTGATGAGCAATGCTCGTGCGCTGCGCTCAATTCACTTTCCATCGAGCATGGCCGAGCGCGATATCGCGCGCGCACGGCTTGCCTACGAGGAGTGCCTCTACCTTCAGCTGGCGCTGCGTCTGCGCAACGACGGTGGCATGGTCGAGGTCGTTCCCTACGCCCACACCGCGGGCGAGCATCTGGCCGCGCTTAAGCAGGCCCTCCCGTTTTCGCTGAGCGACGAGCAGGAGGCCGCGTTCCAAGACATCCTGCACGACATGTGCGATGGCGGGCGCGTGATGAACCGCCTGCTGCTGGGCGACGTCGGAACCGGCAAGACCGCCGTCGCCGCCTGCGCGCTGGCCGTTGCGGCCGATAGCGGCACCCAGTCCTGCGTTATGGCGCCAACGGGCGTGCTAGCGCGCCAATATGCCGATAAGACCGGCCCCTTGCTCTCGCAGGCCGGCATGTCCTGGGCGCTCCTGACGGGTGCCACGCCGGCGGCAGAGCGTGAGCAGATCCATGCGCAGCTGGAATCGGGCGAGCTCGACGTCCTCTTTGGAACCCACGCGGTCCTTTCGGATAACGTGGCGTTTAAGCATCTGTCGCTTGTCGTCATCGACGAGCAGCACCGCTTTGGTGTGGGCCAGCGCAATGCTCTGCGCGCCAAGGGCCCGGGTGCCGACCTGCTCGTTATGACGGCGACGCCGATTCCGCGCACGCTGGCGCTCTCGGTCTACGGCGACCTTGACACGAGCATCATCCGCCATCGGCCTGTTCCGGGGGCGGGCGTTACGACGCGTGTGCTCACCGAGTCGAGCCGCGACCTGGCCTACGGCGCCATTCGCGAGGCGCATGAAAAGGGCCAGCAGGCCTACGTGATCTGCCCGCTTGTGGAGCCGAGCGACTCGGCCGATGAGCTTGAGGATGTCCCCGGTATCGCCCGCGACGATGAGGGCCGCGTGACCGTGCCCGTGCCGTTGCATGACACGGCGACCGAGCTCGATCGCCTTCGTCTGGCATTACCGGGGCTCACCATCGAGCGTCTTCATGGCCGTATGCCGGCGGGGGAGAAGGACCGGGTCATCGACGCCTTTAAGCGTGGCGAGATCGATGTGCTCGTCTCGACCACGGTGGTCGAGGTGGGCGTTGACGTGCCCAACGCCACCGTCATGGTCATCGAGAACGGCGAGCGCTTTGGTTTGGCGGCCTTGCACCAGCTGCGCGGGCGCGTAGGCCGCGGCAGCGTGTCGGGCACGTGCCTGGTCATGACGCACTCCAAGGGCAATGGCGGCGCGTCGGCGGCTCAAGACCGCCTCCAGTCGCTCGAGAAGACCTCGGATGGCTTTACGCTCGCCCAGATGGACCTGCGTCTGCGCCACGAGGGCGAAATCCTGGGTTACCGCCAGCATGGCGGCGTGACCTTGCGCTTTGTTGACCTCGATGCCGACGAGAAATTGATCGAGTGGGCCCATTTGGACGCGGTCGATCTCTTGCGGTATGCTTGCAACCTTGACTCCGTGGCGACGCGCCCCTTGCGCGATGCGGTCGCCATGCGGTATCGACACATCTTTAAGGAGGTCAGCGGAGGATGAGAATCATCGGCGGCGAATGGCGCGGTCGTAAGATCGAAGAGCCGCGCGGGCGCGATGTCACCCGCCCCACGACCGATCGCGTGCGCGAGGCGTGCGCATCTATGGTCATGTCGGCATTCGACTTCGATCTGGACGAGGTCCGCGTGCTGGATGCCTTTGGCGGCTCCGGTGCATTGGGCATTGAGATGCTCTCGCGCGGTGCCCGCTCGCTCACGACGTTTGAGATCGATCGCAACGCTGCTCGTCTGATTACCAAGAATATCGAGTCGCTGTGCCGTGACCGTGCGCGTTGGCGCGTGGTGACGGGTGACGTGCTGGCGAGCGCCTCGCGCGGCCGCGTGCCGGGCGGTCCCTTTGACCTGGTCCTGCTCGATCCGCCCTATGCTTTTGGCGCTGAGCCGGTCGAGGAGCTGCTGCAAAATCTTTCCCAGCAGGAGCTGCTGACGCCCGGGGCCTTTGCCCTGTTTGAGCATGCCGCAACCGATGCGGGCGCTCATCCAGCTGGTTTTGAGACCGTGCGGGAGAAGCGTTACGGCATTACCTCGGTTGACTTGCTGCGCTGGGCGGCCGAGGGCGAGAACGGCCATGCTGACGAGAACGAAAATGACGAGGATGCGCCTTCGGAGGACGCCCATGAATGACACCATCAACCGCGTGATCGTCCCAGGCACCTTCGATCCCATCACCTTTGGCCACATAGATGTGATTCGCCGTGCCCGCCGCATCTTTCCCAGCGTGATTGTCGCCGTGGCCGAATCGCAGGGTAAAAACGGCGTGGGTACCACCTTTATGCTTGACGAGCGCGTGGCGCTGGCCCGTGAAGCGCTCGGTGATATTGACGGCGTCGAGGTGCTGCCCCTCACTGGGCTCTTGGTCGATTTTGCCCGCGAACAGGGAGCAGGAGCCGTGGTCAAGGGCCTGCGTGCCATGACCGACTTTGAGTACGAGCTGCAGCAGGCCGACCTCAACTACCGCCTGGATAACGAGTTGGAGTCCATCTTTGTCATGAGTGCGCCGCAGTACGGTTATATCTCGAGCTCGGTGGTTCGCCAGATTGCCTCGCTTGGTAGCGACGTCTCTAATTTTGTTCCGCCCAATGTGGTCAAGGCGCTTAAACATCGCTTTTCGTGACGTTTTTTAATGCCTGGTGGCATGTGGTAAACTAACACGATGATATGTTACCTATGAAAGGAGACCGGATGCCGGGCGAGAATTTTCCTGGCGACAGGATCGTGAGTCTTGTCGACGAGCTCGAGGGGCTCATCGAAGAGGCTAAGACGCCGTTCGGCAAGAACGCCCAGATGAAGGTTATCGACGCCGACGTCTTCTTTAACATCCTCGATGAGATCCGCATGAGCTATCCCGAGGAGTGGCAGAAGTCCCGCCGTATCCTCAAAGAGCGCGAGGAGCTTATGGCTTCCG
>ENA-ORTD01001582-ORTD01001582.1-human-gut-metagenome-genome-assembly--contig:-NODE-1582-length-15493-cov-2.883923_pt1 | contig 15493 bp, 12 predicted proteins | sample MGYA00241907_ERZ509178 | MGnify/ENA primary metagenome ERZ509178 (study PRJEB26280, sample SAMEA2338793) | human gut metagenome | biome: human gut; feature: human-associated habitat; material: faeces...
TCATCGAAGCCCGGAAAGCGGAGCTTCGGACGCTTCTCAAGACCGTTACTTGAGGTTCTTTTTCAGATCCCATGCCGGTATGAGTCAAAAGTAAAATCCCTTGCAGTAGCAGAGATTTTCCGCTATTGCAAGGGATTTCGTCTGTCATATAGCTCTTTCTGCTGGCTTGATCAGAAGTATAAAAGAGGTGCTATTGCCCACATTCTTTCGGGTAAAAGCAAAGCGTTTTCCTCTGCATCTTCATGGATGCAGAAAAACCTTGGCGACTTATGCAGTGAGTTCAGAAGCGGACGAAATATATCATCAACTCTCATTCATGAAACCGGAGATTATCCTGTGTACGGTGGCAACGGTATACGCGGGTATTGTGACCGATATAGTCATGAGGGCGAATACGTTGTCATCGGAAGGCAAGGGGCGTTATGCGGAAATGTTCGTATTATTCAGGGTCAAAACTATTTGTCTGAACACGCTATTGCTGTCCGCGCAAATGCAGACAACGATACAGGATTCCTCTTGTACTTGCTTGGCTTCATGAAACTTGGGCAGTATTCAGATCAGGGCGCACAACCCGGTCTTGCTGTAAACAAACTATTAAGACTTAAATGCACGGTCCCCGACAAGAAAACGCAGTCTAAAATAGCGTCCGTCCTTTTGAGGCTTGATTCGCAATTATCTAATCAGGAAAAAATGCTATCTATTCTTATCAACCAGCGCAAGGCTTTCCTACAACAACTTTTCATATAAAGAGCTGTTGTAAAAACCCATCTTTCTGCTTTTGTAGGAGACGCAAACATTGGCTTTCTCTTTTGATTTGCGCGTCTATCTTTTGTGCGATTGCCGAAATCTGTTTTTGGGTTTCGAGTGGTGGCAGCTTAAAGCGATACCGTCTATATTGTTCGGCGTTAATACCGGGTTGACCAGAGCGCGTAGACTCAAGCGCCACCCACCTGTTGTATTCTTCCGTAAGCGTATTCAAAAAGACATATCCACTATCCACACCGTCAATAACATGAATACGGATAAGGAATCCAGCGAAATACATATCTCCATCAGATGCCTGATAAAGATAGCTTTTGCCAACAGAAGCACCGGTACGAGCAAATAAAATATCGTTCTCTCTAACACGGTATTTGCCTTCGAGAACACCAGCCGGTGAAACGGGCGCAGAGTCTATGTATGTATGAGAGTCATCGTCAATATCAGTGATCCTTATATACTTGTGAACACCATCAAATATAGTCGCAGCGGCATTCATTCCATACTCAAAACCGTCTGCCACGGCACTTAATGATACTTCTTCCCACTTTTCATCTTCATGAGTGATTCTGATCTTCTGATTAAGTATTTCGGAAATGAGTCCTCTTTTATACTTCTTGAGGGAAGCAAGAAGTTCTTCCTGCGCGGCGATTCGCTCGTCAATTTTTTGAAGAAAGTCGGCTATGCGCTTTTGTTCGGAGGGCGAAGGAAGATGAATTGTTACGCTCATGTAATCCTCAAAAGAAATATTGAGTAGCCCATCCATACGAACGCTTGACGATACGAGGCGTTTAAGCTGCTTATCCATTTTGGCGTTATTGAGTGCCATTGCAATAAATGGTGTATATTCGTGATTATTGATCTTGAAGCAATGATACACATAGGGGATTCGTGCCTCTGGCTCAGTCAGCTCATAACAACAACCAAACTGTTTAGCCTTAGATGCGCCGTGATTATATGCCAATTCCCCTTGCTTCAAGAGAATGTATTTTTTGAGGCTCTGTCCAGCATTGTCTCTGGAATACTTTTCGGACTGCATAATGAAGCCATTTCCGGCACTAAGCATCATGATCGGCGCGTTAGATTTTGGATCAGTGCGATTTACCAGAGCCGCTATATCGCCTAATTGCGCCGATCTGTACGGCTCATCGAAGCCCGGGAAGCGGAGCTTCGGACGCTTCTCAAGACCGTTACTTGAGGATACATTTGCCATAATTATTTGCCCTCCACGTCAAAGGGGAAGTCCAGCCCCAGCTCATCAAAAAACGGTTTCAGTTCCGCATCAATATCCTTAATTTCAGATTGGAGCTTGCGGATCTCAGCGGCAACTTCATTCAAGTCAATCTCAGGTTCCGGCTCAAAGGTGTCAACATAGCGAGGAATGTTCAGGTTGAAGCCGTTCTCTTCAATCTCCTGCATGGTCGCAACATGAGCATATTTATCGACATCCTGACGGCGCTCATAGGTCTCAACAATCTTGTCGATGTCGCACTCCCGAAGGATGTTCTGGTTCTTTCCTGCTTCAAAGTTGCTGGAAGCGTCGATGAAAAGGATGTTGTCAGAGTTGCCATTGCGCTCTCTTTTAAGAACAAGAACACAGACAGGGATGCCCGTGCCAAAGAACAGATTTGCAGGCAACCCGATTACCGCGTCCAGAACATTTAATTTCTGAATAAGGTGCTTGCGGATTGCTTCCTCAGCAGCACCACGGAACAGGACACCATGCGGCAGGAGAACGACGGCTCGTCCATCCTCGTCCATGTGGTAAACCATGTGCTGAACAAAGGCAAAGTCAGCCTTGCTCTTCGGAGCGAGTTTTCCGTACTCGTTGAATCGCTCGTCCTCCATGAAGTGCATATCGGCAGACCAGTTTGCAGAATAAGGTGGATTGGCAACCTGAACACGGAACTTCATGTCTCCGAAGTAGTCATGCTCCAAGGTATCACCGTTGTAGATGTTAAAGTTGCGATACGGGATTCCGCGCAGAATCATGTTCATTCTGGCGAGGTTATAAGTCGTGGAGGTCAATTCCTGTCCATAGTAGTTTCTCACGTTGGCATAGTTCTTGAGGCGCAGCAGCAGTGAACCAGAGCCACAAGTGGGGTCGGCTGCATCCTTGACATCCGTGAGACCAAGGCAAGCAAGGCGGCAAAGCAATTCGGCAGGACCGGAAGGCGTATAGAACTCACCGGCTTTCTTGCCAGCAGTTGCAGCAAACTGACCGATCAGATATTCATAGGCATTCCCCAGTACGTCAATTTTGGTATCATCCACGCCGAAGTTGATTTCGTCCAGCGAAGCGATGATCTTTGCCATAACAGCACTTCTATCCTTGACAGTATGACCGAGCTTTGAGGAATCGAGCTGCATATCAGAAAACAGTCCGTCAAAGTCTTCCTGAGAATCGTTTCCGATTGTGGACTCCATCAGGGCGTTGATTGCACTCTGCAAGAACTCAATGTCGAAGGAACGGTTTTCTACCATCTTGACCATCTTGCGGAACAAATACTGCGGCTCGATGACATAGCCGAGATCGCGCAGTGCCTCTTCGATAACGGCAGTCTTATATTCTTCGTCTGCCCACGCCTCTTCATAACCGATACCGTCATCCTTGAGAAGATTCGCCATATACTTCTCCGTCCGGTCGGAAAGGTAGTAGTAGAAAATCATGCCCAAGATGTAGTTCTTGAACTCATACGCCTCCATGTTTCCGCGCAAGGCATTTGCCATTGCCCATAGCTTATTGCAAAGCTCTTTCTGATGAGCCTGAATCGAATTATCCATTTGTCTCTCTCCTTATTGGTATTTCTCTGTGTGCTGCCGGATGAAGTCAACAATCCGATTTACAAGGGAGCGTTTCTTCAAAAGCGGCAAGGGCTTCTCAATCCTATCTCGGATATTTCCTGCATCCATTGTGCCAGAAAACTCATATTCCGAAACAATATCCGTCAGCATAGATGCGTCAATGTCCTCAGTCTTCGCAAAGGCAACAATCTCTTCGCGCTTTGCTTCATTTTCAAAGTCGTTATAGGCTGCATCAATTTCATCCGCACTTTCCAAGCCGACAACTACACGATCCAAGAACGCTTGCAGGATTTCGACTTTCCGGAGCAACTGCGGATTATCGGTTCTTCCCAGCTCATCCTTAATGTGTTTAATATCGTAATCCTTCTGCTTGGGATCGTCGAAATGAATGTTGCGGATCAGGTTCATGATGTATGCGACATTGATCCTGTCACTCTCCATCAATTCGATGCAGAAGTCAACGTCATTCAGGACGGAGACAACCTCGCGGTCTGTTTTTTGCCTTGAGTAGAGCATGAGGTATTTGCTCTTATAGTCCTGATATTCCTGCTCGGACATGATAAGAGCATCCTGATCGAAACTGAACTCAATAAAGGTCTGCAACGATTGGAGGTACTTTGTCAGCTCACGGAAGGTCACGACAAACTTCTTCTGATCGTCCTCGTTCTGCATTGTGTCCACGGACTCCGGAAACAGAGCAATTTCCTTGAGCTTCATCACCATTTCGTTGAACTTCTCCACGAAGTATTGATACCCCGGAACAACAATGCCGGAGGTATCTTGACTCTTAGAGAAGAGTGTCAGCGCGTCATCGGTGCGTTTTTTGAGGTTGCGGTAGCAAATGATAATGCCAAAGGGCTTTGTTTCCTTCTCAACGCGGTTTGTGCGGGAATAGGCTTGCAGCAGATCATGATACTTCAAGTCCTTGTCCACATAAAGGACAGAGAGCTGCTTGCTGTCAAATCCGGTCAGGAACATATTCACAACGATGAGAATATCAAGCGACTTTGTTTTCTTTCCCTTTACTCGGTCAGAGATGTCCTTGTGATAAGCTGAGAACGTATCCGTGGAGAAATTGGTTCCGTACATCTCGTTATAGTCCTTGATGATACGCTCCAACGAATCACGGCTATGCTCGTCCTTGCCCTCGGCATCCTCATTCTGCCCGTAGGAGAAGATGCCGCTGATATTCAGGTCATGCTTGATCTTCTTGAAAATGTCGTAATACTTAACAAGGGCATCAATAGAGGACACGGCAAAAATAGCCGTATACTGTCCATTTCGGGTTTTCGCCTTGTGGTTCTGGATGATGTGATTGGCGATCAGAGACATTCGCTCATCGGACATATAGAGTTCGCCTATATCAATCGCGTCCGCGAGTGTCGGGTCATCCCAGTCGAAATCACCCTCCATTGTTTTTATGTATTCGATGTGGAAGCCCAGAACATTATTATCGAAGATGGCGTCTTTAATCAGGTAATTGTGAAGACACTCACCAAAGAGCATTTCTGTTGTTTGCGTGATTTTACCCTCAGTTTTACCGTTGACTTCAAACCGAGGTGTCCCCGTGAAGCCGAAAAACTGTGCCTTTCTGAAATGCCGCACAATGTCCTTGTGCATATCCCCAAACTGGCTGCGGTGGCACTCGTCGATGATAAAGACAACCTTCTCGTCTTTGTATGCGTCCATTACTTTCTCGTACTGAGGGCGCTTTACAGCGTTTGCCATCTTCTGCATCGTGGTGACGATAAGCTGCCTGTTCTTGTCCTTCATCTGGCGGACAAGGACATCGGTGCGATCTGTCACATCAACGGAACCAGCCTCAAACTTGTTAAACTCTTCGGTTGTCTGAGAATCCAAGTCTTTTCGGTCAACAAGGAAAATGACTTTCTTGATGTTCGGATTTGCTGCGAGGATTTGCGCCGTCTTAAAGGATGTAAGCGTCTTGCCCGCACCGGTTGTGTGCCAGATATACGCATTCCGGTTTGTGAGTGTTGCCTGACGGATCAGTGCTTCTACGGCATAAACCTGATAGGGACGCATGACCATCAAAATCTTATCGGTATCATTTAGGATGGTGTAGCGTGTCAGCATTTTAATGATGTGATCCCTTGCAAGGAAAGAAATCGAAAAGTCCTTCAAATTGGTGATGCGGACGTTATTGAAATCAGTCCAGAAGAAAGCAAGGCTATACATCAAGTCTCTGTCGGAATTGGCAAAATACTTTGTGTCAACACCGTTGGAGACAATAAAGAGCTGAATGAAATGATACAGCCCGTTGTAGGAGTGCTTCTTATAACGCATGACCTGATTGACTGCCTCGCGGATGTCAATGCCACGGCGCTTTAATTCTACTTGGATCAGGGGTAAGCCGTTTACGAGAATCGTAACGTCGTAACGATTGACGTACTTTCCAACCACGGTCGTTTGATGAGTAACTTGGAAAATGTTCTTCGTGTGGTCCTGATCAAAGAAGGACAGATATACCTTTGTACCATCTTCACGCTCAAGGACAAACTTATCCCTCAAGATTTTTGCACTCTGGAAAACTGACTTTCCGAGCATGAGGTTGAAGATACGCTCCCACTCTTTATCGGTGATAGGCGTATCCAGCTTTGGCGCATTGAAGGCTTCAAACTGAACTTTGAAGTTCTCCACCAGCGCGTCATAATCAGGAATTGCGACTGTGGTATATTCCTGCTTGGTCAGTTGCTCAATAAACTGCTGTTCAAGAGCCGCTTCGCTTTGGTATGCCATATCTTCATCTCCAATACTTGAGGATCATTTGTTGGTTGCCAGCCTGTCCTCATTTCTATTTTATCATAGCAAGTGTCCCAAATACCGGACTTATTTTCGTTTCAACTGCAAAACCACGTCACCATCATCTGTAATTTCCATTTGCATTGTTTTTAGGTACTTTGCGATGAACTGTTTTTTCTCAGACGAACTCATCTCAATGCGCGTTGCCTTCAAAGCGGCACTGAACATCTCGTTGATATTGAGCCTGACGGTTTGGTCAATATAACGCTCCATTTCTTTGAAAAGTGCGCCGAGCTTGATGTCCTCGGCATTCCCAGAGTAGAAGTCATCAATATAGCAATAAAATATCCCTGCATTCAGAAGTGCATTCTTCAAGTCCGGTCCGCAGTTCTCTCGTTCAATCATAACTAAAAAACGTGCTTCCGGCAGAGACGAGATTAACCCCCAGTAGTCGGAGTCGCTGGAAACAAGAATAAAGGAATCGACGTTATTCTTGTAGTGTTCCTGACAAGTTCGGGCAATAAGCATGACATCAACGAGTGACTTGCTTTGCTTCACCCGTTCAATCATCATGTGTTCAACATGAATTGCGGTGAAGCTGTCTAATATCCTCCATGCGGAGGCGGTATGCACATCATCAAAGAGAATGATCGACGCAATTTTTTGTGTATACTCGTGATCGAGGTTTTTTAAGGTAGCACACAGCTTGTAGGGATCAGAGTTTTCACAATCGACAACGATAACAGTCTTTTCGCTGCTCTCAATAAACTCATAAATACTTCCTTTGATATAACTCCCCGCATCTGAGACTTTGCTATATTCGGTGAAATAGTCGTTGTTCCAACTGTACAGCAAGGTAACGAACTTCTTATCATTGTAAAGAATGTTGCCGACTTCCTCCGGCTGCCAGTTTATGTACATCTGATAGGGATAAAAAAGCAAATGAGAGTATTTAATGTCGGCTTCCTCCATTGTGCTTTCTTGCTTCAAATCATCAGGCATGACGAAAAGTGCTTTAATGTAATCCCAATTTATCCAGAGTGGAAAGAGCTTCTTGCAGTTGTTGATTCTATCGCAAATCAACCTGTTAATCTCGACAACGTGTTGGCACAGTTTTTTGCTGGTGTTTTTGATGAAGTTCACTCCGTCAAGACTTAGCTGGTTTATGCTTTCCTGCGGAACATATTCCGGCATACTCAGAATGGTCTCATACTGGAATCTCATGCGTTCATTGATGCGCTTGAAATTGCGCTCAATCGCAGTTCGTACAATGCAAAGATGTCTTATAATCCGAGCTGTTTTATCACTGTCCAACCGATTGTAGACTTCAACTTTTGGGGCTTCATGTTCGTTGTCAAAGATGCGTTTTGGCACACCAATCAGGTAAGCCACCTTTGAAACGATCTCGTAGGTGCTGTCTTTGTACGCTGCCCTGTCATCGGTGAGAGGGCTTGTTGCATTATCCAACACCTCATTCGGTATGGGATTTTCAAGTATACTCATGATTGCTCCTTTCCACGGAGAGCGTATCTGCTTGTTTAAGAAGCGGTGAGATTAGAAGAACGGCTGTCCAGTGCCTACGCTCTACTTTATCCGATCAGCAATGCTGTCGAGCTGCGCTGCAATTTTAGAAAAGTCGCAGTCCATGTCCAATGTCTTCACACTGATCTGATTCCCGCTCATTTGATAATCATTGTTTGGCTGAATCGCATCGTCTGTTCCCGCATATAAAAGCATACCGGAAACGACCTCATCCGGCGCGGCAGACCAGTTCTTCACATAGGTGAAAATCTGATACAGATTTCCGGAATGAAGTGTCTGCGTCATGTACGATGCCTTCATTTGCATATTGTGCGTGTAGTATTTGGCGTCGATGATGAGCGTTTTCTTTGCTGCCTTATTCGTAATCACAATGTCGGACTGCATCGTCGGCAAGAGCGTTCTGTACCCATCTGTGACTTGCCACGCAATTTGTGGAGAGTATGCTTTTAACTCTGGATGCTCACGCTGATAGTATCCGAGAATAAACTTCTCGTATAGCTTCGCCATTGTTTGATCATCTGCATAATCCATAATCTTTGTTGAGCCATCGGCTGTCGTTTGCAAAAGTCCTTTTATCACAAATCGGCAAACGGCTATCAACATCCGATATGTTTGATTATTGCGGTCATATTGAATGTTCCGGATGCAAGGTTAAGCTCTTGCCGGAAGGTGGACTTCTTTATGTCTCGTTCTATCAGGAGCATCCAAAGTTTTTTGTAGCTGATTCCCATGATACGCACCCCTTTACTCATCCGCTAATCATGACTTCCATTCTATTATACACGAAAACCTCTTTGAATGCAATTATCTCATGCACAAGTTCACAAAAAAGATGCAAGTTCTTGATGGTTTTGATTTTCAAAAAGGGAAAGGCAGTTACTCATGAAAACTGCCTTTCCTTTTCTCTTTATTCGCGCTGAGAATTGCGTTGATACTCTTGGTCGCGCTCTGCGCTTGGCTTGAGGAAATCGTCCACGTTTGCCTTCAAAGTGTCGATCATCCGAGCTTCCTTTTTGAGCCTCGCACGTTCGTCATAAAGCCGCTGCTGCTCTTCAAGAAGTCTCTGCTGTTCCGCTTGGAGCGTCTTCAAGCTCGGCAGCTTTTCATCGCCTTGCATGGCAAGCAGTGTACTCCGCGCCGCCTCAAAGATCACAAGCTCTGCTTCGTGCTTTGCCTTGAAACTCGGCTTGTCTTTCGCCTTCTGGAAGGCGTCATATACGGGCTTTAGGTGCTGGTAGTTGGAGATGTTTTTGATAAGCGGCTGGACTTCCCGCAGACGTGCCTCAACGTCTTTCAGCTCCTTGCCGGTGCGGTCATAGGAGCTGTGAACGTCCTCAACCTTCTTCTCAAGATCGGCGTATTGGAGCAAGTTGTTTTCCGTAAGATAGTTGAGTGTCCGCGCCGCTTCCTTGAGGATCGTGAGCTTGGCTTTATGCTCATAGCCCTTGCTGTCGATGAGCCTGATCCGCTCCTGAATATCTCCGATGAGAGAGATGCCCTTCTGCATGGTCTGCCTCTGGCTTCTTCGGGGTGTCCGTCCGGCAATCCGTTCCTTGATGCGTTCCTCGGTGTAGTTCTCTCCAATGGTTTTAGAGCGGGTAAATCGCTCCTGACCTTCAGCGCGGAAGGAAATGTATTTGCCGGTCTTAATTTCATAACCGGCTTCCTGCATGAGCCGCAGAAAGTCATCGTAGTCCTTCGCAGTGATGACAAGCCGGTCGATGGTCTGCTTGAGCTTTTGTTTCCAGCTCGTGCCGCGTTTGGCTTCGGTGTATTCCTTGTAGTCCATGCCCTTGTTCTGCGACGGAGGGATCACAGATAGCCCATGTTCTTTGCATATTTCATCGCTGAGTTGACGCAGCTCCCGATAGGTTCTCTTGTTGCTCCGGTAGGCATGGAAGTCCACATAATTCACAGCATTGAAGATGATGTGATTATGGCAATGCCCCTTGTCAATGTGGGTTGCAATCACATACTCGTACTTGCCCTTGAGCCATTCGTCCGCAAGCTGTTTCCCGACTTCGTGCGCTTCATCCGGTGTCACTTCACCGATGTCAAAGGACTGAATCAGATGACGGGCAAGTACCTTCGGCATCTGCATTCCTTGCTGCACTGCAAGGTTTCTTGTCCATTCAAATTCTTTTGCTGCCGCGTCGCTTGCAGCGCACCCATAGGAGGAAACATAGAAGGCATCGTCGGTCTTCTGCGGGTCGAGAATATAGGCAAGAGCCTTGTTTACAGTTCCTCGGATTGGCTTGATTTTAGTAACTGCCATATCTCACCCTGCCTTTCTTTCAGCTCTGCAATATCGTCCGCATAGAAGTGTCCAGTGGAGTTTATGCGGCGGCAAATCTGATTGATATTCGAGGCAACACGGCTGACAGCGGCGGCGAGTTTCTTCTGCTGCGTGTAATCCACCTTGATGATATAGCCGTCAATCGCCATCTTCCGGAGATATGCTCCCATGTTCTTTGTTCCGAGCTGCGCCATCTTTGCCTTGATGATTCTTTTCTCATCGTCGGAGACGAAGAAGAGTATCTGATTTGGTCGCGTTCTGTTTGCCATCGGCGTTCCGTCCTTTCGTAAAGGAAGAGGGTTTGGGAGACTTCCCAACAAGCATTTCTGCGATTAAGGGGAGGGTTTCCTTAATCGGATATCGCCGTGTGTATATACACCGGCTGTGCTTGCTATTCTCTAAAATCGTATTCCCTCGCAGAGACTCCCCGTAAAATACCCCTTCACTTTACAACGGACTTTTTTTATTCAAAATAGGGGGTCGTGGTACAAAATATTTATTCGATCAGGTGATTCCCCATGTAAAAGTCACGGTGTCAGATACGTCAATATCGTCTGGCTCGATCTCAGGAGCGGCACACTTGCTCATCGCCATAAGAGGCTGAATGCAGTCCTCGACATCGTAGGTTGTTCTGGAAAATACATTGAGTTCGCCCCAGTTATAGTCGATATTGAGTAGCTGCCCCAGCGCATTGCCAGACACCTTGCAAAGAATCTCCGCCTTCGTTTTGGCATTCTCTGTCGCGTTGATCAGCAGTTCTTCGCTGATCCTTTCAGGATTTTTTACGGTGAATGCAATGCTGATTTCCGGCTGCGCTCCGCAATTCGCAATCGCAGAAATGACCTTTGCAAGCTGCTTGCTGTCAAAGTTGAAGGCAAGTTTCAGATGATAGCTGCAAGCGTATCCCGCAAACTCCCGTTTGTAATTTCCTTGCCGATCCTTGACGTTCTCATATCTCGTCTGGACATTAAAGCTCGTGGTCTTCAAGTCGCTTTTTTCATAGCCGACAAGGACTGCGGCATCCTGCAATTTTTTGATTCTCTCGGAAGCCTCCGTCATCGCTCGATCATAGGTTTCGGAAATGGCTTCGATGTTCAAAGAAAGGACAATATAATCCGGTCTTGCGGAGACGTTGCCTGTCTCTTTTACGGTGATTGTTCTCATTACTTTCTTCCGTCCTTTCTGGACTCGTAGTCCTCGTCGATACGCTTTTTCCAATTCGTACCCAGAGGTACGCTGCAACGGACAGCGGAAACCGCTTCGCTCAGGACCTCATAATTGAGCTGCGTTCCCTTGTGGTCAGAGTGGTAGTTGACCGCTCGGTCTGCACCAATTCCGAAATGCCTTGCCGTCTCAACTGCGTCGATGTTTGCACCGAGGAACAGAAACTCCCAGCCGTACTTTTCCTTCTGTCGCTCAATCATCTTCTTGACCTTCTCGCTGTCATAACGGCGGCTTGCATTCTCCATGCCGTCCGTTGTGATGACGAACAGTGTATGTTCAGGGACATCCTCTTTTCTTGCGTACTTATGGATATTCCCAATGTGATGAATCGCTCCGCCGATAGCATCCAGAAGGGCGGTGCAGCCGCGAACGGAATAGTCACTGTCGGTCATCGGCTCGACTTTTTGAACCGGTACGCGGTCATGAATAACCTCGCTCACGTTGTCAAAGAGGACGGTAGAGATCAATGCCTCACCATTCTCTTTTTTCTGCTTTTCAATCATGGAGTTGAAGCCTCCGATGGTGTCTGTTTCCAGTCCGCTCATAGAGCCGCTGCGATCAAGGATGAATACGATCTCCGTCAAGTTCTTTCTCATGTTTTGTACCTCCGTATATAAAAATATGACTGCTTGGTGTCTCACCTTACAGTCATATTGTACTTCGGTATTCACTTCATTTGGTCGCATGGCAAGCGACATTATTCTAAGGACAAGAATAGCTCTCCATCAATGCTTTGGATGTCATCCATCGGAATCTTCGTGCCGTCCTGCATGGTAATCAGGCGCTCAAAGTCATCAACCTTTATGACTGCGCCGGTTGCAGTTACATACTCACCGCCAGCTTTGCGCTCATCAGGTTTGAAGTAGGTTATTTCAACCTCCGGCTCTTCATCAAGGGCATCCATGAGAAGCTGATACCTCATGTTCAAAGCGGTCAAGGCTCCCTCATCAAGCTCAATCCTTTCGTCGGTCAGACGTCCGGTTTCCTTGATTGCAGAATCATAGCCGGTGAGGGCGGCAAAGGGCGCAAACTGCGCTGCACGATCTGACATCGGCATTTGTGGTCGCGTTTTGGAAACGTGGTGAGGAAGTCCCATGATCTCGTCGTATTTTCCGTTCACGCCTTATGCCCTCCAATCTGCGCATTGCGGTCTTTCGCGGTTGCACCTTCTTCAAGATTCATTGCCTTGAGGATGGCGTTCTTTCCATACTTCTTCTTGATGGCAAGCGTGGCGGCTTGTATCTTCCGCTCACGCTCCAAAGCGGCATCTTCGGCTTTCTGTTTTTCCTCTTCGGCGGCATAGTCGGTAAAGAGGTCGAGCTGGACTGCACCGTCGTTTTTCTTCGGTACATCAGCTTCCGGCAGGACATGATTTGCAACAACATACATACGGCGGACAAGCAGATTCTTATCCACGATCCGGTCGAAGAGTTCTGACACAGCACACATTATTTTTCGCGTAGAGGATGTGTGATTGTCGAGGTTGATAGACCCATGCGCCTGTTTGGGAATCTCCCGACCGTAGGGGTCTTTCTCCACCGCGCCGTGATACTTTGCCCGCCGTGCCGGATCGATCAGGTTCTCAATATCATAGCCCACGGTGAGAACCATCTGGTCGGTGACAAGCCCCTTGTCCACCAAGTCCAGCACAAGCAAGTCCGTCATTTCCCGCACAACCAGCTTCGCCTTCTGCGGCTCATAGGGGCAGTGCAATACCTGACCGGAGCTGAGGCTGTTGGAGCTGGGACGATACGCCTTGATTGCTTCAATGGTGGTCGGCTCCCAGCCCCACGCATGGTCGATGAGCAGTTCCGCATTCTTACCGAACAGCTTGTAAAGCAAATCCTCGTTCCGCTCTGAACAAAGGGCAACATCGCCCATTGTGAACATCCCGTTCTGCTCAAGTTTCTTGGCAATGCCTCGACCTACGCGCCAGAAATCCGTGAGCGGCTGATGAGACCAAAGCTCGCGCCGGAACTTCATCTCATCCAGCTCTGCAATGCGGACGCCGTTCTTGTCGGCGGGGATGTGTTTCGCCACAATATCCATTGCCACTTTGCAGAGGAAAAGGTTCGTGCCAATTCCTGCGGTTGCTGTGATGCCGGTTGTTTCAAGCACATCGAGGATGATCTTCATAGCGAGATCATGTGCCGAGAGCTTGTAGGTATTCAGGTAGTCCGTCACGTCCATGAACACCTCGTCGATGGAGTAGACGATGTCCTCCGGCGCGATATACTTGAGGTAGACCTGATAGATGCGAGTGCTGTACTCCATGTAGTACGCCATCCGAGGCGGCGCGATGATGAAGTCAATCGCCAGATACGGGTTTGCTTGCAGCTCAGAGTAGAAGTGTGATGTGCCGTCCAGTCTGTGTCCCGGCGCGTCGTGCTGCCGTCCGGCATTCGCTTCCTTCACACGCTGCTTGACTTCAAACAGCCGTCCGCGTCCGGAGATACCGTAGCTTTTGAGGGATGGTGTAACGGCAAGGCAGATAGTCTTGTCCGTCCGGCTCTCATCCGCGACAACGAGATTTGTGTCCAGAGGATCTAAGCCGCGCTCCCGGCATTCCACGGAGGCATAGAAAGATTTCAGGTCGATTGCAATGTATATGCGCTGCTTCATCTTCTGCGCCTCCGATTTCTTCTCAGATTAGCTCTAATGACATTTCATTGGAGTTTTTGATGTTGAATACGATACGCCATTCAATATCACCCTCCACCGGCTCAAAGTGTAGAGCGGAACAAGCTGCATGGAGTTTTTCTTTCGAGCTGCCTCCACATACGATTGCGGTTGGACCGTCCGCGCCGCCGATAATGCCGATACAAGCCATATCGTTTCGTGCCTCCGGTGCATAGCGGTCAGAGCATGGCGCAATTTCCAAAGGCTTGTCCCCCTCAGCACAATCACAGATCGAAATATCGCTGTCCGGTTCAGGAGAAAGCGTATAGCTCATGGCGGTAAAATGCGTCGGATAAAACCAGCGGTCAGAGCCGAAACGCTTTTCGGAAATTGTCTGCCGCTCCAATTCCTGTACGGTTAATGTGTATTTTGTGCCGCTGACCGGATGGGTGAAAGAAAACGAATCGCCGGGAGCGTGTGTCTTGAAATGTGGTCCTGGGACACGGCATGACCGCTGCTCCATCGTAAAGGAGAGAGATTTTATTTCAGTACGGCGTTTGCTTGCCCACGGAAAAGCTGCCCGAAAAATCATCCATCCATAGGATATATCCAAGTCATAGTGTTCCAACGCCCACTTTGCTTCCAATTCATTGATCATCCCATCCGGCAAACACGGATTATAAACCACCGAGCAGCCGTGGGAGGTCAGCATTGTTTTCCCGTTCAATTCCAAACGAGGAATAAAGTCAAGGCAAAGTGGATTGTCTAAATCTATCTGCATTTGCTGCTCCTGCGTGAAGTATTCGCAGGAGTCGTTTTCGGGGTGTAAATCCCATTTAGTTATGAACTTGCGAATGTCTTCTTCCGGGGTGCGCATACAAAAGTCCATGACGAATCCCTTGCTGCAAGAATACGCCGCAGGAATAACCCAATGATGCCTCGCCCAGTCAAATTGCTTATTCAACCGGATTTCCGTTCCGGCATGGTCTTTTCCCGAATGTCCCCAGAAGTTTCCCTCAAAGTAGACCTTCCACTCAGGCATGGTTGGTTCTGCTTCTGGGTTCATATCAACATCATAATAGTCCTCGGTGTACTTGATCTTGCTATAATCAAAAGATGCTTGCAGCTTTTTGATGTATACCCACGGCTGTTCCATAGGCGTCAATTTCATTTTCTCAGCAAGCTCTGATAGCGTTCTTTGCTGATCCTGCGTTGGAGGGTTGTCCTGCAAAAAGGCTTCAAACTGGGCTTTATCCCACATCCACGCCTGTTCCAACGCTGCCGAATCACCGCAAGCAAGGAGCAACCTCAGAAAGTCTTCAAAATCGTTTGCCAGCGGATGAACAAAATCCGGAGCCGAGTTCATGGGACTGACGGAAAATACCATACCGCCAAAGCCTCGAACAAAGCAGAAGTGGATGCCGTCCACACCCGCCCAGCCAAAAATAGATGCACCTTTTGGCGTGCAAAAGTATGGGTTGTTATCTT
>ENA-ORTD01001586-ORTD01001586.1-human-gut-metagenome-genome-assembly--contig:-NODE-1586-length-15452-cov-10.342729_pt1 | contig 15452 bp, 14 predicted proteins | sample MGYA00241907_ERZ509178 | MGnify/ENA primary metagenome ERZ509178 (study PRJEB26280, sample SAMEA2338793) | human gut metagenome | biome: human gut; feature: human-associated habitat; material: faeces...
CTGTTCCAGCCGCTCCATGGTATCGGCGGGGGTGGTGAGCAGGTCCTTGGTCTGCTCCATCATGTCGGCGGCCCGGTTCCGCAGGGTGCGGTGGCCCAGGTCGCTTTGGGTGAACAGGTACATCAGGGCGCCGAACACCGGCAGGAGCGTGATGACCAGAAGCCAGGTGAGCTTTGCCGAGGCGTCCAGCCGGCTGTTCAGAAGATACAGCACCATGGCCACGGAAAAGAGGACCGTGCTTCCGAAAATGTGGGGGAGGAAATCTCCGAACCAGCGGAACACGCCGAACAGGGCCAGCACGATCCGGATCGCCGCTTCCGTGGCCAGGAGAAGCGCCGGCTGGTGGCGGTACATCCGCCGCAGCGCCTGGTCGATGGTCCCGGCGGCTTTCCGCAGGCCGATGATCCCCCAAACCACGCCCATCAGCCCCACGGCCTCGGAGCCCGCGCACAAAAACGCGACGCCCATGACCGCCAGGATGATGTCCGGGCCGATCCCCTGGGGCTCGTCCTCCAGGAAGCGCTTGTCCCGCAGGTACGCCGCGCCGTGCACAATCCCCGCCGCCCAGCAGGAAGGGCAGTACGCCCGCCACATGGGAGGGAAAGAAAATGCAAAGAGCGCCCACCAGCAAAAACGAGGCCGACGGGATCCTGCTGATCTGTTTCATGGTATCCCCCTTCTGTATGGGACGCCGGGCGCGGGACCGTTCCTGCCCGCGCCGCCCGGCCAAAGTCGAACGATGTCCAACATTCAGTATAGCAACGAATCGGTGTTTTGTCATCCGTTTTAGGAGCGGGGATGGGAAAGAGTCGGGGCGGTTTCTGGGGAACTGAAGTAGCCTCAAACTATTCTCTGATGAAATACCACTATTGAAAAAGCGGATTTTCAATAGACAAAGAAGGACTTCCTTGATAAAATTATTAAATGTCCGTATGAAATCAGCAAATGAGGTGTTCTATATGAGTCAGATTGTTCGCAGTTTAGATCAACAGCAATTAAATTCGCTTTGTGGTGTTGTGGCTCATACATCTCAAGGATTGACCAAAAGAGAGTTGACCGCATTATTATGTCAATGTGGGATTTGTGTCGTTGATGTTGGCTCCTCTCGTAGTCAATGGGGATATACCACAGGATTAAATAAAAGGGACTGGCTTTATAGTTGTTTAGCAACAGAGATAGACAACAGCCACTCATTTAACAAGGTATTCTCTTTTTTGGAGGCCGTATTAAACCCTGCTCTATATACAAACGCTGATAGCAGGGAAAAGTATATGTATTTATTGGAGGAAACAAATAAAATCCTGCTCTTCGCTGGTTTATCGATTGATCAAAGTGGAAGATTAAAAGAAGTATCCCGGGCACACACACTTACTGAGGTTGACCAGAGAGTAAACCACCTAAAGAAAGCTCTCTATGACCGTGCCATACATTCCGAAGTGCGGAAATACTGTATTGAGGACTACTTGAGGGAAGACTATTATGATGCCGTGTTTGAAGCGGCAAAAGGGCTAGCCGAACGTGTTCGACAGATTTCAGGGTTGACTACAGATGGTGGAACTCTTTTTCAAACTGCGTTTTCGCAAAACAAGCCCTATATCTTTTTTAACGCAATGAAAACAGAAAGCGAACGTAGTGAATTCATAGGCTTGAAGGAGTTGCTTGAGGCAATTTTTCATTTAGTCAGAAATCCAGCAGCACATACTCCGAAAGTCAATTGGAAAACTGATGAAACAAAAGCGCTTGATATTCTCACACTGATATCATTTGCACACAAGTATTTGGACGAGTGTCATCGTATCCCAGGGAAATAACAGGAAAGTGTTAAATTGAATTATTAAGAATACTACACTGATAATCTGCGTTGTGATGGTCTTTTTGCCGCTTATTTTTTTACACATTTTCTTAAAATGGAATTCCGGTATTGGCTAGCTATCGGCAGAATGTCTGCCGTTGATGTCTTAACCTATGGCAATGACCTGCTACCAAAACAAATGAGGGACGGAGGCGTGGCCTCCGTCCCTCATTTTATTTCGGTTCAAATCAGCCGGTCATTTCAGCTTGGCGCCGTCGTGGAAGGCGTTGCCCACCTTCTCGCCCAGCACACGGTATGCGTTGTGGATGGGGTCAAAGGTGATGGGCCGCAGCTTGTCCGGGTCGATCTTTCCGGCCTCGTCCAGCACGGACTCGTCGGCGCTCACATTGACGATCTCCCCCACCAGGCGGCAGCTCTCCGGGTCGTAACTCACCAGGCGGCACTCCACCGCCATGGGAAGCTCGTCGATGAGAGGCGCGTCCACAAATTCCGACTTGGTGGTGTGCCAGCCGGCCTTCGCCACCTTGTCCGCCACCTGGTTGCCGGACTCGATGCCCACGTAGTCGCAGGCAACCATCTGCTCCGCCGTGGCCATGCTGACGGTAAAGGCCTTGCGTGCCAGGATGTTGGCGGTGGTTTTATGACCTTCGCTGATGCACATGCTCAGTTCCTTGTCCTCGCTGATGCCGCCCCAGGCTGCGTTCATGGCGTTGGGAGTACCGTCCTCATTGTAGGTAGCCAGGATAAAGACCGGCTGGGGATAGGTCCAGGGCTTGGCTCCAAAATTCTTGCGCATGGCGATTCCTCCTTGTGATGTGCCGAAGTATAAGTGTCTTTGGGGTTATTATAGCACAAGTTCTGTGTTTGGGACATAGGGAGCGGTTGCCGTCTTTCAATCGCTGTGTTATGATAAGAAACACTTTCCCCGGCCGACCGAACCGGATTTGACGAGCAGAATGGAGAAGCGTATGAGAGAAGTTGATCCCAAAAGCACCTCCCGGGCGCTGGCCTTTGAGCTGTGGATGAAGGCCCCCATGCCCATGGTGACCCTGATGAAGACCCTGGATGTGACGGCACTGGTGCGCCGGAGCCGGAAGCGGGGCAGCAAATTCAATATGCTCCTCTGCTGGTGCATCGGAAAGGCGGCGGCCGGGATGGAGGACTTCTACCTGCTTCCGGTGGGCGACAAGCTGATGTAGTATGACCGCCTGGCCGTCAATACGGTGGTAGCCACCCGGAACGGCGGTATCGCCACCTGTGACATCCCCGTCTCCGACAACCTGGAGCAGTTTGACCGGGACTACCGGACGCTCACCGGGCAGGTCCGGGAGAGCGGAGAGAGCTATGAACTGGGCGAGGACTACATGGTCATCGGAACCTCCGCCCTGGCGGGGTACGAGATCGACGGCGCGGTGAACATCTACGCCGGATGCTACAACAACCCCTTCCTCATCTGGGGCAAGTACCGGAAAAAGTGGCTGCGGCCCCCCCTGCCGGTGTCCTTCCAGTTCCACCACACTCAGCTGGACGGCATCCCGGCGGCGGAGTTTCTGGAGCGGCTCCAGCGGGAAGTAGGTCATCTTTGAACATTTCGCCTGACGCTGTCATTTCGTCGGCAGAAAAGCCGCTGGCCGGTTTCAACGGAGGACAAAAGGAAATCGAGCGGCAGGAACAGCGGAACAGGCCTGAGCTGTGAGGAGGAATCGGGATGAATCAAGGAAGAATCATTGTGATTACAGGTTCGCCGGGGACCGGAAAAACGACCACCGCGTCTATTGTCGCGAAAGAATCCGATCTGGCGAAATCCGTACATATGCACACGGACGACTTTTTTCACTATTTGAGCAAAGGCGCGATCCTACCCCATTTACCGGAGTCCAACGAGCAGAATGCCGTTGTCATAGAAGCTTTCCTGGCAGCTGCAAAGCGATATGCCAGTGGCGGGTATGATGTCATTGTGGATGGAATTGTGGGTCCGTGGTTTTTGGAGCCGTGGCGGGCTATCGTTCGAGAGGGGTATGAGGTACACTACATCGTTCTGAGGGCCAGCAAAGAAGAAACCATGCAGCGGGCCGTGGAACGCTCAAAACTGGACAGGAAAACGAATGTTGCCCTGGTGGAAACCATGTGGGAGCAGTTTTGCCGTCTGGGGATCTATGAATCAAATGTGATCGAAACGACAAGCCAGTCTGTCCAGGAGACGGTTTGTGCTGTAAAAGAAAAAATCGCCAGTGGAACTGCGCTGCTGTCTGATTGACGGCAACGCTGCGCCCGCTTCCTGCGGGACGCCGTGGTCCACTGGGTAAAGTAAGACGCAAGAGCGGCCTCCGGCGAAAAGCCGGAGGCCGCTGTCTTATGCTTTTTTCCGTGTCAGAAATACGCCCACCAGCGCCGCGGTCAGGACAAAGGGCGCCAGCCGGACAAAGCCCCACTCAAAGGCGTGGAGGACCACCCCCATGACGGCAGTCTCCGGGGCGCTGTAATCCCAGCCCAGGTAGGGGCTGTTCACCGCCGCCAGGACTCCAGCCACGGCCAGGATGCCCACGCACACCGCGACGAGCAGCCAGTGGAGAACCGAGCGCCGCATGGCCTTTCTCCGTGCAAACTGCAGATTGATGATCTCCAGCTTTTCCGAGAGGGCCTTGATCTCGTCCGCCTCCGACTCCGCCACCGTCTCCCCCAGCAGGGTGCTGACGGGCGTCTCCAGAGCCTCCGACAGGGCGATGAGCAGGTCGGAGTCCGGGACGGACAGGCCCTGCTCCCATTTCGAGACGGTCTGCCGCACCACGTTCACCTTGACGGCCAGTTCCTGCTGGGAAAGGCCCTTGGATCTCCGGATGGCTTTGATGTTTTCGTTCAACATTGGGCTCAGCTCCTTTCGGCCCCATTGTAGGCAAAGCGGCCCGTTGCCGCAAGCAACGGAGAGTAACATGGCCTGTTTTCCGGGCCATCCACCCCAACTGTTTGCGTCGCTATATCAAAGATAAGGCAGGAGACGGGAGCGCGTCAAGGCCGCTTTTGAAAAGCGGAAGTAAATCCGTATAAATGTAACGAGAAGTCCGTTTTTCGATCAAACAGGTCGGAAAACGGACTTCGTTCACTTTGACGGCAGCGCAGGGGTTGACAAAAAAAGTATTTCCACTATAATTACCAAAGGTAACTATATGGAGGGGACAACATGGAACCGAAAACGATCAAAGCGCTGCTGGACGCCTGCTATCTGGCCAAGCGCATCCGGGATCTGCTCCCGGCGCTGCCCCAGGGCGTGACGCCGGCGTATATCACGTATCTGGACGTGATCCAGACTCTGCAGCAGCAGGGCAGGCAGGTAAAGATCTCTGACATCAGCGATACGCTGAATCTCCCCCGGCCGGGCGTGACCCGGACGGTGAAAGAGATGGAGGCCAAAGGCTTCCTCTGCAAGCACGCCTCCCCCAGCGACGGACGCATCACCTATATTTCCGTCACCGAGGCGGGAAAGCAGCTGTCTCAAATATACAACGAGGAGTATTTTTGCCGTCTGGCGCCGCTCCTGAGCGATATTTCCCAGGAAGACGCCGACCGCACCATTCAGACCATTCAAAAATTCTATCGTGTCATGTCGGAAGGAAGCGTTTGTGTTGGATAAGAAAAACTCGGATTTTACTCAGGGCAATATTCTCAGGAAGCTGCTCTTGTTCATGGTCCCCATTCTCGGCGCCCTTATTTTGCAGGCGGCATACGGAGCGGTGGACCTGCTGGTCGTGGGCCGCTTCGGATCCACGTCCGGCCTCTCCGCCGTCTCTACGGGAAGCCAGGTCCTGAATCTGGTCACATTCGTCGTGACGCAGCTGGCCATGGGCATTACGGTGTTGATCGCGCGGTACTTGGGTGAGAAAAAGCCGCAGCAGATCGGGCCCGTCCTGGGCGGAGCCGCTTTAGTGTTTGCTTTGATCTCGGTGGTGCTGTGCATTGTTTTGGTCTGCTTCGCCCGCCCCATCTCCGTGCTGATGCAGGCGCCCGCAGAATCGCTGGATCTGACCGTAAGCTATGTGCGCATCTGCGGAAGCGGCATTTTCTTCATCGTTGCCTACAATGTGCTCTCCGCCATTTTCCGGGGACTGGGCGACAGCCGGTCTCCGCTTCTGTTCGTCCTGGTGGCCTGTGTGGTCAACATTTTCGGAGATCTGCTGCTGGTGGCCGGGTTCGGAATGGACGCCGCGGGCGCGGCTCTGGCCACGGTCATTGCGCAGGCCGTCAGCGTGGTCTGCGCGGTGGTCTTGCTCTTGAAAAAGGAGCTGCCGTTCACCTTCAGCCGAAAAGATATCCGGCTGAATCCCCAGTGCCGCAAATTCCTGGCCGTCGGCTTGCCCCTGGCGCTGCAGGAGTGCTTGACGCAGCTGTCCTTCCTGGCGCTGTGCGCCTTTGTGAATCGCCTGGGCCTGGAGGCCTCCTCCGGGTACGGCGTGGCCAGCAAGATCGTCAACTTCGCCATGCTGATCCCCAGCGCCCTCATGCAGTCCATGGCATCCTTCGTGTCTCAGAATGTGGGCGCCGGCAATCCCAAGCGCGCCAAGCAGTCCATGTTTACCGGGATCGGTGTGGGTCTTTGCTTCGGCTGCGTGGTCTTTGTTCTGGTCCTGCTGAAGGGCGATGTGCTGGCGGGCTTCTTCTCCACCGATGCGGCGGTCATTCAAAAGGGCTTTGAATACTTGAAAGGTTTCGCCCCGGAGACCATCGCCACCGCCGTCCTGTTCAGTATGGTCGGTTACTTCAACGGAAACCAGCAGACCCTTTGGGTCATGATCCAGGGGTTGGTCCAGACCCTTCTCGTCCGCCTTCCCATGGCGTATTTCATGAGCATTCAGCCCAACGCCAGCCTGACCAGGATCGGCCTTGCCGCCCCGGTATCCACCGTGGTCGGGATCATTTTGAATGTGGGATTCTACATTTATTTTACCCGCCGGCAGAGCAGGCAGGATCCTGCAATCAGCGCGGTCAGCAGCAAAGACTAACAACACCAGCGCGCCAAAGGCCGTTCGCTTGGCATTGCGGGTCTCAGGGCAGGAAAACGGGCTATGATTGCCTGCCCTGTGCGGTTCGATCCTCCTTGGAATCGGGAAACTTGGAGCAGCGATGCAACAGGCCGAGCGGCAAAACAAAGCATGAACAAGGCGGGAACATCTATCACGATGCTCCCGCCTTTTGCTTTGCAGATCAAAAAACGGTAATCATAATTTATAGCGGAATAAACGGTAAGTTGCCGATTTTTTACCGTCCATGTACTGTTTGATATAAGCAGTGTCCATATTTACAAGAGCTTCATAAAGTTGTTGATATTCTTGTTCCCGTGGTATCCACCATTTTTGATTGTAAAGATGGCTGTTATCCAAATAGTATTTGATAAGTGCAGCGCTCTGCTTCCATCGTTGCTGGTCTAACAAAAAGCCAAGACTTTCGTACGAGTCCGGTTCTTGATGAATGGTAAGAAAGATATTTGCATCTTTCGCCATTTTATAGGCAGAAGCGGAGTTGCACGCTTTTTCAAACCACGGAATTAAATAGTTAATAAGCACGTCCACGCAAGTATTTGCACAATCGATATAATGAGGGAAGAGGCTGGCAGTAGTCCCTTGCAAAGAAAATTGTTGTTGCAGTTCGCCCTGCACCAACCGCTGTCCCAACCACATATTGTTGCTTCCGTTGATTATCTTGGCAACCTCATTGCCCTCAATAAGTCTGTCATTATCTGCATATACGGAAGAAATATTAAACCTGATTGTAAAATCGTGATTTAGCCATAACAAGCAAAACTGCTGTACAACATTATCAATTATTCTGTAATAAAAGCGACCTCGGCAACGAAACTCCAAAGGTTTTACAATAGGCGTTATCGCTTGTTTCGCTATACTATAAAACAAAACTGACATGGTTATTTTTCTCCAAAAAATATCACTTTATATTCGTGCTCTATTGGAATATATAATATCAAATATGGGAAGAATTATCCATCTGTATTTTGTGAATTACGCCGCCCAACGGGACTACGGGCGGCGTTTTCATATATCGCAACGAGAAAGGATGGGTACTCCCAACAAGCCAGCCATCGGGCTGGCTTGTTCTGTTTCACAACGAAGGAGGCTTTTCGGCGGCTGACGACAAAAAGAGTATTCCCAACGCCGGGAAGGTAGACAATCCCCCCACGTCGGGAAAGGCAACGCCTGCTAAAGCTGCTCCTCCGGCGCAGGATCAGCCCGCCCCTGCCAAGGCGGAGGCTCCCAAGGATAAGGGCAGCGAATAAAGCGAAAGATGCGGCCACGCCCCGCAGGGGCCGCCCAGTCAAGATGACAAGGCAGCCTCCGACAAGGCCAAGCCGCAGCTTCGGGACAAGGACAGTAAATATGGCTGCATTTGGCGGTGTGCCGATCCCCTTGTACAGATCAGTCTGTGTTTGTTTGCATCTGGCAGCGGAACACCAGGGCATTGTCGGCAAGAGACCGGAAGCAGAAACAGCCGTCCTCTATCGTTGAACACAGGCCCGCCCGGACAATGACCGAAGTCTCAAAGCGCGTCAGATCACAGTTTTCCGTCAAAAGCCGGCCCTCCTTGTCAAATAGGGCGTAGTTCCCGTCCCCGTTTTCTCCGCTGCGGTAATATCCGCAAAAATAAGTCTCGCCTGTCACCGGATCGATGACCGACTCAAGATATTGACAGCCCTTGACCTCCGGAGGGTCTGGCATATTGGCGGAGATCGCTTCGTAGTCGATTTCGGCGCTGTAGCCCGTAGGCGGCGTGTCCGTGACGGTTCCGTCTGTAAAATCCAGATAGAGACGAACACCCTGATCCAGATATTCGCCATTGGCAAAGTAGGATACTGCATAGCCCACTTTGTCGTCTGTCCAGTCAATGAAGGGACCGCCTTCTGTTCCCCAGTCTAAATCCTCCCCAAACCAGGGTGTGAACAGGCTGCTGTCAAAGTGCGTCGTGACCTCCCCATCCGAATTCCAAAGGTCGAGGGAGCCGTCGGCCGTCGCGGTCAGCAGCAGGCCCTTGCCGCTGGAAACATTGTAGCTGTCCGTCAGCTCGTGCGCCCAACGGCCATCCGCGGCGGCAAGCGTGCGGGAAAATGCACCGCCGGAATACGAGTCCCCGCCGCTGACGCCCTCAGGGTCACCGCGGTAGAGGATGAGAAAGTCGTCAAAAAAGTTGATTCGCGCGTAAACAGGATCGCTCACAAGTTCGCCGCTGCTGGTCACGAGCCCGTAAAAGGGCAGGGTGTTAATGACATACTGCTCCATGGAGGCATACCTGCCGATGTAGGGGAGCAGCGCGCCATAGTCGTCGCGCGGCTGGAATCGGTCTGCCCCGCAGTAACCCGCATGGTAGGTGTAGACCGGACTCTGCGGCTCATAGGGCGTGAGCTTCGACCAGTCGGTGTAGACAGGCGATCCGGTGTCATCAGGTTGGACGACGGATGTTTCCGCCTGCGGAGCGCAGCCTGCGAGGAGGAGCAGCGGCAGCAGCCATGCTGCTATCAGTTTCTTCATGGCGCATCCCCCACATCCATCGTGCTCACGTAACCCTCGTGAGCGACGAGCTTCTGACCTTCCTCGCTCATGAGCCAGTCGTAGAGGACTTTGGCGGGTGCGTCATCAGCGAGGCCGGCCGGAATGACCACATAGGAATCGTTGATGAAAGGATACTCATGGGAGCGGATCGTCTCTTCGTTCGGCTGTACGCCGTCCACCGCGATGATCTTGAGCCCGTCCGCCATTTTCATGTCATGCGCGTAGTAATAGACGGTATAGCCGATGGCCGCGGCAGAGTCATTGTAGGAGGCAACCACTTCAACTAGGTCTCCCATTGCACCGCTGACATATTCCGTCGGCGCCTCCATCAGCGGAATATCGCCCATGACCAGATTTTTCATTGCCGTCTGGCTGCCGGCCTCCTCATTGCGCTGGAAGGGGACGATCTCCACATCGTCGCCGCCCACCTCGCTCCAGTTGGTGATTTCGCCGGAGTAGATCTTCTGGATCTGCTCGGTGGTGAGGTTATCGACTGGGTTGTCCTGATTGACGATGAATACCAGTCCATCCACCGCAAACGTGGAGATCTCCCACTCAAAGCCCTGCTCCTCCTTTTCGGCGTAAATTCCTTCAGGCGGTGCACCGGAAATGAGCAGGTCGGCCTGCCCGTACATCAGTTCCCGATAGGATTGTGTGGTGCGGGAGAAGTTGATCAGGTCGGCGACCTCCTCGCGGGTCTCGCCCAACAGGACGCTTGCGATGGCCTGACCCAGGGGTACCATTGCAGTTGAGCCGTTGAGCCGCGGGAAGTTCTCGCGGGTAAAGACGAACTACTCCGTCTGCTGTGTCTGCGTTTCTTCCACCTGCGCAGACGTGTCACCGCAGGCAGTCAGGTTCAGCAGGAGCAGAAGTGACAACGCGGCGGCAAGCACCTGTTTCATGCTGCAGCACTCCTTTCTGACTTCTCTGTGTCCATGTTATGAATCCGCGGCATCTGTAGACATAATAAGTATAGCAGATCGAATGATTTATTTCCACCATCCGAAGGAAGGGATGGGCCGCGGAGCAGACGGCTGATCCCGCCGCAGCAGAGTCTCCCGACCCGCCGGAGGAGATCCAGTGCAAGGTGATACCGGTTGAGAGGGTGGGATAAAAAACGATGCCCAAGGGACGCGAGTTTGTCCCTTGGGCATCGTTTTTCTGTCGAAACCGTAAATCAAAAGCGTTGAAGTTCATCTTGATCCAATAGAATACCATATACGATTTTTTGCTGCTCCTCGGTTGCAATACCCAGGTCAAAGCTTTTTCTCAAATCATCAGACAATACCTCGCTTTTGTGTTTAACAAAGTAAGGCTGATATTCTTTGGAGTATATGAGATTTTGCCACATATAATTCTCGGTTTTTACCTGAGAGTAGTCGAAAGCCTCTGGATTTACCATGAAGGAAAGATGTTCGGAGTAATGGACATAGGGCTCTAACGAAGTAAGGTCTATATCAAATCCTAATAGCTTTAAGATCATGCACTCTTCAATGGTCACCATTAACCAGTCAGGAAAAGTACGCATCCCTGGCTGTGCTTTCCTTGCAGCATCTTGTTTTTCTAAAGTAGAGATAAATTTTGCCCAGCACTTCTTTTCGAATGGTATAAATTGACCTGTCAGCAAGCTATAGCACTGTTCAGATGACAGATAATCAAAATGCTCTTGAAAAAAGGAACGGCAGAATTCTTTTGTGTAAAAGTATCTGAAGAAGTACAGTTGTTTTACCTTTTGAGCCACATCCTCAATCGCATCGATGTGTTGTCGGATTCGTCTTTTGACTTCTTCCGATATCTCGTCGGAGAATTTCCTAAGGATGTGTCCAAACGAACTGTTTTTTCGCTCTATGAGTAAAGAGAAAATTTCGTCTGTCAAAAGTGCATCAAGGAGCAAAGTCCTTTCTGCACAGTGGCCATTAACTAACATATGATTTATAGCCAGATCAATAGCATCAAAACTATTTTCTGCCATGACGGGAGCCGACATTGCTGCTTCTGTAACAACTCCTGCCAAAGCCTTAAAAACAGCACATATGCTGGATTCATCCAAGTCGGTCAAACAGAGAATCATTATAAAGCTATGAATCTGTTCTGTCCAATATTTGATTCTGAATCGAGACATGCTGGCACATAGGTTTATAAATTTTTGAGTAACATCGATTTCGTCCTCGATTGTCAAATGCTGTACTGAATATTTTTCCAACCAGGATTTCAGAGTCTTAGGTGAAGTAAATTTTACGAGCATATCCAAATCCACTTCGCTAATTGGATAATTACATTCCTCTGTATGAGCTCTGATGCCCAAGAAATCCGTGTTTTTTTTTTGAGGTGAGTACGAACAGAGCAACGCCTTCAAATAATAACTAAAGTATTCTTTGGGTTCTGAAAAGTAGTCAAGCGGAACTCCATTTTTTTTGAAAAAGAAATAGTAGTCGTAAGCATAGGCTTTCAATTCCCATAAATAAATGTGTGGATGATCGAAATAGGTAGTTCTGTTATTAAATGCGTACCTCTTTTCGTGTTTGGTAAGAACATCTGCCATTTTCTGCATATTCTTTGCTGGAGAGTCAAATAACATTCTTAAAAAGGATACAGCGTTTTTGTATCGCTCAGGCGGAGACATATTGAATGCCCTTTGCAGTTCTAAGGTTTTATTCTCCTGTCGTTCAAAATAGGAAAGTGTTGCAATACGCGCCCGCATTTTAGATAGTAAAATAGAAATATAATCGTCAGGAGGATTTATTTCAGTAATAGCAGAGAGCAATTTTTCAATATGCTTCTTATCCTTGCCGAGTAAATTACTATAGTACATTTTCTGGACTAAATCTTCACAGGTTTCGATCTCGGTATTTAGCGCGATGTAGTCATTGTCAAGGTACAACTGGGAAAGAGAATCTATAGGATTATAGGCACCCGGAACAGGGAACATCAAATCGTCTCCGTAGAATTGAATTGCGGATATACCAGCGCGCCTATAGATATCAGAAACGGTAGAATCGCCGCCAGATAAGAGCTTTTGAATACATTCATACCACGGCTTATCATAGAAAATGAGTTCCGTGTCCAAAAATATTGTCCGACCAAGTGGATGCACCGTTATGAGATCTTGGTGTGAAATCTTAGAATACGACTTTAATAGCTGATACTTCTCAACAATTCGATCTTCAAGCGGAATATGCTGATAAGTAATTTTGGGATTCGTGATGCAGCGAAGGAAAGTAAAAAGTTTTCGCCCGGTGTCATTAGTGATAGAAGCAGGGATAGTTGCTTTTACTTCTAAATCTGAAGGCAAAGAACTAAGGTCAACAACATAAATATTTCTGTTTTCCAACCGAGCCTGTTCAAATGGTGTGGCGGGCTTTGAGTCAATCCAAAAGTTTGCGGGACGGGCCTCTATGCCGTGAAGTTCCCTAAAATAATTGATCCATCCAATGATTAAGTTGAGGTTATTGTCATTTAGGGAATATCCGAGGAAAACGAATGTGTGATTGACAAGAAGCGATTTGATGAAGGTACAAATCAAAGGGTGTTCTTGCTCATATTTGATGTAGTCATTTTCTTTGAGAACAATAGTGTCCGCTTTCTCAAGGTCGCCATGCATTTTGATAATATAACGGTCACTTGCCTCTGCAAGTAGATCGCTATCTTGAGTTACGACAGCATATAACAAGGAATTTACGGATTGAGATTTCTCAAGGAGCGAATCGTAATTGGTCGTAATGATATGGTGCGGAAAGACCGAAAAAATCTCATCATCAATTGGGTTGGAGCCATTATCACTATGCAATGTACTCTGGATTAGGCCAAAATAATCGGCATGGTTTTCAGAGGTATCTTGCTGATAGTAATACTCAGGGATGCGAAGAAACTCATCTTGCGTGTATTCGTATTGGTCTTTGCAATCTGCCTTGGGACAATCTGCGGTTCTTTTCTTACAAGTATCGCATCGGCTATAGCCAAGCTCATCTGCAAACTTTTTTATTAAATCCCACCATGCAGGTACACCTGAGTTTTTAGAGACTCCGGCTCCTACAAAAATTACCAAGCGATCATCTTCTTGTGCCTTCTGTATTTCTTTTATTGCAGTTATCCAATCCATAAATAACTCCTCGTTTACAATGAGTTCCCTCTCTCTTTGAACACAGCGCACGCTTCTTTTGCAATATCTGATAAGATAAAAGCCGCATGGGAATCACCCATACGGCTGCCTTGGCGGCACAAAGGCCTACCGTAGAATTATTATAGGCGACAATGCTGGAAAATTCAAGATTCCGTCGTATCTGCGGCGAAAATACCGAGTTGCACCCGTTAGGGATGGGTTAGGGATTTAGCAGTTTCGGCGGCTATCATCACTCATGCGCTCACCGCTTTTCTGTTCCTTGAATCACCGCTGAACAGCAATCGTCCAAACCGCAAAAGCAGAATAAAAAACGCAGAAAATCCGCCTGAATAGGCGGATTTTCTGCGAAAAGTGGTCCGAGTGGGGAGACTCGAACTCCCGGCATCTTGCTCGATATTCGCAAGGTAGCGCGGGGAAATATATAACTCGTCGCTTACCTTTTTGCGGCTCTCGCCGTATTCATTTCTCGCGGCTTTTATAGCTGCCCCGAAAGCCTTAAAGTCGTACAATGGTACGGGTCTTTTTGCCATTTTCATTCACCCTGTTACATTTTACAGTTCACCTTTCTTTTTGGATATGTCCACACAATTCATATCATTAGGTTAAATACTTCCTGTTGTGTATTGACAGTAGACTGATTTTCTGATAAAATAAAATTTATGTAAAAGGAGGTGGCGTTTATGTTGCATAGCATGCGTATTAGATAAGCATTGAAAAAAAGGATTTTCCCATTTTCAACATGGGCTTTTTTGTCATGCTTATTTTGCGGATGCTATACAAAAAACTAACGACGTATAGATATAGTATAGACATAGTGCAAGCTATGCCTTAGTTTTGTTGTACTGCTCTGTGCATTATAAATGCAGGTCAATGCTCATGTTGAGGATTGACCTGCATTTTTTTGTGTAAAAAGGACGAGTGAAATATAATGCTTAAAAAATATTGGATAAAATGTCCGATTTGTAACGGAAAGACGAGAGTTCAAGTATTTCATAATACTGTATTAAAAGATTTTCCTCTTTTCTGCCCTAAATGCAAATTGACGCATATCATTGATGTAGAAAAATTAGAGATTGTAATCAAAAATACAGAAAAACAAACTTTTATTATTTAGAAGAAAGGATATAAAAATGAAACGTTTACCTAAATATACGCCTGCGGAAGTACGGAATGATCCATACGGATTTACTTACAAAGAAATGTCGGAAGTTATTGGCGAGAATGAAGCAAAAGCCTTATATGAAGAATTATATAAGCAATTACCACGCAAAAAAAATCTATCAATGTTGGTAAAAAATATTTGCAAAAGCAGTGATACTGAAAAGTATGTTTACGAACTGAAAGACAACAAATACATTGAAACGGTTTTTATCAAGCGGCGAGATGGTGGAACTGTTTGCGTGAGCACACAAGTCGGTTGTCCTGTTGGTTGTATTTTTTGTGAGTCCGGGCGAAATGGCTTTGTTCGTAATCTAACATCGTCAGAAATCGTACAACAGATTATATTGTTGCGTCGAAAAGTAAACCGTATCGTTTTTATGGGTATGGGAGAGCCTTTATTCAATTATGACAACTTGATAAAAGCAATCCATATTCTCCGAGATAGATATGGGCTCAACTTTCCAACCGACGGCATTACCATATCAACAGTTGGTCCGGTCGATCAATTAAAAAAATTGCGCGAGGAACATCTTAAAATTCAGTTGACAATATCTTTACACGCAGCAACACAATCTGCAAGAAATCGTATTATTCCTCACATGCGCATATATGCTATTGAAGATGTTGTTAAGCAAGCCTTATCCTATTCTGAAAGGCATAATCGCAAAATTGTCTTTGCGTATTTGCTTTTACCGGGTATAAATGACCGGCCCTCAGATGTAAGACAACTTGCAAAATGGTTTCGGGGCAAAAAAGTTATGATTAACGTGTTACAATACAACCCAACAAGCAATTCAAGAATTAAAGCACC
>ENA-ORTD01001595-ORTD01001595.1-human-gut-metagenome-genome-assembly--contig:-NODE-1595-length-15408-cov-4.117306_pt1 | contig 15408 bp, 8 predicted proteins | sample MGYA00241907_ERZ509178 | MGnify/ENA primary metagenome ERZ509178 (study PRJEB26280, sample SAMEA2338793) | human gut metagenome | biome: human gut; feature: human-associated habitat; material: faeces...
GGTTATTTTGGCAGGTTTTACCTGGGCAAACGTCACTTCCACCACAAAGGGGCCAGGCACCTTTGTGGTGGTTTTTGCTTTGGTAGATGTGTAGGGCATGCCTTACAATCTACCAAGTAGTTCATGACGGGCGAAAAACGGAGAGAAGGGGCTCGATGCGTCCTTAATGTTTCGTGCGAATAGATTGATTTGACAGACGGTGGCGAATGCCCGCCGTCCGCATTCGTATGAAACAAGGAGTCTCCATGCTCGCCTCTCTTTTCTCAAAGCCTCAATCATCGCTGTCCGTGCAGGCCAAGCGCCTGGTGGCGATGCGCTTTCTCATCTACACCGGTTTTCAGACCAGCTACTTTATCGGCGTCATCGGAACGCTCACCTATGCAGACGATGCCTCGGTCGTGGCGACATCACTAGCTGTCCTCTTTATGAACGTATTCGTGATCTTGGGATCCCTTGCGGGCGGTGCGGCGCTCGATGCCTGGGGCCCACGTCGCCATTTCTTGTTGAGCATCGTCGGCACGCTGGCGACGGGTGCGGCAATCATCGCCTTTGGCAGAGCGACCGGAACAGTCCTTGCCGGCGCGGTGCTCCTGGGCTTTGTGATGGGGTTCGCCCAGCCCATCGCCACATCCTATCCGGCTTACCTCACCGACGATCCTGTCGAGCTCAAAGACATCAACTCCGCCATAACCATGTTCTCCAACGTGAGCATTATCGTCGGCCCCACGCTGGGCGGCTTTGTTGCGGCGGCTGCATCGTCACGCGCGGTGTTCGTGCTCATGATGATCTTTACCGTACTGGCGCTCGTCGCCGGTTGGGGCTTTAGGCCGCAAGGAGGTCGCGTCGCCGCGCGCGAAAGTACTCCTGCGGACAGCAGCACAACGGCAGGTACTGCCAGCCAAAGCTCCAACCCCAGCACGTTCGCCCGCGTCACCTTTGCGACCAGCATCAAGACAGTCTTCACCAACAGTATCCTCGCCTTGCTGTTCTGCATCATCTTCCTCTCGAACTTTGGCTACGGTGCCTTCGATCCGCTGGAGTCGTTCTTCTACCGCGATGTCCTGCACGTCGGTGTCGAATGGATGGGCTGGCTCTCGTCGGCCAGCGGTGTGGGCGCGGTGCTGGGCGCCGTGGTCGCGCTCCGCTTGCCGCCGCGCTTGGTCAGCCTCAAAACGCTGCTCGTGGCACTCATGTCCGTGGGTGTGGGAAGTCTGATTTATGTGGGGACACCGTACGTGGGCGTGGCCCTTATCGGCCAGATTGTCCTGGGCGTGGCCTGGGGCGTCGTCAACCCGCTCCACAACACTATCGTGCAAACGACGGCTCCGCTCGAGCAGCTCGGTCGCGTCAACTCGGTCATGGGCTTTGGCAACATGTTCGCCGGCGTGGCCCCGCTGGCGATTGCCCCTTGGCTGGCGGCGACGTTTGGTGTGCAGCAGACGCTCGTTGGTGCGGGCATGGTCGTGACGGCGGTTCCCGCGGTGCTGCTGCTGTTTGGCCACTGGCATTTTGATCGTGCCGCAAGGCAGTAAAACCATCACAACATTCGATGAAAATCGCGATTTTGCCGAATAGCGTCGAATGTTGTGATGATTTGCGTCCCGAGCCAGGCCATCCTGCGGGTCCGGCCACCACAAAGGGGCACCTTTGTGGTGGTTTTTGCTTTGAGGGGCCGCGCCTGTGCCTTGGTATACCATGGACACCATTTCCGACCACATTCAGCACCGCCGCACAACCCAGAAAGGCCTCCCATGGACACCACCTTCAGCCACATCAAAGCCGTGTTCTGCGATATCGACGGCACGCTGCTCACGAGCCAGCACACGGTGTCCCCGCGCACCGTGGCGGCGATCCACGCCCTGCGCGAGCGCGGCGTGCTCTTTGGCCTGTGCACCGGGCGCGACGCCCAAGCGACCGAGGCCATGTACGAGCTCTGGGGCATCGAAGGCCTGGTGGACGTGCTCGTGGGCTGCGGCGGCGCCGAAGTCATCGACCGTGCGCACGGCATCAACGAGCTGAGCTACCCGCTACCGGGCGAGACCATCGCGCACATCTGCGAGCACATGGCAGGCCTGCCGGCAACGCCCGTTTGCCCTCGGGACGGCGTGCTCTATGTGCCCGAGAGCAATGAGTGCGTCGAGCACCTGTCGCGCGTCGACGGCGTGCCCTACCAGGTGGTCGATTTTGCCGAGTTCTTGCGCGAGCCGCAGCCCAAGGTGATGTTTACCATGGCGCCCGAGGTGATGCCGCAGGTCATCGAGCGAGCATCGACGTTTGCCGATAACACTGTTAAGGCGGCGGCTCTGCAAACCACGCAGCGGCTCTACGAGTTCATGGATCCGCGCGTGTCCAAGACGCGCGGCCTTGTGCGCGTGGCGGAGCTCAACGACATGGAGCTCCAGGACATCTGCGTATTTGGCGATGCCGACAACGACACCAGCATGGTGGCTGACGCCGGCGTGGGCGTGGCCATGGCAAACGGCAGCGACGCCACTCGCTCCGCCGCCGATTATGTAACCGCGAGCAACGACGAAGACGGCATCGCGATCTTTATCGAGGAGCATCTGCTGTAGCGCCGGGGGAGAGCCACCACAAAGGGGGCAGGTACCTTTGTGGTGACCGCTTGATTGCAATTAGACGCTCAGGCGATTTAGGTGAATTGATACCGAAAATCTGCGCGAAAATACAAATAACTTTGTCCGAACATCGCGCTCTAACCACCGATGGGTTAAAGATATTCTCATCAGTTTGGAAGGATATTCCTTCCGGTTAATGACCTACTGCTCACGGTCGATTTTCGACCGTGAGCGGGATGTCTGCTCTTGAGCAAAAATTTGTGCAAATAAATCTAATGCCATTAAAAAATGATGTGCAGCTAAATTACCAGTAGAAACAAATAATAGATAGCGAATAAACGAAGGTAAATCTGAGCAAATGTCAAGAGAATTGAGAATCCGCTACAAAAATGTCGGTTTTGTTGCTCAGATGTCTAAACAATCGTTACAATATGTACACTAAACGTGCGCAATTACAGATTGCGCAGATACGTTTGATAGTGAAAGAGCAAGATCGCGGTCTCTTGGGGAGGAGACATCGATGAAAGCAAATTCAGACAAATCTAAGCAGAGTAATAAAGCGACGCGCCGTGTACTGGCAGGCGCTTTGTGCGGAGCTTCCGTGTTGAGCCTGGTGCTGTCGCTCGTCATGCCTCCGATCTCGCAGGCCATTGCCAACGATGGTCAGGCGGTTTCTACCGAGGAAACTGTGATGGGGGGGGGTTCCTCAAGTGAGTCTACTGTTGTAGGCAACACCAACAACGGGGATACCGAAAACCAGAATAGTGACGAGACCGAGAACGGCGAAACCTCTGGTGGCGTTGTCGCGACGGGCCTGTCGTCCGATGACGCGGGAGCCAAAAGTGCCGAGCAGCCTGCCGAAGACGACACTAATGATGAAGACGCAATCGCGCCTGCTACAGAGAATGAATCAGATTATGAAATTCGCAACGCGGCAGAGCTGAGCTCAAAGCTCCTTAACAAGGAACTGCGTGATGGAGACGGCGTTGCTACTTTTAAGCTTACGGCCGATATCGACTATAACGATGAGATTAGGCTCGAACAGTCCAGCGACAATCCCATCAATATCACCTTGAACTTAAATGGTCACAAGATAAAGCAGGATAGTGCTGGCAAGCCTCTGTTTGATATTGCTAAGGGCGCGACGCTTACGGTCGTGGACGACGTGGACTCTGGGCACATTCAGGAGAATGTTGCCGACGGCCAGCAGCTGCAAGATAAGGACGAGTATCTGACACCTGACAATTATGGCAAGACGGCAAAGATGTCTTATGACGATAATGGCATTCCGACTGACCTTACCTATTACGTAACCGAATCGACTGCAAGTGGTGCAGGTACCACCGAGAAGATCTATGAGCACACGGCGACAATTCAGGGCGCAATTGTTGGAGGCACCAAGAACTCCACGATGAGGCTCATTAACGTTTACCAGGGCGGCACGTTTAACCTCCAGAGTGGTACGCTTACGCAGAAAAAGGACTGCAATGTCGGTAACCTCATCTATGCCGAGAACGGTTCTACCGTCAATATGAGCGGTGGCTACGTATGCGGTGCTTCTACGAACACTTGGGCCAACGGTGCAGGTGTCATGGTGTCTAATGAAGGGGGCAGCGCTTCGACCCTTAATCTGATCGGTGGCGTAATTGCTGGCAACTGCGCTTCGAGTGGCGGCGGTGTATATGCCAAGGGGTCTGCAGTCAAGGTGACCAGTGGCGTAATCTCCGGTAATAGCACATTCGGCGCGGGACTCGGTGGCGGCATTATGGCCGAGGGCGGCATCGTGACCGTCTCTGGTGGCTATGTCACGAATAATAGAATGGCTAAATTCTGCGGTAACGAAGGCGATGGTTGTCATGGCGGCGCGGGGCTTGCTGCCAATAACGGCGCCCATGTCACCATTTCCGGTGGCCAGATTACCGGCAACTACTCCGAGGAAGCTGGCGGTGGCGTTTATGTTACCGATGTTGGTCGACAAGGGTGGTCTCGCAAGGATACGGCATGGCTCACAATTACGGGGGGAACTATTGCCTCTAATGTGAGCTTCCGATCTGAGGGTGCCGGCATCCGAGTGGGCCAGATGGTTGACGCGATGGTAAATGGATCGTCAAAAGATAGCCCAGTCTACATCACTAATAACCACTGCATGTCTCGCTTTGACTGGGGCGGAGGCGGCGTCTTCGTCCAGGGCGATTCGAATACCGCATCTAATGCTGGCAGGCTCTTTGTGTACAACTCGTACATTAGCGCCAATATCGCTGGCGGCTATGGCGGCGGCGTAGCAGTCTGCCCCACGGGCAAGACGTTGGTAACGAACACTGAGGGCACGGCAATCTTTGGCAATTCGTCTGCTGGCGCTGATTACGACTATCATGATGATTACAACGCACAGGACAATACCGGTAATGAAGGTAAGCCCCATCTTTCCGAAGGTGGCCACGATAAAAATCAAGATTTCACTGCGTATAATAAAAATCCTGCGATCTTCCGCGAAAACGGTCATGCGGATTTCTTCCTTGCTGCAACGGGCCACAGCGATCCAATCGCAGCGGTAATCGGCAAGATGCTTGGTGGCGGTGACGCCAAGTTTTCGGGAAGCATTGAACTTGAAAAGAAGATTAGTATTCCGGCTAATGGTGGTGTTCAGGTCAAGAATAGTATCGGCTTGTCTTCGGGTGTTAATGCCGGAGATGATGCTGCGACGGCCGCGCAGGGTCTTGCCACAACCTTCATTACTGGCAACTATTCCTGGAACCATGGCGGCGGCATCATGTCGAACGGCGACCTGTACTTGGGCCAGCCAGCGGATACGTATGTCTACCCGAGCCTTAAGCTGAAGGCAACCAAGGTGTTGGACGGCCGTGGCCTCAAAGATGGGGAGTTCTCCTTTACGGTCTACCGTAAGGACTCGAATGATCCTTTCACAAATGGGGTATTCAATCGTGACGCTTGTACCGAGGTTGGAACTGCAAATAATGATGAAAGCGGCAACATTGCGTTTAACCTTGGTGAACAGTTCGCAGCGAGCGGTACGGCTGACAAAATCACATACTACTTGGTCGAAGATGCCGGCGAGGACTCCGACATCACATACGACTCTGCTGTGTATGAGATTGTGGTAAAGGCTAAAGATACCCAGACCTCGCTCATGTCTGTTCCGAAAAAAGGCAATCCAAATGAGGAAAAGCAGCTCGTCATCCATAACTACACGATTGAAAACGTCAGTGTCACCAAGCGTGAATTCGATAAGTCGTCCGGTGCGTGGATCAACGTAAAGCAGTGGGGCGACGTAAAACAGGACGGAGGCTATTATTGTATTGGCGGTGTCGAAGGCTCTACGACCTTCACCAACAAATACACTCCGTACACCTCCACTGGCTCCTGGACTCCTGAGGCGACTAAGGTCGTTAAGGGTGGCGAGATGAAGGAGTTTACGCTCGAGCTTGCGGATAACCCGGACTTCGCGGACGCTAAGACGGTTAAGACTCGGGTCGATGGCGACAAGTCCCAGACGCTTTCGTTCTTAAATGCGTCTGGCGAGGGGATTAAGTACTCGCTCTCTGATATCACGAAGAATCCCTTCACTGCCGGTGATCCTACGGGCCGTGGCGCTTCCAAGACCTTCACGTACTACGTGTGCGAGAAGAATGAGGGTTCAATTTTCTCGCATTATAAGTTCGATCAGTCGGTCTATAAGCTTGACGTCACGATGACGGATCAGAAAGATGGCACAATCACTGCCACGAAGGTGACCTACACCCAGATCAAGGATGCTGACGGTAATGCCATCGACGAAGGCAAGCAGACTACCGTGGATTACAACGATGGATCCGATACTACCAAGCCCAAGTCCATCCCCACCTTCACCAACACCTACTCCACCTCTTTGCCCCTTTCTGGTATGTCGGGCGTCACGCTGACGTACCTTGCCGGTGCGGCGGTGCTTTGCGCTGCTGCGGCCTGGATGCACATTCGTCGCAAGGCGAATGCGAAGGGAGGTGAGCGGCGTGAATAAGAAAGTTTGCTCCTTCCCGATCTTGTTTGCGCTGCTTGCCCTCGTGATCGGCACCTGCGCGGTTGTGTTCCCCGCATCCGCGCAGGCCGCGCCGACCTCGACCGGTTCCATCACGGTGAGCGGCACCGTGGCGAGCAGCTACGACGCCTACCAGATCTTTGACGCCAACGTCATCGATGGCGACAACGACGCTAAAATCGCCACCGACCTCGCCTGGGCAAGCGACGCCGCGCGCGACGCCGTCCTGCCCGTGCTGCACAGCGCCGGCATGCCCAAATCCCAGACTACCGCGCAGGAAGCTGCCGAGTGGCTCAACGCCGATTCCCACCTTACGAGCGCGTTGAGCGCACAGCTCGCTCGTTCCCTCCAGAGCTCTGGTGCCGTGTCCGTGGCCCTTAATGCGGGCAAGACGGCCGAGCTGCCCTGTGGCTACTGGCTCATCGTCGCCGACGACGAGGCCATCGCCCAGAACGAGGCCGGCACTGCGCCGATCATGGCCCTGGTGGGCGGCAGCGCCGTCACCGTCAAACCCAAGGCCGCGACGCCCAAGGTGTCCAAGCATGTGCTGGAGGACAGCACCGCCGCCTGGCAGAAGGCCGCCGACGCCACGGTCACCGACGACCTGTACTGGCGCCTCTCGGCCACGGTCCCGGCGGGGCTCACGGCCTACGACACCTATACGGTGCAGTTCGTCGACACCATGAGCGCGGGGCTCGACCCCTCCAAGGTCGCCGTGAGCATGCGCGTGTACGTGGCGGCGGGCGCGGACGGCGGCTTCGACGCCGTTTCGGGCGACAAGGATGGCCGCGCCGGCACCGAGCCCGCGAAGGGCTGGACCGACATCACGGCCCAGTGCAGGGTCTCAGTCGACGGTAAGACCTTCACCGCGCGCACCGGCGACCTCATCGCCGCGCTCGGCGGGGCCGACGCCTTTACCGCGGGCGCCCGCGTGGTCGCCGTGTACAACGCACCGCTCAACAGCGCATGCAACCACGGCATCGCGAAGGGCAATCCCAACGAGGTCTACCTGCGCTACCCGCGCTCTCCCTTTGCCGACCAGTCCGGCGACGCCGGCTTCACCCGCACGCCGAGCGACGATGCGTGCGCCTACACCTGGGATCTCGCGCTCACCAAGCGCGGCAGCGACGGCGACAAGCCGCTGTCCGGGGCGGGCCTGAGCATCGCCGACGACCGTTGTCGTACGCTGGCGGCCGACGGCACGTGGGATGCAGAGGGCAAGGCCACCGTCACCACGGGCGAGGACGGCCGCGTGACCGTCTCGGGCGTGGACTCGGGCAAGCTGGAGGTCCGCGAGCTCAAGGCACCCAAGGGCTACACCGCCTTTGAGGGCACGCGCTCCGTGACAGTCAAGGCCGAGGGCCTGGACGTCGACCAGGTGGCCGCCGCCAAGCCCAAGCTCACCATCACCGCCGAGTCGCCCCTGCGCGCCGACAACGCGGACGGGTCGACGGGCAGCCTGGAGGCGTCGCTCATCAACACGCCCGCCGGCACGCCCCCTAGCATCTTCACCGGAGGCTTTATGCCCTTGACTGGCGATATGGCAATGTACGCCGTGGCCGCCGCAGCGGTCGCCGGAGCTGCACTGATCGTGGTCGCGCTCCTGATCAAGCGGGGAGGTGGCAGCCATAAAGAGTAGCTGGCAGCCCCACAGAGAGCGGGGCGAGACGTAGCGAAGCAGATGCTAAGACACAGACAGATGATGATCGATCGAATGAGAACCAACCGGAAAACGGAGGAAAAGAAGATGAGCATGAACAAGAACATCGCACGCCTGGCAGTAACGGCAGGCCTCACGGCGGCGCTGAGCTTCGGCGGCGTGATGGCCCCGGTGACCATGGCGTTTGCTGCGGAGGGCGACGATACGATCACGATCACGCAGAACGAGAACAATGGAGCCACCAAGTTCAAGGCATATCAGATCTTTAAGGCCGATGTCGTGGACAAGGACGGGCAGAAGGTCGCGTCCAACGTCGACTGGGCGAGCGACCAAGCGAGGGATGCCGTTCGCGGCGTCCTTACGTCTGAAAACGCGCCAGGCATCACCAATTCGTCGACCGCGCAGGAGGTCGCCGACTACCTTTCTGAGGCGATCATGGATACCACTCCTACCACGGTCGTGAAGAAGGACGATCTTCTCAATAAGATTGCCCTGGCTGTCGAGAAGGACGTACCCGCGACTGGCGTGGTTTTTGATGCTGGCACCTCCTTTACTGCCACGAGCAAGGGCTACTACCTCTTCCTGACCGATACCTCTTCGATTGGAACCAAGGACGATTACGCCGATAAGAAGCAGACCGGCACCTCGCCGATCTTCGCCGTCGTGGGCGGCAAGGCCGTGGCGGTTGTCGAGAAGACGGATATTCCCACGGTCGAGAAGAAAATTAAGGACGACAAGTCCGTCAGCAATTGGGCCGACAAGGGCGACTCGCAGATGGGCCAGCCGGTCAACTATCAGCTTACCGGTACCGTCGCCAAGAACGTCGATACGTTCAAAACGTATTACTACCAGTTCCACGACGAGCTGTCCGCCGGCCTGACCGCCGATAAGACTTCCGTTGAGGTCAAGGTCGACGGGACTAAGATTGCTAGCGACAAGTACATTGTTGACTATGATCAGGCGAACGGCAATAACCTCCTGACGGTCACGTTCAACGATCTTAAGAGTTCGGTCGTAACCATCAAACCGAATTCTAAGGTCGTTGTCACCTACACCGCCAAGCTCGATCCCGACAAGGCCGAAAACGTCGTTGTCGGTGGCGAGGGCAACGACAACAGCGTCAAGCTCATCTACTCCAACAACCCCGGCCACGACTCCAAGGGCGAGTCCGTGCCCGACACCGTGCGCGACTACACCTATGCTCTCAAGCTCGTCAAGGAAGACTCTGTGGATACGGACCAGAAGCTCAAGGGCGTAAAGTTCACCATCCAGGCGACTGCGCCCGACGAGGACGTAGCTCAGGGAACGACTGCCCAGTACGTCCAGAAGAACGGCTCCCTCGGGGACAGTAAGTATGAGTTCACAACGAACGATCAGGGTGAGATTTCCGTCAAGGGCCTCGATGCTGGCACCTACACGGTGCACGAGGTTGAGGGCAGTAACCCTGGCTACAACACGCTGGATGACTTTACCTTCACCATTACCGCCGCGGGCCTCGATAAGGCGGAGGGTGACAACACGTTGAGCGTCACTACAGGTAAGAACGGTTCGAACCTTGTTGATACTCCGAGCATCAATGGCGGTACTGTCACCCTCACCGTCAGGAACAAGAAGGGCTCCGGCCTCCCGCTGACCGGCCTCAATGGCGTGACCTTCACTTGGATCGCTGGTGGCGCGGTGCTGTGCATCGGCGTGGCGCACCTCATCCGCAGCCGTAAGCAGGCTGAGGAGTCCGAGCAGGAGTAACGCTCGCTTACCCATCCCTTTGGCAGGTGGGATGTAATGGCCATGAGACTTGCGGACACTTTTCTCGTCCATCCACGTTCTTGCTTTGCCATTCTCTTTTCGGGGCAGACTCCGCGCTGGAGTCTGCCCCGTTCTTTTTGGACATAGCAGCCGGGCTTCATTGTCCGGAGGATCGGGCGTATGACTATCGAACAAATGTTTGCAAATATTGCGTTCACCAGGCGCAAGCGCATGCGCTCGCGGTAAAATTGCCTTGCGACGCATCCCGTGCGCGGGCGGCCGACGACTCGATCGGAGGTCCCCAAATGCTGAAATTCCTTAACGCGCTCGCCGCCCTCGCGACGGTGGGCACGTTCGTCATCGCGTTTCTTGACTCGTATGAGGTTCGGTTTAAGGTCCGTAGGCGCACGCGCGGTGCGGACAGTAGAAGGCATTTGCGCCGCAACAAGCGCAAATAAGAATGCCCGGGGTTAGAGGCCCGGGCATTTAACAACGTCGGAAACTGGTCGCCCGCGCTCCTAAGTACTTACGCGGGGTGCGTCGTTTCCTGTAGCTATTGTATCCCGAATCGCCCCGCTGATTCGGGACATTTTGAAAACTCAAATGCTGGCCTATGCTCGCGCTGCGCAATGCTGTCTAGCTGCGTTGTCCGGCGCGGAAGCTCGTTAATCGGCTATTATTTGTTTAGACAACTTGAGTTGTAGAGGAGTGACCGGCGATGGTGCAGGGCGCCAAACATATGAAGAGCAATAACGCCGCGGACAACGGCGGCTCAAGCCCTCAGCCCAAACCCCAGCCCAAGCGCCGTCGCAAGCGACTGCCGCGCTGGGCCGACCGGCTTATCACCATCGTCATCATCCTTATTGGCGTGGGCCTTATGACCTGGCCGTGGATCTTGGACCGGCTCGAGGCCTCGGGCGTGTTCAATCAGATCAGCACCGTGTCCAGCACCGTGGACGCGCTGTCTGCCGAGGAGCGCGAGCGCATCCTGCTACAGGCGCGCTCCTTTAACGAGCAGCTGGCGGGCGAGGCTACCGAGCTCCCCGCCGACCAGATCGAGCCCTACGACCAGCAGCTCATCTTTGACCGCGACCCCATGATGAGCTGGGTCGAGATCCCCTCCATCGACGTGAGCATGCCCATTTACCACGGCACGAGCGAGGAGGTCCTTAGGGCGGGCGTCGGCCACCTGGAGGGCACGAGCCTGCCGGTGGGCGGCACCTCGACGCATTGCGTGCTCACTGCGCACTCGGGCATGCGCAACCTGAGCATGTTCGACGACATCCATTCGCTGGAGCCCGGCGACCTGGTGCTGCTGCACACCATGAACAAGACGCTCGCCTACAAGATGGTGGACTCCGAGGTGGTGCTGCCCGAGGAGATGGAGTCGCTGACTATCGAGCCCGGCGCCGACAAGGTGACACTCGTCACCTGCACGCCCTACGGCGTGAACGACCATCGCCTGCTGGTGCATTGCGTGCGCACCAAGTACAACAAGAAGGACGTCGACAAGCAAAAGTCGCTGGCCGGCCGCCACTGGGGCAAGCGCGAGTTTGCCGTGCTCATCGTGGTCGTGGCCATTGTGCTGTTGCTGCTGGACATCGTGATCCACACGGTCCGCAAGCGCCGCAAGGCCAAGGCCTCGGCATAAGACATTCTCCAGAATCACCACAATGGGGACAGGCACCTTTGTGGTGGTCGGGACTTCCAAACCATCACAACATTCGATAAAAATCTCGATTTTGGCGAAAAGCGTCGAATGTTGTGATGGTTTTCGTTGTGGGCGGGATGGTTTTCGCTATGGACGGTGCGGTTTCGCTGCAGAACCGCCAGCCTGCCGCCCGCCAGCCCGCCGCCCTCGTTACGTTTTCGCTGCATTTGGGTAAAGCATCTGCTCCAAGCGGCGTTGCCTTGTATACTAGAGCGGTTTATCTGTTATGCGGAAGGGAGCGCCTATGGCACTCAGCGAGAAAGACGTGCGCGGCATCGCCGAGTACGCAAAGATCGCACTGACCGATGACGAGCTCACCCAGATGACGTCCTACATGAACGACGCCGTCCAGATGCTCGAGCCCGTCTTGCAATATGACTTGCCCGACGTGGAGCCCACGTTCCATCCCATCGGAAGCCTGTCCAACGTGATGGGCGATGACCTGCGCGAGCCCGAGCGCGACCTGCCGCTCGACGTTGCGCTCGAGAACGCCGGCAGCGCGCGCGACCGCTACTTCCGCGTGCCGTCCATTTTGGGAGAGGGGGAGAGCGAGTAATGGCGCTAAGCTTCGATTCCCTTACCGCCGCCCAGATTGCCGCGGGTGTTGCCGCCGGCGACTTTACCGCTACCGAGGTGGCCCAGGCCTCCCTTGCCGCCATCGAGGCGCGCGAGGGCGGGGTCCAGGCATTCCTGCAGGTGGCGCCCGAGCTGGCGCTCGAGGCCGCTGCGCGCGTGGATGCCGACCGTGCCGCAGGCAAGCCGCTGCCCCCGCTCGCGGGCGTGCCGCTGGCCATTAAGGACAACATGAACCTCGTAGGCACGCGCACCACCTGCGCTTCCCGCGTGCTCGAGGACTCCCAGAGCGTCTACACCGCTGCCTGCGTCCAGCGCATGCTCGATGCCGGCTGCCTGCCCATGGGCAAGGCCAACATGGACGAGTTTGCCTTTGGCAGCTCCACCGAGAGCTCGGCGTTCCACCGCACTAACAACCCCTGGGATACCGAGCGCGTGCCCGGCGGCTCCTCGGGTGGCTCCGCTGCAGCCGTCGCCGCAGGCGAAGTCGCGCTCTCGCTGGGCTCGGATACCGGCGGTTCCATTCGCCAGCCGGCGTCGCTGTGCGGCGTGGTGGGCTTTAAGCCCACGTATGGCGCCGTGAGCCGTTACGGCGTGGTTGCCTTTGGCTCGTCGCTCGACCAGGTGGGCCCCTTTGGCCGCACGGTCGAGGACGTTGCGCTGGCCATGAACGCGCTTACCGGCGCGGGCCACGATCCATACGACTGCACCAGCCAGGATTGCGCCGTCGACTTTACCGAGCATCTCAACGACAGCATCGAGGGCAAGCGCGTGGGCATCATCCCTGCGTTTATGGAGGCCGAGGGCCTGACGCCCGAGGTCAAGGCCGCTGTTCAGCGCGCCGCTCAGGAGCTGCAGAACCAGGGCGCCGAGCTGGTCGAGGTCGACCTGCCGCACTTGGACGCCGCCATCGCCGCCTACTACGTCATCGGCCCGGCCGAGGCGTTCTCCAACCTGGCCCGCTTCGACGGCATTCGCTACGGCTATCAGGAGGAGGGCTGCGCCAACCTGTCCGATCAGAGCTCGCTGTCGCGTGCCCACGGCTTTGGTGCCGAGGCCAAGCGCCGTCAGATGCTCGGCGCCTACCTGCTGAGCTCGGGCGTGTACGACAAGTACTACTACGCTGCGCAAAAGGCCCGCACGCTCATCACGCAGGACTACGACGCCGCGTATGCCAAGGTGGACACCATCCTTATGCCCGCCTCGCCGCGCACGGCCTTTAAGTTTGGCGAGATCAGCGACCCCACGCAGATGTACCTCTCCGACCTGTACACCATCTCGCTCAACATTTGCGGTAACGGTGGCATCTCGGTGCCGCTGGGCTTGGGCGAGGATACTCAGCTGCCCGTTTCTGCCCAGCTGGTTGGTCCGGCGTTTAAGGACCGTCAGCTGCTCACGTTTGCCCGCGCCCTGGAGCGCGGCTTTGCCGATGCCGCCACGGGTGCGCCCGCGCTTTCCGTCGCGCCCGATTTTGCCGGGAAGGGAGGCGAGCTGCAATGAAGGAGCTTTCCGAGGTCCTGCAGGATTGGGAGGCCGTGATCGGCCTGGAGATCCATACCGAGCTCACCGCACTCGATACCAAGATGTTCTGCAACTGCAAGCTCAGCCACGATGACGAGCCCAACGCCAACGTGTGCCCGGTGTGCCTGGGCCTGCCCGGCGCCCTGCCGGTGCCCAACAAGCGCGCCATCGAAAGTATCGTCAAGGCCGGTCTCGCCACCAACTGCGAGATTCAGCGCCACTCGATGTTCTACCGCAAGCACTACTTCTATCCCGACATGGCCAAGAACTTCCAGACCACGCAGGGTCCGGTCGCCTTTGCCATGTACGGTCACCTGGACCTGGACGTGACCGGTCGCGGTGCCGCCGAGCGCCCCGACTGCGCATTTGGCGAGGCCGAGGCTCAGAGCCTGGCGAGCGCTTCGGCCAACGCTGAGGGCCTGTCCACGTCCATGTCCTCTACCATGCGCGAGGGCAATCAGCGTGCCGGCCATCTGGCCAGCTACGACGCGTCCAACCTGCAGATGCCCGAGCGTCGCGAGGACGGTTCCTACACGGTGCCCATCCGCATCCTGCGTATCCACATGGAGGAGGACGCCGCCAAGATGGTTCACGTGGGTGGCGCCGAGGGCCGCATTACCGCCGCGGCCGAGTCGCTCGTCGACTACAACCGCTGCGGCACGCCGCTTATCGAGCTTGTCACCGAGCCCGACTTGCGTACGCCCGAGGAAGCGCGCCTGTTTATGGAAAAGCTCCGTCGCATCTTTGTGACGCTGGGCATTTCGGACTGCTCCATGGAGAAGGGTTCCATGCGCTGCGACGGCAACGTGTCGCTGCGCCGCCGTGGCGAGACCAAGCTGGGCACCAAGACCGAGCTTAAGAACCTCAACTCGTTTAAGAGCCTGCACGATGGCCTTGCCTACGAGATCTGCCGTCAGGCCGAGGTGCTCGAGGAGGGCGGCATCATCTATCAGGAGACCCGCCACTGGGAGCCCAGTCGCAAGCGCACCGTGGTCATGCGTGTGAAGGAGACGGCCGACGACTATCGCCTGTTCCCCGATCCCGACCTGGCGCCGTTCGATCTGGACGAAGAGTTCATCGACCGCTGCCGTGGCGAGATCCCCGAGCTGCCCGATGCCAAGCGCGCCCGTTTTGAGGTCGACTTTGGCATTAAGACGGCCGATGCCGAGCAGATTGCCGGCGACCCCGAGTTTGCCGAGTTCTTTGAGGCCGCCGCTGCCGGCATGGCCGGCAAGGAGGCTCAGACGGTCGCAAACCTGCTGGTGAACGAGATGATCGCCTACCTTAAGGGCGCGGGCGTCTCGCTGGCCGAGTCCGGCATCGCGCCGGCTCAGGTGGCAGCTCTTGCCAAGTTGCTCGCGACCGATGCCATCAGCTCCAACCAGGCGCACGAGGTCTTTGAGGCCATGGCCCAGACCGGCGACGACCCCAACAAGATCGTCGACGAGCGCGGTATGCGTCAGGTAAGCGATGCCGGCGCGCTGCAGCCGATCGTGGACGAGGTGCTGGCAAACTGTGCCGATCAGGCGCAGCAGTATCGTGACGGTAACCAGAAGGTCATCGGCTTTTTGGTGGGCCAGTGCATGAA
>ENA-ORTD01001635-ORTD01001635.1-human-gut-metagenome-genome-assembly--contig:-NODE-1635-length-15102-cov-2.495248_pt1 | contig 15102 bp, 9 predicted proteins | sample MGYA00241907_ERZ509178 | MGnify/ENA primary metagenome ERZ509178 (study PRJEB26280, sample SAMEA2338793) | human gut metagenome | biome: human gut; feature: human-associated habitat; material: faeces...
ACCCGGTTACGCGAACAACTACCTGATCCCTCAGGGTTACGCCAAGGCCGCCACTGCATCCGCCAAGAAGGTTCTCGCCGAGAATCTCCGCCAGCGCGCTCACAAGGACGCCAAGATCCTCGCCGACGCTCAGGCGCTCGCCGAGACCATCGCCAACCTGCCGCTGTCGCTGGCCGTGAAGGCCGAGGAGGGCAAACTCTTCGGTACGGTTACCGCCGCCGATCTGGCCGAGGCGCTTGCCGCCAAGGGCATCGAGCTCGACCGCAAGGTGATCGTCGTTGACGCCATCAAGACCGTCGGCGAATACGAGGCTGTCGCCAAACTCCACAAGGAGGTCAAGGCAGTCATCAAATTCTCGGTTACCGCCGCCGAATAATCCGGGGACGGAAGACCTGCCACCGGGTGCGGCGACAATCCCGGCAACGGGGTCCGAGTCCGGCAAGACAAGTAAAAAGGAGAGCTTCAGGCTCTCCTTTTTCATTTTCGCCGGCGCTCCTTTTCCATTTCGGCCAGTTCCCGGCTCCGCCCCGGCATTTGCACCTCTTCCGCATCCGTTTCTCTACACTCCCCCAATCCCCCTTTACCTTCCACCGAATTTCACTCCGGACGCCATCCTGAGCCCCGGCCACACCGTAACCGCTTGCGCCAGCCGCCTCAGCACTCTTTCACTCCGTACTCTTCCCCGAACGTCCCAACGTCCCCTACAGCTCCGGCTTCCGCCGGCGCCCTAATGCGGCGCGGCCGTCGGCGGATCTACATGCCGCGGCGGCACCGAGTAGGAGCGGAGCACCAGCCCCACCCCGACGAAGATCACCAAGGCGAAAATCACCGTGTCGGCGTGCAGTTTGTCAAGTCCCATGCCCACCGAAATGGCGATCGCCAGCACGGGCTGCAAATAGGTGTATATGCTCGACACCGTCGCGGGCACGCTCTTCAGCGCATAGTTGAGCATCAGGTTGGGCAGATAGGTCGGCACCGTCAGCACGAACAGCGTCGGGAAAAGCGCATGCTTCGCAATGGCGGCGTAATCCGTATGAACGATCTCTTTCAGGCCGAACGGCAGGGCGGCCGCCGCCACGCAGTAAAGCCACCTCAGCACTGTCGTAATCCGGTATTTGGCGATCAGCCGCTTGAACCACACCATGTAGAGCGACGTAACGCAGGCGCAGAGCAGAATCATCACGTTGCCCCAGAGGTGCGAATGCTGGTGCGACGACGACGCGCCCGCCAGCACCACGGCCACGGCTCCCGCCATGCCGAGCACCAGCCCCGCGATCTTCAATTTCGTGAAACGGTCCATCCCCAGCAGCACCGAGAGCAGCAGCACCAGCAGCGGCACGATGGTATCGATGATCGAACCGTCGATGGGCGAAGTCATCGAAAGGCCGTACATGATGAACACCTTGCGCAGGACGCCGATCAGCAGCGCGGCGCCGATCAGCTTCCGCACATCGGCCTTCTCGACCTTTTCGGCCTTCTGCCACAACAGCGGCACCAGCGAGAAGAGCGCCGTCGCGATCAGCGACCCGGAGACCATCGCCATCGGATGGACGTAACGCGGCAGCACGATGTTGTAAAAAGGGTAGTCCATGGCCCATACGATATTGCAAATCAGCAGGGCGATGTGGGGCTTGAATCTGTTCATCCTTTCGGGGTTTATCCCGCCCAAAAACAAAAACAGTGCCCGTCCGCCGTCCCCGTCTCCTTTCGCGGCATGCCGCCCGCCGCACACCCGAAAGGCCGTCCGTCGCCCGCCGCGCCCTGCTCGCCCCACCCTGCGAAGTGCGGCGCCGGAGGCGGCTGGCACGGAAGTTGTTTTTTAAAGACCGATTTTGCTGCAGCCGCAGCCCCCTTGCACGTTAAAAACTTTAAAACGAAACGTTATGAACACCAAGAGAAACAAAAACACCGATTCGCCCCACTTCCGCGAATTCTTCCTCGACCAGATCAAAGACGTCTACTGGGCCGAGAAACACCTTTCGTCCGGACTCAAAAAGATGAAAAAGGCCGCCACCAGCCCGAAGCTGGCCGCCGCTTTCGAGAAACACATCGAGGAGACCGCAGGCCAGATCGAACGGCTGAAGCGGGTTTTCGAACTGCTGGGCAAAACCCCGCAGGCCAAGAAGTGCGAAGCCATGGAAGGACTTGTCTCCGAGGCCGAAAGCATGATCGAGGACACCCGGAAAGACTCCTATACACGGGATGCGGGCCTTATTCTGGCCGCCCAGAAAGCCGAACATTACGAGATCGCCTCGTACGGCACGCTGAAAGTCTTCGCAGAGATGATGGGCGAGACCGAAATCGCCCGCGAACTGGGCATGATCCTCAAAGAGGAGGTCTCCACCGACTCGCTGCTCTCGTGTCTGGCCGAAGAGGATGTGAACGAAATGGCCGTGGCCGAATAATGCCCGCCCTCAGGGCCGGAAAGGCCGGACCTCCGGCCCGACTATAACGATTTTCCCCTGCCGCAACGATCTGCGGCAGGGGAAAATCGCTTCCGGGCCTTTCCCGGTCACTGCGTCGGGCCGTCACCGCCGCTGCGAAGGGACTTCGAACGTGGCCGGAGACGCGCCGTCGATCTTTTCGCCCCGGTAATAGACGCTCCACGCATCCTTTCCATACCCTTTGCCGATATTTTCGAACGACGAAGCCGATGCGCCGCCGACTTTGCGGCCCTGAAAAAACACCGTCCATGCATCCTTTCCGTATCCCCCGCCGAGACTGACGAACGAACCGGCCGCAGCCCCTTCCACCTCGCGCTCCCGGTAATAGACCGTCCAGCTGTCTTTGGAATAGCCGCCGCCCAGCGTCCGGGTCATCTTCGCATTCGCACGCTGCCGCTCCCCGTACAGATAGGTATTCCAATTATCCCTGCCGCGTCCCTTTCCCAGACTCTCGAACGACGAAGCCGAAGCGCCCTTTACCTCTTCACCGCAGTAAAACACCTTCCAGTTGTCCTTGCCGTAGCCGTCCCCCAGATCGACGAACGACGAAGCCGAAGCCCCCTCGACCTTCAGCCCCCGGTAATAAACCGTCCAGCTGTCCTTGGAATACCCTTCGGGCCTTCTGTCCCGCCCCGGATGCACGCCGCCGTGCCGGGCAGCGCTCACCTGAGCGAAACACGCATCCCCGCCCGACAGAAGCGCGAAGGCGGACAGCAAAACCACTATCATTTTTTTCATAATACAGCCGTCAGTTAGTTTTTACTATTCAAACCCCAAATATACCCGCTTATTGCGCCGCGCCCAAGGAATCCGCCGAAAAATTCACCCGCCGCCACCGATTCGCAGCCATCAAGAGACTTTCGACTGACGAGAGATGTCCGACCGACGAGAGATTTCCAAACGACAAGAGATTTCCGAACAACCGGAAACCGTCTTCTCACAACCGCCCCCGACAAAAAAAGTCCGCAGGCTCACACCTGCGGACTTTCGCCTATATCGGACGGAACGCAGCCGTCCCGCCCTCTCTTCCGGGGATTACTCCTCGGTCTCTTCCTTGGCAGCGGCTTTCTTGGCGTTCTTCGCCTCGGCAGCCTCCATGGCGCTCTTCAGAGCGGCCAGACCTGCGATATCGCCCAGCGTCGTCTTCTCAACCGAAGCGTTGATCTTCTTCACGGTCGATTTCGTCGCGTCGGCAGCGGCACGCTTCTCAGCCTTCTCGGCTGCAACCTCGGCGCGCTTGGCCTCCTCGTACGTACGAAGATGCGAAAGGGTGATACGCTTGGTAGCCTTCGAGAACTCGATCACCTTGAAATCGAGCTTGTCGCCGGCCTTCGGCGTGGTGCCGTCCTCCTTGGTGAGCTGACGTGCGGGGCAGAAGCCCTCGATGTTCTCGCCCAGAGCGACCACTGCGCCCTTGTCGGTCATCTCGGTAATCGTACCCTCGTGAATGCTGTCCACCGAGAACTGGTTTTCGAACTCGTTCCACGGGTTCTCCTCCAGCTGCTTGTGGCCCAGCGACAGACGACGGTTCTCCTTGTCGATCTCCAGCACCACGACCTCGATATCCGCGCCTACCGACGTGAATTCGCCGGGGTGCTTCACCTTCTTGGTCCAGCTCAGGTCCGAAATGTGGATCAGGCCGTCGATACCCTCCTCGATCTCTACGAAGATACCGAAGTTGGTGAAGTTGCGAACCTTGGCCGTGCACTTCGTGCCCACGGGATATTTGGTTTCGATATTCTCCCACGGATCGGGCGTGAGCTGCTTGATGCCGAGCGACATTTTGCGCTCCTCACGGTCGAGCGTCAGGATAACGGCCTCGACCTCGTCGCCGACCTTCATGAACTCCTGCGCCGAACGCAGATGCTGGCTCCACGACATCTCCGACACGTGGATCAGACCCTCCACGCCGGGAGCGATCTCCACGAACGCGCCGTAATCGGCCATCACGACCACGCGGCCCTTGACCTTGTCGCCGACCTTGAGGTTCTGGTCGAGCGCCTCCCACGGATGAGCCGTAAGCTGCTTCAGCCCCAGTGCGATACGCTTCTTGGCGTCGTCGAAGTCGAGGATCACGACCTGAATCTTCTGGTCGAGCGCCACGATCTCTTCGGGATGGTTCACGCGGCCCCACGAAAGGTCCGTGATGTGGATCAGACCGTCCACACCGCCCAGATCGACGAATACGCCGTACGAAGTGATGTTCTTGACGGTACCTTCGAGAATCTGGCCTTTTTCGAGTTTCGACATGATGACCTGCTTCTGGGCCTCAAGCTCGGCCTCGATGAGCGCCTTGTGCGAAACGACCACGTTGCGGAACTCCTGATTGATCTTGACGACCTTGAATTCCATGGTCTTGTCCACGTATACGTCGTAGTCGCGGATCGGCTTCACGTCGATCTGCGAACCGGGCAGGAACGCCTCGATGCCGAATACGTCTACGATCATACCGCCCTTGGTGCGGCACTTGATGTAACCCTTGATGATTTCGTCCTTTTCGAGGGCCTCGTTCACACGGTCCCACGACTTGAGCTGACGGGCCTTCTTGTGCGAAAGGGCCAGCTGGCCGTTCTTGTCCTCGGCCGACTCGACATACACTTCGATTTTGTCGCCCACCGCCAGATCGGGGTTGTAACGGAACTCGGAAACGGGGATGACGCCCTCGCTTTTGTAGCCGATGTTCACAAGAACCTCACGCTTGGTTATGCCGGTTACGGTACCTTCCACGACTTCGCCGACATTGACGTTCGAAAGCGTCTTGTCATACGCTTCGGCAATCTCCTCCTTGGGCTGCGAATAGACGCCCAGATCGTTTTCAAATGCGTTCCAGTCGAAATTCTCGTTTGCGACTACAGTTTTCGTTTCTTCCATAACGGAAATACTTTGTGCGATACAATCGCTCGTTAAATGATTAATAATGAAATTCATAGCCCCTCATTCGCGCCTCGTGCGCGCATACGGGGAGTGCAAAGATACTCTTTTCAACTGAAAAAATGAAAGATTGAGCGCAAAAAATCGCTTACCGACAGTTTTTTACACCTCCCGGCCTCGGACACGCCCCCGGACGACTCCGCCGCCGCGCCCGCACACCTTCCGGCCAACCGGTCGCGCAGCCGGGACACCGCCGCAAATGCTTTTCCCGCCCGTCGCAGGCCCGCGGTCACAAACCACTGTTCCGTCCGGACGCAGACCGTCCCGTCCGCAGGCCTACTTCCGCCGCACCCGCTGCCGCGGCGTGTTGTCGATCCGGAGCGGAGAGTCCTCCTCCAGCTCTTCGAGCAGAATCCCGGTCACATCCTCTTCGGTAATCTTGCCGTCGGTGTAATTCAGGTCGTTGTAATTCTTGTAGACGTAATCGCTGACGGCGACCGTGTAGACCTTCCCTTCGCGCAGCTTGGGGAACTCCACGTCGAGCGCATTGTCCGCCTGATCGGTAACGATCACATAGGGCGTTGTCGAAATCAGGTCGATGCGGTGCGCCTCCTTGACGTTCACCGGATCGTTGTATTTCGAAACGATCATCCGCCGCATATCCGCCGGCGTCATCTTCATCTCGGCCACCAGCGTCCCGAACGGCTCCAGCCCGTATACGCTGGCCGCGCTCACGCCGCCCGCGGGAATCGAGTCGAGCCGCACGCCCCCGATATGGTAGAATCCGATCTCGGCGTCGATCCCGTCGGCCACCGCCCCGGCCATCCAGTTCGCCAGCCCCCACTTGTTCGCGGCGTTCCCGAACCCGCCCATCGGTCTGTTCAGCTCCGGATTGGCGTAACAGGCGTCCACCTGCTTCTGGAAAACAGGATCAGGCTCGTAACCGGCCAGCGGCACGAGCCGGAAATCCACGCCGGCGACCTTCTTGCCCTTCATGCGTATCGTCGTGACGCCTATGTTCCGCAGGTCCTTCCCCGTCTGCGTGAGCAGCGTGCCGCCGATCAGCGTATCGACCTCTTCGTGCGTGTGCCCGCCGATCACCACGTCGTACTGCGAAGCGCCCCCGGCGAGCAGTTCCCGGTCGCGGTCGTCGCCCATGTGCGAAACGAGCACCAGCACGTCGCACTTCGGGCGCAGCTCGGCGGCGTATTTCAACGCCATCCGCTGCGGATCGGGAAAGGTCAGCCCCGCGAAGCTCGACGCATTGCCCGCCGGATGCCCCGGCCCCTCGTAGTTGGTCACCACGCCGACGAACCCGATGCGGAGTCCGCCCTCTTCGAGCACCGTGTAAGGCGGCAGCGGGGGAAAGGAGCAGGTGTCGCTCACTACATTGGCGCACACCACCTCGAAATCCATGCTGTCTATCATCCGTCCCAGAAACGCCTGCCCGTGGTCGAATTCGTGGTTGCCGAGCGTCGCCACATCATACCCCAGCCCGTTCATCAGCGCGATCATCGGCATCCCCGGCGTCGCCGCCCGGTCTACGTAGGCGTTTCCCGTCCAGCGGTCGCCGGCGTCGACCAGCACCACCAGCTGCGCCGTGTCGCGGCACGCCTCGACGGCCGCCGCCAGACGCGGAAAGTGCTGGATTTTGGCGTGCATGTCGTTCGTCGACAGCAAAACGAGCGTCCGCTCGCGGGGGGCGCAGGCCGCCGCGATCGCCGCCGTGACGATCAGAACCGTGCGGAGTATTCTTTCCATAATATCGATTTTGAGTTTGTCAAAGTTACAAATAATTCATATCTTTACACTTCATTCAGCAGAAAAACTTATGACAGACAGCATCAAAGTCATATGCGACAACCTCGGAGGTCCGATCCGGGTGGCGATGGGCACCCCGCTCTCCGACGTGGCCGCACGGCTGACGCCGGGACGCTACCCGTTCCTCGCGGCGTTCGTGAACAACCGCATCAAGGAGCTCAACTACAAAATATATACCCCGGTGACGGTCCGCTTCGTGGACATCACCGACTTCGCGGGCATCCGCGTCTACCAGCGCACCTCGTGGTTCATTCTCCAGAAGGCCGCGCGCACGCTCTTTCCGGGACATACGCTCCATATCCGCCACTCGATGGGCCAGAGCGGGTTCTACTGCGAGCTTGAAGGGCTCGACGAATTCACCCACGAACAGGCCGCGGCGCTCGAAGGGCACATGCGCGAAGTGGTGGCGCAGAACCTCCCCATCGAACGCACCAAGGTGCTCACGAGCGAACTCCGCGCCATCTACGCCGAACAGGGCTTCGACGACAAGACGGCGCTGCTCGACACCCGTCCGCGGCTCTACAGCGACCTGTACACGCTGGACGGCACGGCCGGCTACTTCTACGGCGCGCTGGCCCCCTCGACGGGCTACATCGACCGCTTCTGCATCGAACCCTACTACAAGGGCTTCTATCTGGCCCTGCCCCTGCGGACGAACCCCGGCGTGCTCAACAAGAACGTCCAGCAGGAGAAGATGTTCGGCATTTTTCAGGAGTACCAGTCATGGGTCCGGATCATGGGCGTCCCCACCGTGGGCGACGTCAATTCGAAGGTGCTCGCGGGCGACGCCGGCGGCATGATAAAACTCGCCGAAGCGTTCCACGAACGCAAATTCGCATGGGTCGCCGACACCATCTACGACGCCAACCTCTCGCGCGGCGTGCGCATCGTGCTGATCTCCGGTCCCTCGTCGAGCGGCAAGACCACCTCGGCCAAGCGGCTGGGCATCCAGCTGGGCGTGCTGGGGCTGAAACCGGTGCTGATCTCGCTCGACGACTACTTCGTGGACCGCGAAAAGACCCCGAAGGACGTCGACGGCGAGTATGACTACGAAGCGCTCGAAGCCATCGACCTCGAACTGTTCAACGACCACCTCCGCCGCCTGATGCGCGGCGAGAGCGTCGATATTCCGCGCTACAACTTCATCACGGGACGCCGCATGCAGCACAACGACCCGCTGACGCTCGACGAGCGTTCGATTCTGATCGTTGAGGGTATCCACGGACTCAATCCCCGTCTCACGCCGGGCGTTCCCGAAGAGCAGAAGTTCCGCATCTACATCTCCTGCTTCACGTCGGTGGCGATGGACAACCTCTCGCGCATCGCCACCACCGACAACCGCCTGCTGCGCCGCCTGACGCGCGACTACCGGCAGCGGGGCGCCGACGCGCTGGCCACGCTCTCGCGCTGGGCCTCGGTCCGCCGCGGCGAGGAGAAGCACATCTTCCCCTATCAGGAGAACGCCGACGTCATGCTCAACTCGTCGCTCTTCTACGAGATTTCGGTCCTGCGCCCCTTCGCCGAGAAAATCCTCCGCGAAGTGCCCGACACGGTGCCCGAATACGACGAAGCGCGCCGCATGCTGAAGTTCCTCGACAACTTCATCCCCATCCCGCCCGACGAGATTCCGCCCACCTCGATCCTGCGCGAATTCATCGGCGGCAGCAGTTTTCAATATTGAGAATCGTCCGCACGCCCCGGCGTCACCCGGACGCAAACCATGCAAGACAATAAACGACCGCCCGGTTCCGACCCGGTCCCGAAACGATAATTCCGCCGCACCGCGGCGCCAAGTCCCCATAACTTCATACAACTAACAGATATGTTCGACAAATTTTCCGAACGCCACATCGGCGTCAGCAACGAAAAGGAGCTCAAAGCCATGCTCGAAACGATCGGCGTCAAGTCGGTCGACGAGCTGATCTCGCAGGTCATTCCGCACTCCATCCGGCTCAAGAAACCGCTCGCGCTGCCCGCGGAGGGCATGAGCGAGTACGAATTCGCAGGCCACATCCGCGCTCTGGCCGAGCGCAACCGCTGCCTGCGGTCGTTCATCGGCATGGGCTACTACCCCTGCGCGGTTCCCGCCGCCGTCACGCGCAACGTCTTCGAGAATCCCGCGTGGTACACCTCCTATACGCCCTATCAGGCCGAGATTTCGCAGGGCCGCCTCGAAGCGCTGCTGAACTTCCAGACCGCCGTGATCTCGCTCACGGGCATGGAGATCGGCAACTGCTCGCTGCTGGACGAGGCCACCGCCGCCGCCGAAGCGATGCTGATGATGTTCGCCCTGCGCTCGCGCGAAGCCGTCAGGGAGGGCCGCAACCAGCTCTTCGTCGACCGCAACATCTTCCCGCAGACGCTCGACGTGCTGCTCACCCGCAGCGAACCCTTCGGCATCGAACTGATCGTCGACGAATACGACGAATACAGCTTCACGGGCAAGGAGTTCGGCGCCATCGTCCAGTATCCGGCCGCCAACGGCGCCGTGCGCGACTACGCGGACTTCACGGCCGCCGCCCACGCCAAGGGCGCGCTGGTCACGGCCGTCGCCGACCTGCTGGCGCTGGCGCTTCTGAAAGCCCCCGGCGAATGGGGCGCCGACATCGCCGTCGGCTCGACCCAGCGTCTGGGCACCCCGATGGGGCTGGGCGGTCCGAGCGCGGGCTACATGACCACGCGCGAAGCCTTCAAGCGCAACATGCCGGGCCGCATCATCGGCGTCTCGGTGGACCGTCTGGGCAACCGGGCGCTGCGCATGGCGCTCCAGATGCGCGAACAGCACATCAAGCGCGAGCGCGCCACGTCGAACATCTGCACCGCCTCGGCGCTGATGGCCTCGATGGTGGGCTTCTACTGCGTCTACAACGGTCCCGAAGGGCTGAAGCGCGCCGCCGACACGGCCCATCTGGCCGCTGCAACGGTAGCCAAGGCGCTCGAAGCGATGGACTACAAACTCGCCGCAACGGCCTATTTCGACACGCTCGAAGTCGCCGCCGAAGCCGCCGTCGTACAGTCGCTGGCGCTCGAAAGCGGCATCAACTTCTTCTACCCGACCGAAGGTTCGGTGCGCATGTCGTTCGACGAAGTCACGACTCCGGAGGAGATCGCCGAAGTCATCCGCATCTTCGCCGCCGCCAAAGGCAAGAAAGCCAAGGCCGTAAAGCCCGTCACCGAAAGCAACGTCCCGGCCGGCCTGCGCCGCCGTTCGGCCTACCTGACCGAACCGGTCTTCAACGCCTACCGTTCGGAAAGCGCCCTGATGCGCTACATCAAACAGCTGGAACTGCGCGACATATCGCTGGCCAACTCGATGATCTCTTTAGGTTCGTGCACCATGAAGCTCAACGCCGCGGCGCTCATGCAGCCCCTTTCGCTGGCCGGCTTCCAGAACATGCACCCCTTCGCCCCGGCGGATCAGGCCGAGGGTTACATGCAGTTGATCACGGAGTTGGAAAACGATCTGGCGACGATCACGGGCTTCGCGGCCTCGTCGCTGCAGCCCAATTCGGGCGCGGCGGGCGAGTACACGGGGCTGATGGTGATCCGCGCCTACCACCAGAGCCGCGGACAGGGCTACCGCAACGTCGTGCTGATCCCGGCGTCGGCCCACGGCACCAACCCCGCGTCGGCCGCCATGGCGGGCATGAAGATCGTCACCGTGGCGTGCGACGCCAACGGCAACATCGACGTGGAGGACCTCGAAGCCAAGGCCAAGGAGTACAGTTCGGAGTTGTGCGGCCTGATGGTGACCTATCCCTCGACGCACGGGGTGTTCGAAAGCCGCATCCGCGAAATCGTGGACGCCGTACACGACGCGGGCGGACAGGTCTACATGGACGGCGCCAACATGAACGCGCAGGTGGGCCTGACCAATCCGGGCTACATCGGCGCCGACGTCTGCCACCTCAACCTGCACAAGACCTTCGCCATGCCCCACGGCGGCGGCGGTCCGGGCGTGGGTCCGATCTGCGTCGCCGAGCACCTCAAAGCCTTCCTCCCCTCGCATTCGGTTATGGCGACGGGCGGCGACGAAGGCATCACCGCCGTGGCATCGGCTCCTTGGGGCTCCGCACTGCTGCTGCCCATAACCTACGGTTATATCATGATGCTGGGTGAAGCCGGACTGCGCCGCGCTACGGAAATGGCGATCGTCAACGCCAACTACATGTCCGCCGCGCTCGCATCGGAGTTCAGAACCTACTATTCGGGCGAGACGGGCCGCGTGGGTCACGAGATGATCCTCGACCTGACCAACTTCAAGAAGGACTACAACATCGACTGCGGCGACATCGCCCACCGGCTGATGGACTACGGATTCCATGCCCCGACGCTCTCGTTCCCCGTGCACGAGACGCTGATGGTCGAGCCGACCGAATCGGAGCCGAAAGCCGAAATGGACCGCTTCATCGAAGCCCTCGTGTCGATCAAGCGCGAATGCGAAGCGGCCGTCGGACAGCCCGACAACGTGGTGGTCAATGCACCCCACACGGCCGTGGAGATCGCGGGCGAGTGGCAGCATCCCTACACCCGTCAGCAGGCGGTCTTCCCGCTCGAATGGGTGCGCCAAGCGAAGTTCTTCCCCTATGTTTCGAAGATCGACGCCGGCTACGGAGACCGCAACCTCTGCTGCAGGAATTGCGAATAAATCGTGAAAGCCGCGATTATTAAGGAATTATATGTAACTTTGCAGCCCGTACGGCGCGGATTCCGCCGCTGACGGAGCCGCCGGCCGGTTCGAAAGAACGGTCCCGGCAGCAGGCGGCGCAGCGCTGCAAGCCAACGTCCGGGTTCCGGCAGGCGCGTTTTTTGCCGTATGCGGAAGTAACCGCATGCAGAAAACAGGCAGGCAGAAACGGACAAGCCCCGCAAAGGCAGGCGGAGCGCGGAAACGCTCCGCGAACCAAGCCCCGCCGGAGGGAAATGCCGGGCGGAAATCCGGGCGGAAACGCAGACCGGGAACAACGGGCGGAAATACCCGGCGGGAACAACGAAAACGAAAAAACATTTTTTAACGAATTATTATGAAAGTAGAACAGAACAAAATGGTCGGCGTGGACTACAAGCTCACCGTCGACGGACAGATCGCAGACCAGTCGCGTCCGGGCCAGCCGCTCGAATTTATCTTCGGAACAGGCATGCTGCTCCCCAAATTCGAAGAGGCGATTCTGGGCAAGGAGGTCGGCGAAGCCGTCTCGTTTACCCTTGAGCCGAAGGACGGTTACGGCGAACTGATCGCCGACGCCGTGGTAGACCTGCCCAAAAACATATTCATGGTGGACGGCAAACTCGCCGAGGACATCCTCTTCGTGGGTTCGCAGGTTCCGATGAGCGACAATCAGGGCAACCGCATGATGGGCATCGTCAAGGAGGTCGGCGAGGAGACCGTGAAGATGGACTTCAACCACCCGATGGCCGGCAAGACGCTCAACTTCGACGTCGAGATCGTATCGGTGCGCGACGTAACGCCCGAAGACCTGCAGGGCGGCTGCTCGTGCGGAGACTGCGGAGACGACTGCGGCGGCGGTTGCGACCACGAAAAAGGGCACTGCGACTGCCACTGACAGAAAAGCGGGACTTGCAGAAGCCCCGCTTTTTTTAAAACCCCGAAACCGACTCTGCCATGACCCAGACCGAACTGCTGAAAATGATCGGCAGCGGCGCCGTACGAGACCTCGACCTGACGGGCCGCGAATTGAAGAACATCGATTTCAAAGGCTGCCGTGTGGAAAACGTGACATTCGACGAATGCACGCTCACGGAGTGCAATTTCGACGGCTGCGGAATGGAGCGCGTCTCCTTCCGCAAGGCCGTGCTGCGCAACTGCCGTTTCCGCAGGGCGAAGATCGCATGGAGCGACTTCCGCTACTGCGAGATCGAAAGGGCCACTTTCGAAGAGGCCGAAATCCGGTTCTGCGACCTTTACCGCGCCATGCTCACCGGAATCGTCATCATGCGCAAGGCTCGGATCGGAGAGACGAGCCTCTACTACGCCTACTTCGGCGAAGGGGTGAACATACGCCGCGAAAACATCGCCGGCGGCAGGCTGCTCCAGCAGGACCTCGACGCCTACAGGCAGTTTCTGATCGAATGGAACACCTCCGGCACGGGAGTCCGCCGGAACGACCGCGCCGAGCAGTCGGCGTGGAGTCCCGATGCGGCGCTGCATGCCCGCTGGGCCGACGCCGAGGAGATATACAAGAACTTCAACGGCTTGTGGACGGGCATCGGATTTCTGCGCGACGCGAACTGGGCCTACGTGAAGGGCCGCCGCATGGAACGCCGGCGCATGCTGGCCGACTGGCGCGGCGCACCGCTGTCGCGCAAACCCCAGCTGGCATGGAAAATAGCGACCAATACGCTGATGGACATCATGTTCGGCTACGGCGAGAGTCTCTTCCGCATGGTCACGACCTACGTGGTGCTGGTGCTCTTCTTCGCCTACGTCTTTCAGGGAAACGCTTCGCTGCCCTCCTACCTGCAGGCCTTCTGGATCAGTCTGAAGAACATGGCGGGCGTCGGTTCGGAGCAGCTCAGCGGCATATCCCCGCTGGTAGACATGCTCAACGTCGTCCAGACGACGATCGGCATCCTGCTCACCGGTATCTTCGGCTTCATCCTCGGCAACAAGATACGCAATCAGTAAAGCCGTGTTCACACTGCGCCAATACCTGACCACGCTGGCCGATACGCACGGCCTCACCCGGACGCTGGGCGAGATCGAGGTGTGCCGCGACGGAAAGGGGCGCATATGTTACTCGGCAGGCAACAGCGCCGTCGTATTCCGCATCCGCTGCGAAGGCCGCGTCCGCTCGCTGCGCTGTTACATGCACCATCCGCGCCATCTGGCGGAAATCTACGGCGAGAAGCTGCTGCCGCAGGAGCTTTTCATCTACACCTCGCCCGCAGGCGGCGTCTGGGTGGATGTGGTGCTGAGCGACTGGATCGAAGGCGTGACGCTTCACGAAGCGGTCGCCGCAGCCGCCGAGGCGGGCGACACGGCGCGGCTGAGGAGATTCGCCGCCGCATTCGACCGCATGGCCGCGGCGCTTACGGCGGACGACTGGGCGCACGGCGACCTGAAACCCGAAAACATCGTCGCGGACAACCGGGGACGGCTCCACCTGATCGATTTCGACGCCATGTTTCTGCCCGCCTTCGCAGGCCGGCACAGCCCGGAGCTGGGCACGGCGGCTTTCCAGCATCCCGCGCGCACGGTGCGGGATTTCGACGCTTCGCTCGACGACTATCCGGCGGCCCTGATCTCCACGGCGCTGCATGCGCTGGCGCTCGACCCGACGCTGTACGCCCGCTATTCCGAGGCCGACGGGCTGCTCTTCACGCCGCAGAAGATCGGGACCGACGCGGCGCTCTGCGAGGTGCTCGCACTCTTCGAGCGCAGGGGACTCGCGGCGCAGTACCGGATTGCACGGCTGCTCCGTTCGCCTTCGCTCCGGCTGCCGGGACTGCCGCAACTGCTGGCACTGGCGGCGGAAACAACGGAAACGGATGAAAGAACGGGACCTGAGGAAACGAAGAATACAGTGAATACGGCAACAACAGGGACAACCGGAGCCGGGGAAACAGCCGGATCAACAGGACCAAAGCGGGCAATGGGAGCGGAAGAAACGGCAGGCGGAAATTCCGGTCCAACAGACGCCCCTGCAGACAGCTCAGCGGACGGCTCGGCAGACGGCACGGCAGACGGCACAACAGAGGACCCAACAGAGGACCCAGCAGGCGACTCGGCAGACGGCACAACAGAGGACCCAACGGACGGCGCCGTCGCCGAAGCGGCCGAACTCTTCGTCGAAAACGGCCTGTGGGGCTACCGCACGCCGGAACAGGTCGTCGTGCCGCCGCTTTACGACTGCGGATTCGACTTCACCGAAGGGCTGGCGGCGGTGCGGCTCGGAGCGACATGGCACTATATCGACGGCGCGGGCCGGACCCGGATCAGCTGTCC
>ENA-ORTD01001675-ORTD01001675.1-human-gut-metagenome-genome-assembly--contig:-NODE-1675-length-14831-cov-2.905184_pt1 | contig 14831 bp, 10 predicted proteins | sample MGYA00241907_ERZ509178 | MGnify/ENA primary metagenome ERZ509178 (study PRJEB26280, sample SAMEA2338793) | human gut metagenome | biome: human gut; feature: human-associated habitat; material: faeces...
CCACAGTTGGTGGATGGATGCTGTATTATTGCGTCAGAAGCTTCAGAGGAGATTTTGTGGGTGCGGATATGAAGACTGTATCTGCAGGATTCAGCGATATGCTAGGAAATATGCCGCTTATGGCATTCTGGACGATTCTGATATGTATCATTGGATTCGGTGTATGTGCGTTTGGAATCCAGAAAGGTATCGAAAAAGTTTCCAAGTTCATGATGACAGCACTGCTTTTGATCATGATCGTACTTGCGATCCATTCTGTGATGATGAAAGGTGCCGGAGCAGGAATTCGTTTTTACCTGATCCCTGATTTCAAACAGATGGCAGAGATTGGAATCGGAAATGTAATTTTCGGGGCTATGAGCCAGGCATTCTTTACATTATCAATCGGTATCGGAGCTATGCTGATCTTTGGAAGTTATATGGAAAAAGACCAGAGATTATTCGGAGAGGCTGTGAATATTACCGTGCTTGATACGATCGTAGCGCTGATGGCAGGTTTCATTATTATCCCTGCATGCTTTGCATATGGAATTGAACCGGGAGCAGGCCCGAGCCTTATATTTATCACGATCCCGAATATTTTCGCACAGGTAGCAGGCGGACGTGTATGGGGAGGATTATTCTTCCTGTTCTTAAGCTTTGCTGCATTTACGACACTGGTTGCGGTATTTGAAAATATTATTTCTTTCGATATGGATTTATTCGGATGGTCAAGAAAGAAGAGTACACTGGTAAGTCTGATCCTGATTATTATTTTAAGTATGCCATGCGTAATGGGATTCAATGTGTTAGCCGGATTTATTCCGCTTGGAGAAGGCTCAACGATCATGGATCTGGAAGATTTCATCGTATCGAATAACCTGCTTCCACTTGGAAGTCTGGGATATGTATTGTTCTGTACAAAGAAGAATGGCTGGGGATGGAACCATTTCCTCGAAGAGATCAACCAGGGAGAAGGATGGAAGTTCCCGTCAGGAATCAAGGGATATATGTCTTATGGATTACCGCTTCTGATCATCATCATTTACCTGAAGGGATACTATGATAAGTTCCAGCCGATGGGAACGAAGGTACTGGTCGGATGGATGATCGTGGCAATACTGTTCCTTACATTTGTGATCGGATGTTCCTGTGGAAAAAGTAACGCAGAAAAAGTGGATAAGTAAAGTGAAAAAGTAAAAAGATGTGGAAAAAGGATAAGTTCTTTCATGAAGAGAGAAAGAACTTATCCTTTTTTTCGCCATGCGTTCGAAAGAAGATGCCAATGGCAAGTCCTATAGGTGGCAAAGTATGTAAGCGAATTTAATTCTTCGTCTCGTATGCTGCCTGGCGTACATCCGGGATTGCGATCAGTACCGGATATAATACAGCAGAGATAATAAGTCCGCCGACTCCCTGGATAATATTAGCAGGGATACTTGCAGCAGCACCGCTTCCATACAGGAAGAACTCGCAGATAAAATATCCACCGGCGACGAATACGATATCTGTAATACCTCCAAGGATAACTGCGACGTAACGGTTCTTACCGTAACGGCACATCTTCTGGTAAATCAGTCCGGATACCAGTGCGACAAGCCCCTTGATCACCAGTGTGATCGGAACGTATACAAAATATCCACCGATCAGGTCAGACAGTGCAGAACCGATACCACCGGCAAGCATACCATATACAGGACCAAGGATGATACCTGCGAGGATTACGATTGCATCACCAGGATGGATATATCCGCCGGTTCCCGGTGTCGGAATACGGATGGACATTGTAGCAACACAGGCTAACGCAGCGAATAATGCTGTCATAATTATTTTTTTCAGATTGGAATTCATAACCAAAACCCTCTTTCCTTTCGTAATTGCCATTACTGTACAATAGTAGTGGCATGAGATAAAGAGCCAGTTATGAAAAAATATACCATACCAGTTGTAAAAATACTAGAAAAGAAGTACGTGTATGAAATTTCGGGTAATCTTTTGATAAAGAAAAAGAAATCCTGTACTTTTATATAAAATCGTGCTATACTGCTACAGTTGAAATTCAATGTGATAATGCGGTAACGCGATACAAAATCAAAAATATGATTTATAGATTAGGAAAGGACTAGAAGTAATGTTGGCAACAATCGAATCAATCAACAATGTGGTAAATAACTTCATCTGGGGAGTACCGGCCATGATCTGCATCGTAGGAGTAGGGCTTTTATTAAGCATCAGAACCGGATTTCTTCAGATCCGTAAATTCCCATATGCGATGAAAGTAACAATCGGCCGGATGTTGAAAAAAAGAGAAGCTTCAGACGGAGCACTGACACCATTCCAGGCAGTATGTACGGCACTGGCTGCGACCGTCGGAACCGGTAATATTGCAGGCGTGGCAGGAGCAATCGCGATCGGAGGCCCGGGTGCAGTCTTCTGGATGTGGATATCAGCACTTCTTGGAATGTGTACAAAGTTTTCAGAAGTAACGCTTGCGGTACATTTCCGGGAGAAAAACGCGGAAGGCGATCTGGTCGGAGGACCTATGTACTACATAAAAAATGGACTGAAGAAGCAATGGCACTGGCTGGCCTATCTGTTCGCGGCATTTGGTGTACTGACGGTATTCGGAACGGGGAATGCAACACAGGTCAATACCATCACGACAGCAATTGATTCAGCTCTGTATAATTATGGTGTGATCAGTGAACAGAATGTGAGTACTCTGAATCTGGTGATCGGAATTATTCTGGCAGTATTGATCGGGCTGATCCTTCTTGGAGGAATCAAACGAATCGGGCAGGTAGCGGAAAAGCTGGTTCCGTTTATGGCGGTCATTTATACTATTCTTGCAATCGGAGTTGTGATCTTGAATTACAGAAATATCCCGACAGTATTCACTTCTATTTTTAAAGGTGCCTTTTCACCCGCATCTGTGACCGGCGGTGCAGTAGGATCTTTCTTCATGAGTATGAAAAAAGGTGTATCCAGGGGAATCTTTTCAAATGAAGCAGGACTTGGTACTGGTTCGATTGCTCATGCATGTGCGGATACAAGAAAGCCTGTAAAGCAGGGATTCTTTGGAATATTCGAAGTCTTTGTAGATACAATTGTGATCTGTACACTGACGGCACTTGTCATTCTGTGCAGCGGCGTACCGGTTGGATATGGAGATGCGGCCGGTGCAGAACTTACGATTCTTGGATTTACTTCCACTTACGGAAGCTGGGTATCGATATTTACGGCCATGGCAATGTGCTGCTTTGCATTTTCTACGATCATTGGATGGGGACTTTATGGAACACGTTGTGTGGAGTTCCTGCTTGGTACCCGCGCAAACAGACCATTTATGATATTGTATGCACTGGTAGCGATTGTCGGCGCAACTATGGAACTGGGACTGATGTGGAATATTGCAGAGACATTTAATGGTCTGATGGTTATCCCGAACCTGATAGCAGTCTTCCTGCTGTCAGGAGTTGTGGTCAGACTTGTGAAAGAATACTTTGACAGAGAGGGCAAAAATGTATAAAAGATGCCGCTTAGTCACCGGAAGGTGACTGGGCGGCATTCTTTTTATACTGACTGGGTGACATGCCCATGTAACGCTTGAAAATCTGGCCATAATATGCCGGTGAGGAGAATCCTACAAGTCCGGCAATCGTAGTAATATTCTCCCCGTCCATAAGAAGTGGAATACTGTTCTGAATCCGTGTAGACAGCAGGTAATCGAAGATGGTCATCCGCATATATTTTTTGAAAAAGCGGCAGCATTCGCTTTTGCACAGTCCGGCGTGGGCGGCGATATCTTCGAGACTGAGTTCTTCGGAAGCATGCTCCTGAAGATAAGAAAGAATGTCTTTCAAACGCTGTAAATGCTTCTGTGGATGCGGAGTATCCTGGGCAATCTGGACATAATGCAGATAAAGCCGGTGCCAGATCTCACAGAGCAGGAGATGAATACGGAATTCATAGTCAGGAAGTTCCGGCTGTTCCGCTATGCCTTCATATCCGGGAATGAAGGCATCGGAAGAAGATTGAACCTGGCAGGTTAATGTATATATTTCTTTTATGTATTCGATAATTTCATTTTGCCATGGAATTTCCGGTTTTAATACAAGTGAAGACCAGAATTCGTTGGAAGTGATAAAATCGACATATTTGGTCTGCAGGATACTGTTCTCGTAGCCATAGATGAATTTGGGATGAAATGTGACAGAGATATAATTACAGTCCTGGTCATCAATCATATATCCGGCATGTAAAGCATTACTGTTGCAGAATATCCCTTCGCCTTCTGAGATAATATAACGCTGGTCATTGACGACATATTCCATCTGTCCGGATACGAACCATGTAAGTTCGATCTCCGGATGCCAGTGCCACATGAAGGAATGCTGTTCATAAGACTGTATTGCCTCTGGGGATACCTGAACGGGGAAAGTGTAACTTCCGTGTTCTTTTACTTCTTTTTTGTTTTTTTCTGTAAGAATCTGAATACCTTTCATATCATCCTCCGTATATAAAAGTCAAAAACAAATAAAATCTCAATATTCTTATAAAATATGCCAATATTCTTATTGTGAGAATTTGCATATCTCATTATGATTATATTATAGCAATAACAGAAGACAGTCAACTACAAAAAAGTATGTAAGTGGATGTTAAAGAAGGCCTGAAACTTAAGGTATGAAAGAAAAAATGATAAAAATGTATTAAAAATGGAGGTAATGGAATGCAGAAAGAGCAATTGATCGCAAAATTTCAGGAATTATACGGAGAAGGCGGGGAAATCCGTACTTATTTTGCACCGGGACGAGTAAACCTGATCGGAGAACATACAGATTATAACGGAGGTCATGTATTCCCATGTGCACTGACAATGGGAACATGGGCAGTGGTAAGGAACAGAGAAGACAGAAAATTAGGTTTCTTCTCTTTGAACTTTGAAAAGCTTGGAATCATTGAGACAAGTCTCGATGAATTGATTCCGAGTAAAAATGCCGGATGGACGAATTATCCGAAGGGAGTAATGTGGGCATTCGAAAAGAGAGGGTATGAACTGACACATGGAATGGATATCCTGATCTATGGAAATATTCCGAATGGTTCTGGACTTTCTTCTTCCGCATCACTGGAAGTGCTGACAGGACTGATGTTAAAAGATACATTTGGATTTGAAGATCTCTCCATGATCGATCTTGCATTGATCGGACAGTATTCGGAGAATAATTTCAATGGATGCAACTGTGGAATTATGGATCAGTTCGCAAGTGCGATGGGTAAGAAAGATCATGCAATTTTCCTGGATACCAATACATTAAAATACGAATATGCACCGGTCGTTCTTGAAAATGCGAAGATCGTGATCATCAACAGTAAGGTAAAGCACAGTCTGGTTGATTCTGCTTACAATGACAGAAGAAATGAATGTGAGACTGCATTAAAGGAACTTCAGAAGGTTACAGATATAAAGACACTTGGAGATCTTACAGAGGACGGATTCGAACAGTACAAGGATGCGATCAAAGATCCGGTCAGACAGAAGCGTGCGAAACATGCGGTATATGAGAATCAGAGAACTATTCGTGCAGTAGAAGCACTCCGTAACAACGATGTGAAATTATTCGGACAGCTTATGAATGCATCTCATGAGTCACTTCGTTATGATTATGAAGTGTCCTGCGAAGAGATAGATATTCTGGTAGATCTGGCGCAGGCAATGCCGGGGGTTATCGGTTCACGTATCACCGGAGGCGGATTCGGTGGATGTACGGTCAGCATCGTTGAAGAAGGAACGGTAGATAAGTTTATCGAGGAGATTGGAAAGACATATAAAGAAAAAGTCGGACATGAAGCAGAATTCTATGTAGTAGATATCGGTGACGGAGCAAAGATTGTATAAATTCACAGAATAGAAAAAAGAACGGAAGGATCAGAATATGTTGTATGAAAATATTAAGAAACTGGTAGAATATGGTATTCAGACCGGACTGACACCGGAATGTGAGAGAATTTACACAACAAATTTATTGTTAGAATTATTCCAGGAAGATTCATATGAAGATGTAGAAATCGACAGCAGTTCCATCGAGCTGGAAGCAGTTCTGGAAGGATTACTGGATGAGGCGGTAAAAAGAGGAATCATTGAAGACAGTATCGGATTCCGTGATCTTTTCGATACGAAGATCATGAATTGTCTGGTACCAAGACCGGCTCAGGTACAGAAGACATTTGCGGAAAAATATGAAGAATCTCCGGAAGCTGCGACAGAATATTTCTACAAATTAAGTCAGGACAGCAATTATATCCGCAGATACCGTGTGAAAAAGGACATGAAGTGGAAAGTAGATTCCCCATATGGTAAGATTGACATCACAATTAATCTGTCCAAGCCGGAGAAGGATCCAAAGGCGATCGCTGCAGCAAGAAATGCAAAGAATACCGCATATCCGAAATGTCTGCTTTGTATGGAAAATGAAGGATATGCAGGACGTCTTGACCATCCGGCAAGAGAAAACCACAGGATTATACCAATCGAGATTGCAGGTGGAAAATGGGGATTCCAGTATTCACCATATGTGTACTATAACGAGCATTGCATCGTATTTAACGGACAGCATATCCCGATGAAGATTGATAAGAAAGCATTTGAGAAATTATTTGATTTCGTAAAATTATTTCCACATTATTTCCTGGGATCTAATGCAGATCTCCCAATCGTTGGCGGTTCTATCTTAAGTCACGATCATTTCCAGGGGGGACACTATACATTTGCAATGGCAAAAGCGCCGATCGAGATTAAAATTACAATCCCGGGATATGAAGATGTTGAGGCCGGAATCGTAAAATGGCCGTTATCTGTCATCCGAATCCGTCACAAAGATGAGAAACGCCTGATAGATCTGGCAGATCATATCCTCAGATGCTGGCGAAACTATACAGATGAAGATGCATTCATCTATGCGAATACAGATGGAGAGCCACACAATACGATCACTCCGATCGCAAGAAAACGTGATGGATTGTTTGAACTGGATCTGACTCTTCGGAATAATATCACAACCGAAGAACATCCACTTGGCGTTTATCATCCACATGCAGAGTATCATCATATTAAAAAGGAAAATATCGGACTGATCGAAGTTATGGGACTTGCGGTGCTTCCATCCAGATTAAAAGAAGAGCTGGAGATTCTTGCGGATTATCTGGTTCAGAAAAAAGATATCAGAAGTAATGAAAAGATTGCAAAGCATGCGGACTGGGCAGATACATTTTGTAAAAAATATGATGGGATTACAGAAGAAAATGTAATGGATATATTGAAAAAAGAAGTCGGTGAAGTATTTGTACATGTACTTGAGGATGCCGGAGTGTATAAATGTACAGAAGAGGGAAGAGAAGCATTTTTAAGATTTGTAAAAACATTATAAGATGTTAGAAAAACGTCAAAAATCAGAAGGGATGAAAAGCCCGGAAGATTTTTGGCGTTTTGTCATGTTTGAGTTGTTATGATGAAAATATAACAAAATTTTACGTAAATATAAAGTGCTGATTGTGAATAGAGATAGTAGATGCTATAATGTAAATATAATTTTTCGGGAAAAAGTATATTAAAAGAGAAATTTCAGGAGGGAACTTATATGAGATATGAAATCAAAGGAGACACATTACCGGTAGTTATCTGCTATCTGGAGGGCGGAGAGAAGATGATCACAGAAGGAGGCGGAATGTCTTGGATGTCACCGAATATGAAGATGGAGACGACTACGAATGGAGGAATCGGCAAGGCATTTGGAAGAATGTTTTCCGGTGAGCATATATTCCAGAATATTTATACCGCACAAGGTGGCAAAGGGATGATTGCATTTGCATCGTGCTTTCCTGGATCCATCAAAGCATTTGAAATCGGACCGGGGCGCGAGATGGTATTCCAGAAAAGCGCATTCCTTGCAAGCGAAGCAGGGGTAGAATTGTCTGTGTTCTTTAATAAGAAGTTCAGCTCTGGATTATTTGGCGGAGAGGGATTTATCATGCAGAAGGTATCCGGTCAGGGAACTGTATTTGCTGAGTTTGACGGACATGTAGTGGAGTATGAATTGAACGCCGGACAGGAAATTGTCGTAGATACTGGACATCTGGCTGCAATGGATGCTTCATGCCAGATAGAGATAAAGAGTGTTCCTGGAGTAAAAAATATGCTGTTTGGAGGAGAGGGAATCTTTAATACCGTGGTTCGTGGACCAGGAAGGGTATTGCTTCAGACAATGCCGATTTCAAATGTAGCAGGAGCACTCGGACCATATATTACAACATCCGGTAAATAATGCCTGGAAGGACAGGAAGTATGAGAACAAGAAGTATTCATAAAGCAGCACTGACGGATGCGGTTACACCACTGGAAGAGTCTGGAAAGAAACTGGCATATAAAGCGGCAGTCGAGGGAATCGTTCTTTTAGAAAATGACGGAAGTCTGCCATTGAAGGCAGGAAAGATAGCTTTGTACGGCGCTGGTGCGAAGAAGACGATTAAGGGTGGAACCGGATCAGGAGAAGTAAATGAGCGCCATGCAGTCTCTGTTTTTGAAGGACTGGAACAATCAGGATTTACAGTTACTACTATGCGGTGGATCGAAGATTATGACCAGGCATTCGAAGAGGGTGAACAGGAATATGCAGAAGAATTCAGGAAAAAACTAAGTCTAAAGAACCTGTCAGATTTTATGAACCTGATGAGCAGTCCATATAGATATCCTTATGGCCGTGCCATACAGGAGAAGGATATAGAAGAGTCGGATACAGACAGTTGTATTTATGTGGTATCCAGACAGGCTGGTGAAGGGGCAGACAGAAAACTGGATGAAAATGAATATGGGATATCAGAGATAGAGCGGATCAATATTGCATTCTGCGCAGAAAGATATAAGAAACTGATCGTAGTGATCAATGTAGGTGGAGTATTTGATCTGAATTTCTTAAATGAAATATCCGGAATTAATGCAGTTATTTTTATGGGAGAGCTAGGTACAATGGGAGGTCTGGCACTAGCAGATGTTATTTCAGGAAAACAGACGCCATCAGGGAAACTTACAGATACCTGGGCAAAACATTACCGGGATCTTCCGTTTGCAGATGAGTACAGTTACCTGAATGGTAATCTGGATGAGGAATATTATAGAGAAGGTATCTATGTAGGATACCGCTATTTTGATACATTTCATGTGGCACCAAGATATCCGTTTGGCTATGGAATGTCGTATACTAATTTTGCAATACGGTTTGAACAGATGCAGATGGAAGGCACGAAGATTCATGTGTATACAGAAGTGGAAAATACCGGAAGAATTTATGATGGTAAAGAAGTTGTGCAGATCTATGTAAGCTGTCCGAACGGGGAACTTAAAAAGGAAGCACAGCGGCTGACTGCATTTCATAAGACGAAGTTATTAAAGCCGGGAGAAAAGGCAAAACTTATACTTAGTTTTGATCTCCGGGATATGACTAGCTACAGGAAAAAAGATGCAGCAACGGTCCTTGAAAAAGGAGAATATGTAATCCGTCTCGGTAATTCCAGCAGGAATACCAGAGTATGCGGAATCTTGAGATTATCCAGTGAAATCATAACAGAAAAACACTCGCATATCTGCAAAATCCCAATGCATGTGACAGAATTGGAACAAAAGGAAGAAGATATCCTTCATGCAGCTTGTGACTGCAGACAAAACTGGGGAAGAGGATGCGAGATTATTATTGAAAATATGGAAAAAATTCGAAGCATTCCGGTAGAAGAGGATAAGATAACAGAAATTGTGCATGAATATGGTCCGGTTAAAATATATTCCTCAGAAGAGACAGATGCCGTGATGGAGCGTTTAACACTCAGAGACATGGCAGAACTGTCTGTGGGCGGAGGTATGACTGGATCAAGATTCTTTGAAGCGCCAGGTGCAGCTGGGGTTACGTGCACAACACTGGAGCAAAAAGGAATTCCAAATGTAGTAATGGCAGATGGACCGGCAGGGCTTCGTCTGAACAAGGTTTCATCTGTGTCATTCACCGGAAAGGTAAAAGGGATAGAGCCGAATATTTCATGTATGAAATATCTTCCGGAGCCGGTTAAAAAAATCATGCTTGGAAATCCGGATAGCCCGAATCTGCTCTATCAGTTTACTACGGCATTCCCAAGCGGGATTTCACTGGCATCGAGCTGGAATCTGGAACTGGCGGAAGAAGTGGGAAATGCAGTTGGAAAAGAGATGGAATGTTATGGTGTAACCTATTGGCTGGCACCAGGACTTAATATTCACAGAAATCCACTTTGTGGACGCAATTTTGAATACTATTCGGAGGATCCACTGGTTTCAGGAAAATTTGCAGCCGCCATTACAAAAGGTGTGCAGAAGAATCGTGGGTGTTATGTGACGTTGAAGCATTTCTGCTGCAATAATCAGGAGGATAATCGCAATAAGACCAATGTGAATGTCAATGAACGAGCACTTAGAGAAATCTATCTGAAGGGTTTCGAGATTGCGGTAAAGGAAGCGGGTCCGGGAGCCGTTATGAGCAGTTATAACAAAGTAAATGGTAAATATGTCAATAACAGTTACCGACTTCTGACACAGGTGCTTCGAAATGAATGGGGATTTGATGGTTTGGTAATGACGGACTGGTTTGCAACCGGGCGTAAATATGGAAATCCGGCACATGCGATTGCATCCGGGAATGATCTGATTATGCCGGGAAGTGCAGGTGCGGTGGATGAGATTGTGAAAGCGGTGTCCAAGGGAGTGATACTGGAAGAGGATGTAAAAAGAAGTGCAGCGAATGTATTGCGTGGAGTGTTATCCAGCAGGATATATCAGGGATTTACAAGAATGCATATGAAAAAGTAAAAGGTGAGAAGTAAGCGTGAGACTAGATAAGAAAAAAATGATTGCTGCCATAATTGTGGCATGCACAACACTTTTCATAGCAATAGGAATACATGAAAAAAAAGATACACGAAAACAATTAAAATTTGGAGCTACTTATATGACAATGAATAATCCATATTTTGTTAATATGGATGAAAATATTGAAGAGTCAGTGCAGGCAAAGGGGGATATCTTAATTACAAGAGATCCCCTGCAGGACACGAAAAAACAAAACGAACAGATAAAAGATATGATAAATGAAGGGATTGATGTACTTTTTCTGCAACCTGTAGATCGAAATAAAGTTCGGCCTGCACTTGAACTATGTAAAAAAAAGCATATACCTGTAGTTGTTATTGATTCTGAAGTGTCGGATACAGAAGCGGTTGTATCCACGATTGTTTCGGATAACTATGATGCGGGGGTTCAATGTGCAAAAGATATGATGAAGAAAAAAACAAGTGCAAATATAATAATTGTAAATCAGAAAGCATTGAATTCAATTAATGAGAGAGTGAAAGGTTTTAGGGATACTATTAAAGGGCATCCACAATATAAGATAGTAGAAGAAAAAGAGAGTGCCGCAGAGTTTGAAATTGCAATGAAAGTTATGGAGAAAATTATTTATGAAAAGAAAAATTATGATGTTGTAATGGGCGGAAATGATCCAATTGCTTTAGGGTGCATAGCAGCGATGCAAATGACTGATAAGACGGATCAGGTTATGGTTTATGGTGTGGATGGTTCGCCAGATGGAAAAGCAATGATAAAGGCAGGATTTTTAGAAGGAACAGCGGCACAATCACCAATTAAAATAGGTGAAAAGGCAGTCAAGACAGCATACAGCTATTTGGCAGGGGAAACTGTAAAAAAACATGTTACAATACCTGTCGAATTAATTACAGCAGATAACTTAAAGCTTTATGACATGACAGGATGGCAATAATGAATAAAAATTATAGTTTAATTTTGAGAAAGATAATATTTGCTTTTAATAGTATATCAGTGATTGGAATTGCAATATTTATTTTGTATACAACAAGAAAAATATGTGATGCATACGTTGCAAGTGATTTCTTAGAAAAAGTCAATGCGATTCCGGCAAACCCTTCTGCATTAGTAGGAGAAATTTTGGTATTAGTAGCTATAATGGGAATTTCTTTTATATGCAGAGAAAAATTTGTTAGGGAAAATACAGGAGTATATTATTTGACTTTACTTATAGATTTTTGTGCAAGTTTTTTTATTGTTTATAGATTAGATTTTAATTATAATGGGATACTTTTGTGGGTTTTTGCGAATCTCATTGCACATATTAAAGACATGGGAGGAAAATATGTATTAGCAGTGATATCTTTACTAAGCTTATGATGAGTGAATTAAGTGATTATCCGGGTTTGGACGAAGATATATAGGAACCAATCACGGTATTATCTCGGTAAGTACGAAAATATTTTCTGTTAATGATTATATAAAGGTATATGATATTGGAATCCAAAAAGTATTATATTGGCTATATAATTTGCTTACATCATTAAATATTATTTTATTTTTTGTTTTTTGTGTATTCATTATTATCGAACAGAGTGGAACGATAGATGAGGTAAAAAAATTATATTTTAAATTATCGCAAACAAATGAAGAGCTACAACAGGCAAATGAAAAATTACAGGAATATGCTGTAATGAAAGAAAAAATGGGAGAAACAAAGGAGCGCAACCGGTTGGCTAGAGAAATTCATGATACATTAGGGCATACGCTAACGGGTATATCAGCGGGGGTAGATGCTTGTATAGCGATGATCGATAGTTCTCCTGAGGTAACGAAAGGACAATTGGAGCTTATTTCAAAAGTTACAAGGGATGGAATAAAAGAAGTAAGAAGGTCAGTAAGTGAATTAAGACCCGATTCTCTGGAACGTTTAAACTTGGAACCGGCAATTCGTAAGATGGTAAATGAAACAAATTCAATAACAAATACAAAAATACATTTTGAATGTGATGTCGAAAAATTGAAATTTGATGAAGATGAAGAAAATGCGATATATCGTGTTGTTCAGGAAAGTATGACGAATTCTGTACGACATAGTCATGCAAAAAATGTTTATATTACTATAAAAAAGAAATATTCCGATATTTATATTTCAATCAAAGATGATGGAATTGGATGTACTGATATGAAGAAAGGATTTGGTACAAGACATATTGTTGAGCGGATAAAGTTATTAAATGGGACAGTAGAGTTTGATGGAAGTGATGGATTTACAACAAATGTTGTAATTCCTATAAGATGGGGTGAAGAATATGATTAAAGTACTGATTGCAGATGATCAGGAATTGATTAGGCAAAGTTTGTCAATTGTATTAAATACAAAGGAAGGAATAGAAGTAACAGATACGGTTGCAAATGGACAAGAAGTAATTGCAAGTGTACGAAAAAATAGACCGGATGTTATTTTAATGGATATTCGAATGCCTAAAATGGATGGCGTACAGTGTACGAAAATAATAAAAGATAATTATTCAGAAATAAAAATTATTATACTCACAACTTTCGATGATGATGAGTATGTATATAATGCATTAAAATGGGGAGCAAGTGGATATCTTTTAAAAGGAGTATCGATGGACGGATTGACTAATGCAATACGTACTGTATATAGTGGACAGGCAATGATAAATCCAGATATTGCTACAAAAGTTGTAAGATTGTTTTCACAGATGGCAAAGGCTGATTATGTAGTTGATGTAGATCAGAAGAGAACAGAAAATCTGACTAAAACAGAATGGAAAATTATTAATGAAGTTGGACGGGGAAGTTCGAATAAAGAAATAGCGGAAAATTTGAATCTTTCAGAAGGTACTGTACGGAATTATTTGAGTGGGATATTAAACAAATTAGAGTTCAGAGACAGAACGCAATTGGCAATTTGGGCAGTACAGAATAAAGTAGCAACAAAAATAACGGAGCAATAGTAAATGAAAAAGAAAAGTATATACGGATTAGTTGTTTGCTTTTTGAGCATAATATTAATAATACTTGCATGGAACTATAGACAAAAAAATAAACCAATTGTATTGGAATTTGGCATGTTTGCTGAGAGTAATTGGGATGTTAAGAATGCGAATGCATATGTAATAATAGATGATGCAATAAAAAAATTTGAAAAAGAACATCCAGGTGTTAAAGTTCATTATGAGACAGGGATTAGAAAGGAAGATTATTCAGAATGGTTAGATAGAAAAATATTAGAAGGAGAAACACCAGATGTATTTATGGTGTTGTCTGATGATTTTTATAAATATGTGTCATTAAATGTTATATCTGATTTAGATAATCAGATTGCTAATGATAGGAATTTTAAAAAGGAGTATTTTTTTGATACAGTATTAGATATTGGAAAATATCATGAAAGTCAGTATGCGTTACCATATGAGGTAGTACCGACTTTGATGTTCGTAAATAAAACATTGTTGGAACAAGAAGGAATAGAAGTCCCAAATGAAAATTGGACATGGAGTACAATGGAGCAAATTGTTGATCAGATTACAAAGGATAAAAACGGTGATGGTGTGATCGATCAATTTGGGACATATAATTATACTTGGAAAGAAGCTGTATATTCAAATGGTGCAGAGCTTTTTGATAAAGATGGGAAAAAAGCTTTTTTTTCGGGAACAAAAGTGAATGAAGCAGTTAAATTCGTGAAAAAGTTAAATGAAATGAATGGAGGCCGTGAAGTAACACAAAATGATTTTGATTCGGGAAATGTGGCATTTATGCCGTTAGCGTTTTCTGAGTACAGGACATATAAAACTTATCCGTATAAAATAAAAAAATATACAAGTTTTCAGTGGGATTGCACAAGCATGCCGGCAGGCCCAGGAGGTCATAATACTTCAGAAGTAGATGCACTTTTGATGACTATTGGAAATAAAAGTAA
>ENA-ORTD01001743-ORTD01001743.1-human-gut-metagenome-genome-assembly--contig:-NODE-1743-length-14364-cov-2.801873_pt1 | contig 14364 bp, 8 predicted proteins | sample MGYA00241907_ERZ509178 | MGnify/ENA primary metagenome ERZ509178 (study PRJEB26280, sample SAMEA2338793) | human gut metagenome | biome: human gut; feature: human-associated habitat; material: faeces...
CGGCCGACGACTGCGGCGTCGATCTATGGGCCGACCGGGCGGAGTATGTGAACGACACGTCGTTCAATCTCTACGTTACGCAGGCCGAGGAAAAGGTGCTTTGGAACGTCGGGGAGAAAGGCCGGAAACCGGAGCGTCTGGCGGTTCCGCAGCAGCGGATCACGGTGCGGGCCGACGGGATAAGCAGGCCCCCGTATATTCCGCTGATCTATCTGACGGTGCTTAGCTCCAAACTGACGGCGATGGCGCTGGCGGACGTGCTGCCGGCAGTGGACCTGTCGGGCTATTGCGACGAGCGGGTGATGGCGTCCTTGGGGGAGCGCATAGCAGGGGTATTGGACAGGATGACTGAAATGCAGGACGGGGAGGAGGGCGGAAATCCGGTAAGCTGAAACGCCGCGGGCCGAAAAAACGGGGCGGACCCGAAAGCCCGCCCCGCCGCTGAAAAAATTGGCGTCACCCCTGTTCTACAGGTTCTTTTTTCAACTCCCCCGTTTTTTCCGGCCGGACGGGGCGTTTCATCCGCTCAAGTTCGCGCTCCAGCAGTTTGTCCACCAGCTTGCGTTTGGCTTGCCGGGCCTCGAACGGCGTGGGCGGAATGTCCGAAACGTCCATCTTCAGATAATCCAGATAACTCTGATAGGAAATGCCGAAGGTGTAACGTCCGAGCCGTTCCCAAACCCGTTTGTGGCATTTCGCCTTGTATTCGGGTTCATAATACATTTTGTCAAATTCCTGAACCGCCTTGACTCTCAGGCGCATGTAGAAGTTGTTGTAACTCATAAAATAAAAAATTTTAGTTTTTTGAGCGATATTGCTCACTAAAATTTACGCAATTAATTGCGGTTCAGGTTAAAAGAGAAGTCCCTCAATTCCTCTCGCGTGGAGAGCCTGCAAAATAGGTATTCGGCGGGCAGGAAGGTCCAATAATTATACTTTCTCAGATCCGCCGAGGAGGTTTCCAGACAGATGCGGTCCTCGGCGTCCCGGTTGCCGACGATTCCCCATAGCGACGTTCGGCTGTCGCAGCCGGGATCTGTCGCATGGAACAAATAGACGTCGCCGATGCGGAATTTGCAGGTTTTTATGGTCATATCAGGTTCGTTAGGGTTTTACGGCGGCAAAGGTGAAAATCCTGAAGCGAACCTCCCACTATCATGGTAACCGTCATGACATTACACTGTTCGGGAGGGGGCAAATGAAAACTCCGGATGCGAATTCGCATCCGGAGTTTCCACTGTTTTTCGGTTCTTCGTTTCCGCTTCCCGTCATTCGGCTTTCAGCTCGACGACGACGCTGCGGGCGCGGTCCGTCGAGAAGAGTTTCAAACCGGCCTTCATCAGGTAATCGCCGCTTACGACGCGGTCGTTGTGCTCGATACGCGGATTCTGCCCCGGCATGAGGTTTATTTCGCGAATGCGGTAGCGCAGATCGGGGTCCAGTCCGGTCAGCCGTACGGCGGGCAGCTGCTCCCCGTAGCGCGGATTGAGGTCGTAGGCGAAGACTACGGAGCCGGTCCGGTCCGCCGAGACGGTCTGCATGGCCGCATGCTGTCCTTCGTAGGGCGAAACGAGCCGGTAGAAGTCTCCGTCGAGGATGGTGTGTTTCAGCCGGTTGTAATTCCGGAGCGCCTGCCGGCAGAATTGCAGTTCGTCGTCCGGCAGATCCTTGACGATGATGTCGAAGCCCAGTTTGCACATCATGGCCACGTCCGTACGGAACTTGATCGAAGTCGAGCGGTTCCAATTCGTCACGTGTGCGCACATGCTTTTCAGCGGGAAGAAATGGGAGTAGCCCCACTGGATGAAAATGCGCTCCAGCGGGTCGGTGTTGTCGCTGGGCCAGAATTCCGTGAAGTAGCGCAGCGCCCCGTAGTCGGTGCGTCCCCCGCCGCCTGAGCAGAGCATCATCGGCAGGTCGGGGTATTTGGCCCCGATCCGTTCGAGTACGCTGTACAGGCCCCGTACGTAGTCGATCCACAAGTGCGACTGTTTTTCGGCCAGATAGGCCGAATGGGCGTTGATGATCGGGCTGTTGCAATCCCATTTGAAGTAGGCGATGCCGGGATTTTCCGTCATCAGACGGTCCACGACACCGAAGACGAAGTCCTGCACTTCGGGGTTGGCGAGGTCCAGCACCAGCTGGTTCCGGAAGTAGGCTTCGTCGCGGTTGGGATAACGCAATACCCAGTCGCGGTGCTTTTCATACAGCTCGCTGCGGGGATTGACCATTTCGGGTTCGATCCAGAGACCGAAGCGGATGCCCTTGCCCTCGGCAGTTTCGACCAGTCCGGCGATGCCGCCGGGCAGTTTGCCGCGGGTTTCGTCCCAATCTCCGAGTCCCTGCGTGTCGTTGTGCCGCGGATGCTTGTTGCCGAACCATCCGTCGTCGAGCAGGAACATGTCCACGCCGAGTTCCGCCGCGTCGTCCATGAGCGCCGCGAGTTTTTCTTCGTTGAAGTCGAAATAGGTTGCCTCCCAGTTGTTGAGCAGCGTCATGCGGCCCTTGCCGCCGTCTTTGAGCTGGTGGCGGCGCGCCCAGTCGTGCAGGCTGCGGCTTGCGCTTCCGGCTCCCCCGGTGCTGAAGGTGAAGATGAATTCCGGCGTGCGGAAGATTTCACGGGGACGCAGGGAGTATTCCGACGCGAAGGGGTTGATGCCGGAGAGGATGCGCAGGCCGTTGTTCTGGTCCACTTCGAAGGTGAACCGGAAATTGCCCGTCCATGCCAGCGTGCCCAGAAGCACCTCCCCTTCGGTTTCGGACATCGGGCCGTCGAGGGTTACGGCGAACAGCGGAGGGCAGAACATGTTGGCCCGCGAGCCGAGCGACGAATCGAGTACCTTCTTGCCGAAGTCGAGCCTGCGCTCGCTCTTGTTGACCTCGTGCGCCCAGTCTCCGGTAAATTCGGTCAGGTAGTAGCTCCCGGCTCCGAGGCGAAGCATCGACGATGCGTATTCGTACAGGGTGACGGGTTTGCGCTCGTAGTGTACGATCTCGGTCCTGCTCTTGATGACGTTCTCGCGTTCGAAGGCGGTTAGGATCAGCTTTACTTCGACGGGGTATGCCTCGTCCCGGAGCAGGATGCTGGTCTCGGTGACGCCGTCTGCCGCAGAGCGGGTTTCGTGCGATACGTAGGCGAGCTGCAGGGAGCCGTTGCCGTCGTTGTGCGTAAGGCGCAGGGCCGGGGTGAAATAGTTTTTCGAACCGTACGTCGTGAACGCTTCGTCGCCGGCCGGAAGCAGGCGCAGGTCTTCCGGGCTGCGGAAGGCCGGTCCCAGATAACTCTGGCAAAGCCGTCCCTGATCGTCGATACGGTACAGGAGGTCGGTCTGATCGGTGTGGATGCGGATCAGGGGCTTTTCGGCAGCGCAGATGTCGGCTGCGAGCAGTGTCAGCAAGAGGGTCAGTAGCTTTTTCATCGTATGTGGTTTATTCGGTTTTATCGACGGCGGATGGCGTAGAAGCGGACGTCTTTGCCGGGGATGGAAATTTCTGCTGGGCGGCGGAGTGTCAGGTGTTCGCCGCTCCATAGCTCCTCGAAATCGTACTCGGCCGCAGGATCGAGTCCCAAGCGTCGCGGGTCGATCGTGCGCCGGGTCTCCTTGTCGCTGTAGTTGAAGATTGCGTAGTATGTCACGCCGTCGCGGGGACGTGATACGAACTGGTCCTCCGAACGGATTCCGTCGCCCTCTACCGGGCGGAACGCTTCGCCCGTCGCGGCGGCGTTGACGCGCGGATTGGTCAGGAACTTTTCCGCACGGCTCTTCGATTCGGCGGGACCTCCCGAACTGAAATCGTCGCCGCAGATGTAGATTCCCGTGATGATGCCCGATGTGATGCGGGCGCGGTTCTCTCCTTCGGAGGCTTCGCGCAGGACGATGTGGTCGGCGTCGTTGTAATTGTAGATCCGGTCCTGCCACCAGCCGTATGAGGTGGCGTTGAGCGTATATTCCGTATCCTTGATCTTGTTCCACGCGTCGCAGGCTATGCGTCGCGAGTTGGCGTAATGAGCCGGGAATACGGGCGAGATCGAAAGGTTGATGTACATGTCCCCGAAATATTTTTCGAGCAGGGCCATGCCGTAGTTGTATCCTTCGATGCCGCTCCGGATCTCCGGATTGTGCCATTTGTCGGCCTCCATGGCCCCGTGGGTCATGAAGTCCATTTTCACATAGGTGAATCCCGTGCGGCGGAACAGTTCCGAGAAATATTTCATCCGCTGCTCGACGGCCGGGTGGGTGGGGTCGAGCGCATAGGCGCCGTCCAGCTTCTGCGGCTGTCCGTGGGCGTAGAGATAGGCGTCGCCGAAGGTGTATTGCTCCGCGTGATCCATCTTCTGCCGCGGATTGCAGCCCCAGTCGGTGAAGGGCGTCCAATAGATGCCGGCCTGCTGCCCGTTGGCCCGGCAGCGAGCCGTGAACGCGGAAAGCTGCTCCTCGCTCATGGCGTTCCACCCCGAATCGAGTCCGACGTAGAGCGTATTGTCGGCCGTGTGGAACGAGTTGCCTTGCAGGCGGTCCCTGAGGTAGTCGGCCACTTCGGAGGCGTTTTCGTAGTTGAGCCGGAACTGGAGCGCACCCCAGCTGTTCCAGCCTACGGGCATGGCGTGTTCCCAGTGCCGCGGCGGCGCTATGGCCGTAGCACTCCAGCCCTTCCCGCCAGTCGGCGAAACACCCTATCAGGAAGCGCGGCGACGAAACGCGCCGCCCGTACAGTGCGCCGTGTTCCTTCACGTCGCGCGTCAGTGAGTCGGCCGCGCCCGCTTCGCAGACGATCCCCGTGATGCGGTCGTCCTCCGAGGTGAGACGCACGGCGCTTTTCCAATGGTCGTGATCCACCGAGCCGAAGACCCAGCCCCGGCGCGTGTCGTTGTCGTAGAGAGCTGTCGCTTCATAGCTCGTCAGGCGTCCGAAGCCGAGCGGATGCGACGCGTAGCGGATCCCGCAAGCGTTGTCGAAAGGGATGAACAGGGCGCGTGCCGTACCTCCGGGCCGCAGCGACTGCTTTTCGGCGGCGACGGGCGTCAGTCCGTTGGTCGATACGCCTTTTTTATCGGAGAGCGTCGACTGCACGGTGACGAACCGGCCGTGGTCGTAGAGCCGGTAGCTGATTTCCATTTGAGGAAGCGCCCGGTCGGTATGGCGGATGCGGATTTCGAGGGCCTTACCCAGCGGATCTTGGGTGCGGCGGGTGCGGACCTGCTGTTTCCGGTACGACTGCGACGAAACGGTCCGTCCGTCGAGACGTGCTGTCGAAGCGGCGTGGGACAAGAGCGTATCGCCGTTGCAAAGCAGTGTGACGGTGTGGTCGGAGTTGGTGACGACCTCCCAGCGGCCGTTTCTGTTGTCGGCCGTGATGTTGCAGCTCCAGAGCAGGAGAACCGCTGCCGCGCAGGCTTTCAGTAGATGGTGCATTGTTTTTTGTTTTGGAGTTTATACCGCAAAATTATGCTCGGAACCCCGCCTCAAATAGCAAGGATTCGGCTAACTATAGTCTTTTTGATGCATTCCCGCTTTTCGGGCGGCTTTCAGGCGTGTTTCGGGGCGTCTCCGCCGTCGGTCTGCGGTTCTTCGGGCTTGTGCATCTTTTCGAAGTCGCGCGGACGCATGCCGAACTGTTTGTAGAACAGCCGGCTGAAATACGACGGGGAGGTGATGCCTACGGCGTAGCACACTTCGTTGATCTTGTGTTTCCCGTCCTGCAGCATGCGGGCCGCTTTTTTCAGACGTATCAGGCGGATGAAGTCCACCACCGAGAGGTTGGTGATGTTCTTGACCTTGCGCAGCAGGCTCGAACGGTTTATGTGCAGCGCTTCCGACAGCCATTCGACGTTCAGCTGTTCGTTGGTCATGTGTTCTTCGATGAGCGCGATGATCCTGTTGATGAACTCCTCGTCGGCCTTCGACATGCGTATGTTGTGAACCGGTACGAAGGGGCGTTTGATGAAGGCTTCCCGCTCCTTGCGGCGGTTGTCCATGATCGAGAAGATCAGGGCACGCAGATAGCTGAACGAAAAGGGCTTTTCGATGAAGGCTTCGGCGCCGATGTGCAGCCCTTCGATCTTGGCCGTCATGTCGTTCTTGGCCGTAAGGAAGACCAGCGGGATGGAGTGCAGGTTCTCCTCCCGTTTCATCGTGCGGCACAGCTCCATGCCGTCCATGCCGGGCATCATGATGTCCGAGACCACGAGGTCTACGGCCTGATTGTGCAGGATTTCGAGGGCTTCGGCGCCGTTGGAGGCGGTCAGCACCACGCATTCCCTGCGCAGGCGGCCGGCGAGATACTGCTGTATGGCGGCGTTGTCCTCGACGAGCAGTACCGAATAGTCCTGTTCCGACGAGGCGGTCTCGGTCGGCTCCTGCGGGTCGGCCAGCAGCATTTCGGTCTCTTCGCCGGGGAGTTCCGCGAGCGTTTCCGCCTGCTCCTGAAGATTGATGTATTGCTCTTGCACGAGCGGGAGGGTCAGCACGAACGAATTGCCCGGAGCCGCCGTGTCGAGGAACAGATGCCCCTTGTGCAGCTGGGCCAAGGAGCGGGCCATCGGCAGTCCGATGCCGGCTCCGGGAGCCTGCCCCGTGCGGTCGATGCGGAAAAAGGGTTCGAAAATCTTTTCGCTCAGGTGTATGGGTATCTTCTCGCCGTCGCTCGTCACGCGGACCGAGAAGGTCTCGCTGTTGTGTTCGAGCGCCACCTCGATTTCGTGTTCGGCGTACTTCAGCGCGTTGTTCAGCAGGTTGCTCACGATCTTGGTCAGCGCCTCGCGGTCGGCTGCGGCTTGGAACGAGCCTTCGCCGGGGCGGAGCGTCAGGCGAAGCCCCCGTTTCTCGATGGTCGGCTCGAAACGCTCGACGATGCACTGCAGCTGCATCGGAATGTCGAAACGCACGAAGTCGAGCCGCATCTTGTTCGAATCGACGTTGCGGAAGTCGAGCAGCTGGCGGATCAGCTCCAGCAGGCGTTGTGTGTTTTTGTGGATGACATGCAGGTTCTTCTCCAGCTTCGGGTCGGCGTTCATCTCCATGATGTCCTCCAGCGGCCCCTTGATGAGCGTCAGGGGCGTCCGGACCTCGTGGGCGATTTCGGTGAAGAAGTCGATTTTGGCTCCGTACAGCTCCTTCTCCTTCTCGGCCTCGAACAGCCGCTGCTGTTCGAGTATCTGCTTGCGTTTGCGTCGCAGGTAGTAGCGGAATCCGGCGGCGGCGCCTCCGGCGACGATGAGCAGGTAGGCAATCTTGGCCAGCCCCGTGCCCCACCACGGAGGGCGGATGACGATCTTCAGCGACCGTTCCGCGCTTTGCCAGCCGCCGTTGCGGTTGACGGCCCGGATGCGGAACGTGTAGTTGCCCGGCTGAAGCTGGGCGAAGGAGATCGGACGTGACCGGTCGGCGGCGATCCACTCCGTGTCTACCGGTTCGAGTGCATAGTAGTAGTCGATCGAGCCGGTTTGCGAGAAACTGGTGCCGGCAAAACGGAGACTGATGTTCGATTGGTTGTGTGCGAGGGTGATGCGGTCGGTGAAGAGCGGACTCCGGTCGAGGGGCGATCCCTCTCCCCCGACGCTCTGCTCCTCGTTGTTGATGCTCAGTCCCGTGATGTAGAGGGCCGGTTCGGGCTTGGGCGAGAAATGGTGTTGTGCGGGATCGAAACCGACGATGCCGTCGAATCCGCCGAACCAGAATTTCCCGTCGCGGCCGCGCAGGGCGGCGTGGTAGTTGAACTGGTTGCCAAGCAGGCCGTTGTGGCGTGTGTAGGTGCGGATTTTTTCGGTTTCGGGATTGAACCGCACCAGCCCGTAGTTGGTGCCGAGCCAAAGCATTCCTTCGCTGTCTTCGAGAACCCGGTAGGTGACGTTGTCGGGCATTCCCTCGCCGAGCGAGTAGCTGCGGAAGGCGTCCGTGTCGTAATCGTAACGGCACAAACCGCCGCGGTCGGTCGAAAACCAGAGCGTTCCGTGCCGGTCTTCGCAGACGTTGCTCACCGCATTGGAACTCAGCGATGCGGGATTCCCTTCTTCATGGGCGAAAAAGCGGCGTTCGCCGCTGGCTGGTTCGTACCGGCACAATCCGCCGCCCAGCGAGGCGAACCAAAGGTTTCCGCGCGAGTCTTCCGTGATGTCGAAGGCCCAGAAGGTGCTCAGAAAGTCGATCTGTTCGAATCGGGCCTTCCCGAAGCGCCGGACATAGACCCCCTGACCGGAGCCGATCCAGAGGTTGCCCTGCGAGTCCTTGCAGAACGAGTAGATGCTCGACTCGCCGATGCCGAGAGAGGCGGCGTCGTAGTGCGTGAGCTTCCCGGTGCGCATGTCGAGCCGCCCGATGCCGTGTTTGAAAAAGCCGATCCAGAGCTGGTCGCCGTCGGCCATCGTGCCGAGGGTGTTCAGCAGCCGCTGCCGCCGCGTAAACGTGTAATCGACGGTGCGGAACTCGCCCGTCGCGGGATCGAAGACGCAGACTCCCTCGTCCTCGGTCCCGATCCAGATGCGGCCGTCGGGGCCTTCGGTCAGCGACCTGATCTTTTTGCAGAGCACCGCGTGTTCCCGGTCGTAGGGGATGTATTTGTCGAAGACGAAATTCAGGTTGGCGCAGTAATTCACGCCTCCGAGCAGTGTGCCGACCCAGATGCCCCCTTCCCGGTCGCGGCAGAGCACGCTGCAGCTCTTGTCCGAAAGGCTGTAGGGATTGAGCATCTCCTCGCGGAAATGGGTCGTGCGGCCCGTACGGTCGTCGATGACGAAGACCCCTTCGTGGGTGGTGACCCACAGTTCGTCGTCGTAGCTCTCGACGTCGCGCAGCATCGTGCCGTGCACTTCGGGAGCGTCGATGACGCTCAGCGTCATCGTTTTCAGGTCGAGCCGCTTGAGTTGTCCGTCGTGAACGGCGATGGCCAGCGATGAGCCGTGCTCGCACAAGGCGAAGACGTATTCGCCGCGGAGCGTGCGGCCGTCGCGGTCGGTGTGGAAGCCGTCGAAACGATCCTCCGCGGCATTGTAGCGGTAGAGTCCGTCGGCGTAGGTGCCGACCCAGACCTGTCCGTTGCGGCGTATGCAGAGGCATTGGGGGCCGGGAACCGGATAGGTCCGGAGCTGTCCGTTGCGCCAGCAGAAGAGTCCTTGGTTCGGAACCACAGCCCAAACGGCGCCCGAAGGGTCGCTTTCGATGGCGGCGACCCAGTTCGTGATGGCGGTGCCCTCCTCCGTCGTGTGGGTGAACTCCTCGAAACGTTCGGTCAGGGGCGTGTAAATGTAGATGCCCCGGTCGGTGCCGCACCAAAGACGGCGTTCCGTATCTTCGTAGAGTGACGAGATATTCGAGTCGCCGTGCCCGGTCGCCGGGTCGAAGCATTGGAAAATACGGATCGAAGAGCCGTCGTAACGGTTCAGTCCGTTCTTGGTTCCGATCCAGATGAAGCCGTAGCTGTCCTGCACGATGGCTTTGATGTGGTTGTGCGAAAGGCCGTCGTCGAGTGTCAGGTGCGTGAAGTAGCGGTTGCGCGCTTGGGCGGCAAGGCAGGCCGTGCAGAGCAGGGCGCCCAGTAGCAGTAGTTTTTTCATGGCGGGTCGGTGACTCTTTGCAAAGATAGCGAATTATGTGCTCTCCTCTTCGTCGGAAGAGGTAAAAACGGGCCCTGCGCTCCATGGGAAGTGCAGAGCCCGTAGCGGAAACGGTTCGGTGCCCTTAGCGTCCGTCGTTGTAGGGTGTGACGCTTACGACGGGCTGCGCGGCGTCGCCGAGCAGCTCCTTGTCGAATTCGACATGGACGGTCTGCGTCTCACCGGGAAGCAGCATGAAATAGTTGTCGTCGTAGAGCGCGGGAAGGATGCGTTCGCCGCTCCGGGGATGGCGGAGCTGCACCCAAGTTGCGAACGATACGGCCGGGGACGAGGCGAGGTTCGTGACCTTCACTTCGGCCACGTATTTGCCGCCTTCGGTGCGGCCCTTCTGCTGCACCTTCAGACGGGGTGCCGGCAGGGTGTTGAGCGCCGTGAAGTCGGTGCGTTTCAGTCCGCGCCAGTAGGTGTTGCGGTCGACGACCCTGCCTTCGGCGTCGCGGAGCGTGAGCCGGATCAGGTGCACGTCGCTCAGCCCGGCCTGATGCTCCTCGCCGCCGTAGACTTTCATCTCGTAGAGCGAGTAGCCGTAACCCGTGCCGCGGCGGATGCCCTGCACCTTCACGTAACGGCCTTTCACGTCGTCGAAGAAGATGTCCTGCTTGCCGGCCTTGCCCGTGCGCTCGTGCGCCGCGTCGGTCCAGTGCTCGGCATCGTCGGAAATCTGTATCTTGAACTCCTTGCCGAAGGCGTTCTCCCAGTTGAGGCCCACGCCGTAGACGTTCATCCTGCTTCCCAGATCTATGTAAATCCATTCGTGGTCGCTATAGCGGCTGGCCCAGCGGGTGAACTCCGAGCCGTCGACGATCTCTTCGGGGCTGCCGGCGTCGGTCGACGACGCCACGACGCGCTTGCCGCGGGCGATATTCTCGACGTTCTTGTAGAAGGGGATCGTGAAACAGCGCAGTGCGGTGTTCGGGGCCGAATTTACGGTCGCCGTACCTGTCAGCGCGTCCACGCGCCTGCCGTCGGTGTTGAACACCTCGGCCGTTGCCGTGAGTCCCTCGTAAGTCTGCGAGGTGGTGTTGGTGATCTTGACGTCGTTGGTTACCGGGTTCCAGAGGATGTGCAGCGGTTCGCAGGCGCGTTTGCAGCCCCAGTAGGCGCCCGTCAGGTCGTAATAGTAATCATAGGTTTGCCATACCAGCGAGGGGTAGGCCGACTGTCCCATCCATGTCATGATGCCGGAGGCGTCCTCCCACATGTGGTCGAGCCATCCTTCGTAGAGGGCTTGGTTCGACTCGATGTTCAGCAGCTGGGCCTTCCGGCAGAAGTCGTCGATGTCCGCAGCCTTGCCGTAACGCTCGTTGAGCATCCGTTCGTACTGGTCGGGCAGTCCGTTGAAGGCCTGCTGACCGAAATAGTGGAGGTTCCACATCTCGTTGCGGGGCCAGAGTTTGTCTTCGGGGATGAACTTGCGGAAGCTCTCGGCGTTGACGAATACCGCCGTGCCGATCTCGGTGCGGAAACCCCAGCCGGGCGTGCCGACCTTGTTGTAGGGATAGGGGTAGTAGGTGAAGTAATAGCGCGGGTCGTAGGCTCCCCACGGACCGCTGCCCGAAAGGTGTCCTTCGTGCGAATTGGACTGGTAGTAGCGTTCGCCGCCGTCGAAGACCCGGACATTTTCGCGCAGGTAGGTGTCCAGCGGCGGTTCGGGCCAGCCTTCGTTGTTGCCGCACCAGACGGCGATTGACGGGTGGTTGCGCAGCCGCTTGATCTTTTCGACGGCGTTGTAGTTGAAGGCGTGGATGTCGTCGGGAAGAATCGGGTTCGAATTGAGCCAGAAATCGTCCCATACCATGATGCCGTACTTGTCGCAGGCTTCGTAGAACTCCTCGTCGGTGGTGGTGCCTAGCCAGTTGCGGATCATGTTGAAATTCATCTCTTTGTGCAGTCTTACCTTGGTGAAGTATTCCTCGCCGCGGCAGCGGAGCATGTACTCCGAAAGCCCCCAGTTCGCACCTTTGACGAAGATGCGGCGGTCGTTGATCCAGAGGTGGAACACGCCGTCCTTGGTGTCGTAGTCGTATTTTTTCAGACCGAAGGTTATCTGCTGCGTGTCGGAGGGTTTGCCGTCGATCTCGACGGTCAGGTCGCAGGTGTAGAGGTTGGGTTCGCCGTAGCCGTTGGGCCACCACAGGAGCGGATCGTCGATCGAGAGCGCCGGGCATTCGCTTTTGTCGAAACGCACTTCGGCGGTGCGTCCGGGCTCGACGTTGACACGGGTCGAGAACCGGATATCGCCCGGCATGATCACGCCGCTCACCTCGCCCGAAGCGTATTGTTCCGAGTCGTTGCGCACTCCCAGCCGGATGCTGACGTCGGCACGGGCCGTCGAGGGCAGTTCGCTGCGGATCCATGGATCGGCGAGCGTCAATGCGTTGCTCGTCGAAAGATACACCTTGTCCGTGATGCCTGAGTTGAGGCCCGGCACGTAGGGCATCCAATCCCATCCGGCGCTGCAGATGTAGGTCGGCGAGGCGTTGTTGCCCAGCGATCCGCGCGGAATGTCGACCAGTACGGCCAGCGTGTTATTACCGCTGCGGCGAACGATCTTCGTGACGTCGAACCGGCCGCGGTGCATGAATCCGTCCAGCTCTCCCAGACGGGTGCCGTTCAGGAAGATCGTGCCTTTGCGGTTGATGCCGCGGAAATTGAGCCAAAGCAACTCCTTGTCCAGCTCGGCGGGCACTTCGAATTCGGTGCGGTACCAATATTCACGGTCGTATTTCGAACGGTCTACCTGATGGATGTTGTCGCCGAAATTGGGGTCCTTCTCCTTGCCGGCATCGACGTAGGCGGCGAATACGGTCCCCGGAACGGTCGCTTCGGTCCATTCGAGGCGCTCTTCGGGGGCCGGCGGTGCGGTGTCGGGCGATCCGTAGGCTGCGCCGGCCGGTGCGACGTACCATTTGACGGCCGGGTTGTCGCTGTTGAGCGACCATGTCTGGGCGTGGAGCGTCATGCTGCCGCAAAGAGATGCGGCGAACAGAAATCCACGGGCAAGATTGTTGATTTTCATCGGTTATAAAGTGTTTACGGGTTTTGTATGGGCGGACCGCCGCGCCGGACGGTCCGCCGCATATGGCAGGTTACTCTTCTTCGGGAATTTGGCTCAGTTTGAAATAGGGGAACTGGAGATACTGGCTGTCGCGGCTGATCGTGACCACCAGACCCAGCGATACCGGGCCGGCTTGCGTCACGGTGAAGCGGATGCTGTTCTCCCTGCCCTGATCCGACGGCAGCAGGTGTTTCCACGCGAGCGCCCTCGTCTCCATGTCGGCGCGGTCGGGAAGCTCGCTGCCCAAGGCCGCGGCCAGATGGATGTACTGATCGTCCGCCGTGTTGCCGCGCAGGTAGAAGACCGTGAATTCGTAGGTTCCGGGCTGCAGCGTCGGGGTCTGCCATACCTTGCCGTTCTCGAATCCGGGGCCGCCCCAATCCTGCGACTCGAAGTGGATGAGACCCTTGTACTGTTCGTACTGCTCGTCCTTCCAGCCGCCGACGGTGTTGTTTACCTGATTGCGGAGATTCGGCGTAATGTTCCAGTCCTTCGGTACGCCCCACGGGCTGCCGTCGGGCTTCTCGGCGCCTTGGATGTTCGGGCCGGCGTTCTTCAGGTAGAGCGAGGTGATGTCGCTTACGAAATAGAGTTTCGCTTCGGGGCGGAAGAGGTCGATGGCGTTTTCTTCGGGCAGATAGACGCTCTGGACTTTGAACTGGTTCTCGCGCACCTGCGGCAGACGCGTCTGCTCCTCCTTGGGGCCGACCTGCACCTCGACGGGCTTGCCGTCGGCTCCGGTGTAGGTCACGACCGTGTAGGGCGAGTTCTCCGATCCGCTGTACCACTCGATGGCGATGTCCTCGCCGTCGAGTGCGCAGGACTTCACCACACGGTTGTAGAGTCCTTCGAGGTAGTTCGCCCCGTAGGAGTTGCCCGAACGGGTCATCGGGATCGAGTGGTTGCCGGCACTGTCGTAGGTGTATATCTGGAAGTTATAGCTTCCTTCGCCGAGCGCTATCTCCTGCTCGACGATTTTGTCCTTGGCGTAATCGACCTCTATTGAGAGGCTGTCCTGCTTGGTGCCGACGTTCCAGTAAAGACCGATGCGGCTGACTTTCGGGTCGGAGGAAAGCTCGCCGTGGAAGAGCAGCCGTCCGTTGCCCGCGAGGAAAACAGCCGAGTCGAGCTTGCCCGTGTAGGTGCTTGAAACGCCCTCGGTAAAGCGCAGGTAGTCGTCCATTTCGGTACACGAGACTACCGAGGCTGCGGCGCCCGTGAGCAGAAGCAGACTGATGTATTGTGTAAGTTTCATAGCGTAGGTTCGGTTTTAGGTTATTGTTGCACTTTGTCGTCGCCCCAGAACGAGATTTCGGTAAAGGTCATGTTCGTATTGCCCGACCAGTTTTTCAGGCAGCGGATGCGGATGTAGCGCACGGCGGGAAGGTCGCTCGAAAAATTGCCGCTGTCGCCGTTGCGGCCGGCGATGCGGTCGTCCTCGGAGAGTACGCCTACGGGATAGCCCGACGGCTTGACGTTCTCGACCTCGGCCAGCAGCACCCAGTCGTCCCACGAACCGTCGGCGGGCGGTGTGCCGGCGCAGCCCCATATCTGGTAATTGCGCGGCGAAACGTCGTTGTACCAGTGCTTGTCGTCCTGCAGCTGCCAGAGCTGGAACCGGCTCAGTTTGGCTTTGACACCCATGTCGAAGGTGAAGTATTTCGGTACGCGCGAACCGTCCGAACCGGTGTGGCAG
>ENA-ORTD01001759-ORTD01001759.1-human-gut-metagenome-genome-assembly--contig:-NODE-1759-length-14209-cov-2.719797_pt1 | contig 14209 bp, 11 predicted proteins | sample MGYA00241907_ERZ509178 | MGnify/ENA primary metagenome ERZ509178 (study PRJEB26280, sample SAMEA2338793) | human gut metagenome | biome: human gut; feature: human-associated habitat; material: faeces...
TCATTGAACTGATCGTCAAGATGAATCGTTCACGACCCAGCCTTAACCTTCCGGTACAGCAGGAAGAACTTTTACAACGATTTTACAACTTTTGAAAGATGCTCCGATATGATAAAATACAAGGAAAAGTTAATAAAAATATCTGTGTAGGAGATGAGGTTTTGATAGAAGATATTTTGAAAAAAGATGGATTGTCCATAGAAAAATTAAAGAAGCTTTCATATCGTTCCAATCTAGGCATTCATTTGAAAAAGAATTTGCATTATTTTGATAAGGAAGCTTTGTTTGAAGAATTAGATAAGATTAATGAGTGGTATGATTCTTGTAGCATTTTACATGATATTGCAACAGATTATAGAATTAAGAGCATACAGTCTGCTCGGTTAAAATATGAACGATATTTTCCGGATCATCAGGCAAGAAAAGTTTTTGATGATATGTTAGGTTTTCGGGCATTATGTGATAATTATGAAGAGATTTTGACTCTTAGAAATTGTGAAAATCTTCGTATGGCTGATATGTCAGAAGGAAAAGCACATGACGATGGATATAGAGGAATTCATGTCTATTTTCAATTAAGTAATTATCACTATCCTATAGAAATTCAGTACAATACATATTATGACCGGCAATTAAATAACTGGCTTCATAAATATGTATATAAACGCAATTATGACAATTGGATTGGTTGTTCGTTGCGAAAAGAATATGAAAGTGGTAGAATCAGAACAGAAAATGAGTTCAAGGAGGTGTTGGAGCGTGTGTTATCTGATTGCAAAAAAAATTAATGATATTGGCTGTTTGGCTTTACAGACGGCTCACGGTCAGCATTTAGTGGATTTTAAGAGAAAGTTAATTGCCGAAATAGGAACGGATAAAGTGCAACTAGTTACAATTAGCCGCCCATCAGCATATGGAGAATATGAACCGTATCGGTTTGTTGATACAGAGCAGGAATTTGAGCAGGCAGTGAAAAGATTATAATTGCTTATGTGTAGACCGTTGACTTGATAACAAGAATTGATTGTTTGCCACGGCAGGGTGAACGGACTACCGAATGTGTAGTGAAAAGTCGCGCAGAACTGGGCATAGTACGGCAGTCATAGTGCCACGGAACTACTGAAAGACTACTTCTCAGGCGAGTTAAAGTGGATTGTGTAACAGTTATCGTTAAGAGAGTATATATAGAAGTGAACCCCTTGGGGAAATCGTTAAAAGGGTTCTACGGGGAGACTACTACAGGTGAGAGTTAAGTGAATATTTGAGAGAGGAACGTCCTGCAAGTGTGGGGCGTTTTTTGATGATCGTGCATTAATGTGAATTACAATGTAATAAAAAAGTAAACGCAAAATAGCGAGTACCTTGACATTTTTAGGCGGCTGCTTTGCAGCCACCGATATTTAAGCTTTGCGGATCCCTGCCGGAAGTTTTCCTGACCAGGGCAGAAGATCTTCCAGAAAAGAACAATCCTTATCATTCATGTGTTTCGGAATCTCTTCCAGGAGATGCTGCACATAATCAAAAGGTTTCAGATTATTGGCTTTTGCAGTTTCTACAATACTGTAAATGATTGCGGAAGATTTGGCTCCATGAATCGTATCGATCATCTGCCAGTTCTTCTTTCCGATACAGAAACCCCGGATTGCCCTTTCGGATGCATTATTATCAATCGGAACATCTCCATCTGTGAGAAATACCCGGAGATATTTTTCCTGATTCAGTGCATAGCCAACAGCATCACCAAATTTATCTTTCTTGGACACATTTATAGTTTTTAGGTACGCAAAAAACGCATCCACAAGTGGTTTGATAACCGCCTGCCGTTGCTTAAGCCGTTCATCAGAAGAAAGGTCCTTCAGCTTCCCTTCTTCCCGATAGATTGCCTGAATCTGTTTCATCAGAAGAAATGCATTGGATTCCTTTTGACAGGATTTCGGAACCAGCTTTAAGGCTTCATCAAATCTGCGGCGACAGTGCACCCAGCATCCGGCAATGGTCAGTTCTTCCAACTCTTTTTCTAAAGTATGGTAGACCTGGTAACCGTCTGTTACACAGATGCCGTCGTACCCTTTTAGGAATTCCCGTGGATGGGATGCATTTCTCGTTTGCTGGTATTCATACAGGACAATCTGCCGTTTTTGATACAAATGTCCGGAACGGTATACCCACATCCAGCTTTTGCTCCCGGCTTTGCGTCCGTCATGGTTTACAAGCACCGGCGTCTCGTCTGCCTGGATGACGTGGTAGAAATACAATTCTTTATGAAGATAATCATAAAGGATTGATAGATATTCCTCTGCCAAACGTATGCACCAGTTTGCCATGTTCTGCCTTGTGATCTGCAGGCCATAACGCTGGAATTCCTGCTCCAATCGATAGAGAGGAACTGCGTTCACATATTTTCCATTGATGATCGCAGCACCCAGAGATGGTGATACCAGACTCCCATGCAGTAACGTCTTTGGATGGTCTGCTTTCACCATGTGTTCATCTGTTTTGCTGGCATACACACCGATGTGATGTTCTTCCACTTCTGCCTTCGCAGGTACGAAATGATATTTTCTGGAAATGGCATCCGGTAACTGCTTCCATCCCCTGACACCGAATTCCGCTTCCAATTCCTCTTCGGACAGATAATGGTCAATCCGTCTGACCGGAAGCCCGGAAAGATCAGCCTCTTTCTTTCCTTTACGCTTCGGCTGCTTTGGAGACTTCAGTTCCAGATCCTCAGGCTCTGCCGCATTAAGATCACAGACTGCTTCTGCTTCATTGAAAAAGACAATCGTTCCGTTTACTTCTCGAAAACAGATCTGACTGGTATCTTCCATTTTTTCAGAAGACCTGCCAAAACGGTTCTGCTTACCAAGGATTACCTGTTCCATCAGGAGCTGCATTTTTTCATTCGATGCGTGAAGTTCCTTTGTTATGGCTTCCAATTGCTCCTGCTGTTGTAAAAGAAGCTGGATAAGAAACGACTTATCAACGTTATTTAATTGTTCCTCCGTATAATTGACTGCCATAACCAAACCTCACTTTCCTAAGTGGTATTATAGCAGAATCAACAGTTTTTGGCTATTTTTGCATTCTGTTACCTTCGTTACTTTGACGGTGGATAACAGTCATGAATACCTGAAAATAACTGCCGGAAATTCAGATATTTATGACTGTTATCCATAATCTGAAAAGTTTTTGAATCATGAGAATATAAAAACTCATAATCAACTTTCATGATGTGAATAACTTTAAATTTTATATCGCACAGAATAAATCGACATGAATAAAAATGGTTTTATTTTCTACGTTTTGCACAAATCACATGGAAAACGCCAGATTCGGAACTTCTTCAATTGGACTTTTGGCAATGATTTCCAAACCTTGCAGGAACCCATTCCCTTCCCAGAGGAGTCCTTTTATCCGGTCCGTACGCTTGCCACAAAACAAGAATAATGTATTCTTATCATAAGGATCGAGATGAAACTGAAAACGTATGATTCTGGCAAGACAGTTGCTAAAAATGCCTCCCGTACTTTTCATAGTCTCCAATAATAGCTTGCTTTCGTAATGTTATGTAGTTGACACCATTCATCAATCTTCATACCCTGGGGCGGTTTTGACAGTCTCTGACCAGTTCAGCCCATTCACTCAAACGTGTTTGCTGTGTAACTAAGCTTGTGTGAGATTTCATGACTCACCTCCTGTAGTCCAGTCAAGAAAGTTGATTACTAAACTTTTTTGACTTTATAGTAATGAGCCTATTATCTCATATATGACGATTTTGAAAAGATACTTGCTATTTTGCTGTTACAATAATAACACCATCCAATCACATAATATTGCTACACTGAAGGATATTATATCCCATCAGTGAATATCCTGTTGACAGAAAAAGCGCAAATACACCTTTTGATAAATTCATCTGCCACAAATACAAATAAGTCGTAACTCCACATAAGGACATCTTTAAAATAATTAAAAGAGTAAGAAACTGGGCTATTTTCCCACTGGTATAAATAATAGCAGTAGATTTAATGGCGAAGCTAAATAATAGACAACCAAAACCGTTGTATTTCCTCCAATCTTGCATGGAAAGAATACTTCCAGCTTTCCATTCCATTTAACACTTGGTGACACCCCATAAAAAATTCATATAAAGAAGAATAATACATAACGGAACTAAAAATGCATCATTTCTCATCGTCTTCTCTCCCCTTTACTGATAATTCCAATAGTTAACAGTGCAAACACTAGCCCTATACCGCTTACAACTGCAGTATAAAAAACAGAAATACCAACAATTCCATAATATTTTACAACTGTTTTCCCAAAAAACAGAAATGCTAGAAATGCCAGAAGATATCCTATAATTAATAATTTCTGTTTTCGAGCTATTGTAATAATCATTTGAAGAAAATTTACAAAAGCTAAAGCTCCACCACCTATCAATAAAATTACCAATGATGTTTTATATGCATCAAGGTTTATACCATAAATAATCGACAACACCGGAATTCCCAACACATCCCCGCCCAGAACAGCTACCAGAGACAGTAATAAAATAAGCCCTATCTGTCTAAGAATCAGTTTTTTTAACTGCGGAATATTTTGTTCATGCCAAAGCAATGCCATTTTACTAATAACAGGCTGATAAACAAACTGACTTAAAAGACTTATTACAAATACCGGCATAAAAATGTATGTAAAACAAGCCTGCGCTTCGCTGGACATCACCTTATCAATCGCATATTTAGGTGCATTTCCAATATAAATCACTAAATACGAAGAAATAAATAAAGGGAGACATTCTATGCACAGGTTCTTCACCTGGGCACGCCTCAGTTCTTTCTTTCGCTGTATATCAAATGCTTTAAATGCTATGTAATTTAATAACAAAAATTGGATTACAGATACTACAAATGCAATAAAGGAAGTGAGAAGCAAATCCTGCGTAACTGTATAAACGATAAGATACACAACAATATAGCTGACGATTCTTATAGTAAGAATTTTTCCTGCTATGTCTAATCTGAGATGTTGCTGTAACAGACCGTGGAATACATCCTCTACAGCATCTACAACTTTGGTCATGCATACCAAGAGGATTACCAAGCACTTTTCTGTATTATATACTCCCATCACATAATAATATCCCACATAAACAACCGACGCAGTAATCATCAGTATGCTAGTCAGAACACGTGAAAAGACATATTCTCTAAAACTATATTTTTCCTTTATATCTGATACCTGAAACTGTCTGACTCCATATTTTCCCACAGCCAGCATAAGATTTCCGATGGCAAATGCTATAGTAAATACCCCCGCATCTATAATGGGATCAATTCTGGAAATCAACATCAATATAAAGACTGTCTGAAATGCGTTTAGCATAGCTGCACTGGTATTCCACAAATATGCTGACTTCATTTTATCTTTACTTCCATATAAAAAAGATTTTATCATGTTATATTTTTACCCTTCTGTTTCTTAATGTTTTATTTTTTCAGATATCGTATATACGCAGTATATTATCTTTTTTTACACTTTTCAAACCTAACTTCTTATTTTTATAACATTCCGAGTATATTCTTTTCCTGCTTTTCTGTCAACAAATCCATAATAATTTCTCTCTGTTGTAGATGTCGCTGTATCCACAAATTGTGTTGTATTTCCCCCTTTTATTTCGCCTATAGCCTCTGCCTCTCCATTACCAGTCTGCCTATTAATAACATATCCTTCTGACTCCGACACCTTTTCCTAGGACAACCTCACTTTATTTTTACCTGTTGATTCTGCTTTGAATTTTAATATCTTCCTTGGGGATGTTCTTTCATCAAATCTTCCAATGGTTATTTTTATACTTTAACACCCCACTATTTTGTTTGATTCATACTATAAATAATTTCTATAATGCTCTTCCATAAGTATACTTCGGTGTTCCACCCACAATCATATTTCCCTGACCATCTTTATGATATGGGAATACCCAATAATAATTATATGCTGTTTTGGAAGCCTTAGTATCTGTAAATGTTGTTCCTTTTGTTGTTATTCCTACATAGCCGTATTTCCCACCGGCTCTTTGTCCATAGACAAGATATCCTTCAGCATCCTTTTGCTCTGTCCATGTCAGTTTTACTCCACCTTTTGCAGAAAATGCTTTCAGGTTCTGCACTGCCGGAATCACACCTTTTGCCCATACATATTTTGTACATTTTCCAGGAAGCATTTTTCCAGTATCAGTATCCGTAACGTATGGGAATACCCAATAATAATTATAATCAGTATCTAATGCTTTTGTATCCGTAAATGTAGTTCCCTTTGTTGTCATTCCTACATAACCATACTTCCCATTCTTCTGCGCATAAACGAGATAACCTTCTGCCCCTTCTGCGGAATTCCAAGTAAGTTTTACCTTTTGTTTTCCAGCTGGAACACTCTTTAAATTGGTCACTGCTGTTGTAAAAGATGTCCTTGAATATATCGCAAACACTGTTACATTCTCTGCTGGCATCTCAAATGTATAAGTATTTTCACTTACTTTTTTCGCATTATTGTCATATGCTCTTACGGCATCTACTTTATATCCCTGGTTTGGTTTTACGGTCGCAGTAACAATTTCGCCGGCTTTTGCTATTTCCTTATCAACAGAAAGCCAGCCCGCTTCAGGTTCCTGATATATATAGACATTATAGCCATCTATTACAGTATAAGTATACTCCTCAGTTGTTTCATGAAGGATTCCGTTATGCTCCTCTGAATATGCTAACTTCAATGTTGCACTGCCTACTTGGTTAAAAGAACCACTTATCAGACGTATGTTTTCTTTACTTCCTTTAAATCCACATGCTTTACATTCAGTAACTCCTGCAACTACCTCATGCCAATCTGTTCCCACCGGTACCTTTGTTGTTGCAGGATTTGACACTGATATATATACCTTGTGTTTTTCATCTAGCGATTGATTGATAACTTCAACTGTAACATCTCTTGCAGGCATCTGAAATGTGTAAATATTATCATCTTGTTTTGATACAGAAGCATCTGTAACCTCTACAGTTTCAACGCGAATTCCCTCACTTTGTTCCACTTTTACTGTAACCGTTTCTCCTTCTTTTGCTGTGTTACTACTCAGCGTCACGGTTCCGGCTTCCGGCTGTACCACTGTAATATGAAACTTCTGATCCATCTGTTCAGGTGCATTTACTTCCTGTGTTTCATTCATCGTCTCTGTTTCCTCTGCAAACACAACAGTTGCCGTAGGATTGTACAACAATGAAATGCCTAGCATCAAACCTGTTCCTAATGTAATCATTCGTTTTTTCATAAGCTTACCCCTAATATAATAAATTTCTATTTCTTAAAATTCGTTTTATAACGCACGTCCATATGTATACTTCGGTGTTCCACCAACAATCATATTCCCCTGGCCATCTTTGTGATATGGAAATACCCAATAATAGTTATATGCAGTTTTGGAAGCCTTCGTATCTGTGAATGTAGTTCCCTTCGTTGTCATCCCTACATAACCATATTTCCCACCGACTCTTTGTCCATAGACAAGATATCCTTCGGCATCCTTTTGTTCTGTCCATGTCAGTTTTACTCCACCTTTTACAGAAGATGCTTTCAGATTTTCTACTGCCGGAATGATTCCTTTTGCATACACGTATTTTTCACATGGGCCTGGAATCATTTTTCCTGTGTTCTGATCCGTAACATATGGGAATACCCAATAATAATTGTAATCTGTATCTAATGCCTTTGTGTCTGTAAATGTAGTTCCCTTTGTTGTCATTCCTACATAGCCGTATTTCCCATTCTTCTGTGCGTAAATCAAATAGCCTTCCGCATTCCCAGCTGTCTGCCATGATAAAAAGACTTTATTTTTCCCCGATGAAGCAGCTTTTAGATTTTTTACATTTTCTAAACCATAAGGATCATATACATTAATTCCAAGTGTGCCCTGTATCTCTGGTCTTGCCTTCAGCTTTGCTGATAGTGTTCCTGAACCGACTTTTATTCCTGTCAGATGTCCCAATGTATCAACTTGAAATATTTTTGTATCAGAGCTACTCCACTCAATTGTTGACGGCAAAATCCATGTGACGGCTATATTCCATCCATTATTTAACAACACAAATTTTCCATCATAGTCCTCTTTTTCTCCTCTTGCCAATCGATACGGATCTCCCACATTCATTTGACATTGAATATTATCCGTAATCACTTGAACCGCTTCTTGTGTGTCAATGTTTTGTCTTTCATCTGTAGATACAGCTTCTGAGGTTCCAAATAATTGTACCCAGTATCTAATCCCGCCTTGCGTAAAGCATCCTACTCCCATGATTGAAAAGTCTTTATCGAGTATATTTGCTTTATGCCCTGGTGAATTCATCCACTGTCTCATTGTTCCCTCTGCGGTAGAGTTCCCCGCTGCGATATTTTCCCCAAATGCCTTATCCGAAACAGAAAAACAACTCTCTCCATTTGGCCGTGTATGAGAGAAATCTATCTGAGTTTCTATTGCTCTTGTCATCGCAGCATGCAGTAACTCTTTGTCCATAGTAACTTTCGGTACACCAATCTTCGCCCGCTCCTGATTTACCAATTCAAGTATCTGCCACGCCTCTTCGTACAAATAAGTTCCTTCCAGCCAGATATCAGTACACTCTGCCCCATACTGAGAAACCGAAACCTCCTGTCCTGCATTCAATGCCTCTCCAATGTTTATTCCCTCTTCCATTCCGGACCTATTCATGTTTTGCATGTTGTCATTCATATCACCTTCTGCAAGAACTCTGCTGTTTCCCAACATAACCAAACATGTCATTACCAGAATACACACTACGGTATTTTTTAAAAATTTGTACATCCTTTCTCTCCTCCTATTTAATATCTCTCTTAGGCGTTTGCGAAACGCCAGAACCCGCATAAATACGGGATTCTTTTTACTACAAAATAACTCCTCACTGATTTATGCTAAAATTGAGACGTCCAATAACAATTAACCATATCTACCAGTAAAGGAGTTATATTTACACGATACCATACAAACCGCTTTCTTTGGCAGATTTTTTACCGATTGCCAAAATAAATTTGATAACGATAAATATGAGTTCCTTTCCATCCTTGAAGAAACCATTGATCTCGATGAAATTGTCCCGGTGTCTTTTGCTTCTCATTTTCACGCTGCCACCGGCAGACCCCGCAAGCATCTTCTCTATCCGATGCTGAAGGCTCTGTTATTACAGCGGATCTTCTCAATCCCAACGATCTCCCTCCTGATCGTATTTTTGAAATACTCTCAGGAACTAAGGGATTTCTGCGGCTTTTCTGTTGTTCCCGATGCTTCTAAATTCACACGCTTCAAACAGGATTTCTTATCGGACTTACAATCTATGTTTGATCACCTTGTTGATTTGACCGAACCGATCTGCCAACGGATTGATAAAACAAAAGCTTCCATGCTTCTCTTTGACACCTCCGGCATTGAGGCCTGGGTTACCGAAAACAATCCCAAATATGCCAACCGCATCATCCGGCAGTTAAAATCCTTCAAAAAGGCAAATGGACTGGATAACTCTTTCGACCCTTATAAAGCTGCTTACAGCTCTATGCCTTCCCACGCCGCTGCCAATCCAGCCATCCAGCAGATGTACATCAACGGTCATTTTTGTTATGCCTTTAAATTTGGCATCCTGACAAACGGGCTTGGCATTGTCAGGGATATCAGCTTTTATAACAAAGACTTTCTGGATGCCCACCCGGATATCGTGGTTGGGAAGAAATCTGCCTCTCCGGACGAGGATAAAAGCCTTGCGGATTCCAAAGCTCTCATTCCTGTGCTGAAGGACTTTTTTAAGAAACATCCTCTGATCAACCCCAAAACATTTCTGGGCGACGCAGCTTTTGACTCCATTGAAATTTATAAATATCTGCTTCAGGAAACTTCCTTTGAGACAGCTTATATCCCGCTTAACGGAAGAATCTCTCTTCCGGAAAGCGACTGCCCTTTAAATGAAAATGGCATTCCCTGCTGTCCCAAAGATCCTTCCCTGCCGATGAAGCGGGAAGGGAGTAAATCCCATCTGCGTTGCGGACTTCCTACTATGAAGTTCGTATGCCCCAAAATGAAATGGGTATATGATAAGGAAACTGGTAAAAGCAGGCGTGTCTGCCATTGCGATAATCCTTGTACGGAATCTTCCTGCGGCAGGATGTTTTATATTTATCCTGAGAAAAACCTGCGTGCCTATCCCGGTACAATCCGTGGTACGGATGAATGGGACGCCACCTACAAAGTCAGAGGAAATGTTGAGAAATCCATCAACCATTTCAAAGACAGTTTTTGTGTTGCCGGGCGTAAAACCCAGAATGAGAAAACGCTTCATGCCGACCTGCTTCTTGCGGGAATTACCCAGCTCATTACGGTAATGGTTGCTGACAAACTGCACAAGCATCAATATATCCGCAGTTTAAAGCCCCTGATTGCATAACCTCAGACGCCACATACCATTTCACAGGCAGATATCCCTATCTGCTTTGTTTTCATGTCTCAAAATCCGGTTATACATATCCACCTGCTGGGAATCCGGTCATACCGGGGCTTTACCTCACTGGAATCAAGCCTGCAAACCTGTTTCGCAATTACCTAACATGATTTTTGGTTATCAGGGCATCTGAAACATCATAGCGACTTCCTTAAATGATAACTGTAATCGTCAGCAGATATGTACCATTACATTTTCTGTACTTTTTTGTGGCATTTTCCTCAGAAAACAGATAGTATTTCTTAAAACAAGCCAAAAATATTTTGTATCATTTGCCCAATGGAATGACACCAACTATGTCATTCATTGTGTATATTATACTTCTTTTAAAAACCACACACAATATATGACAAAAAGTGTGACACAATTTCACCTTATTTTTGCACCAATATATCGTTTCATAATGTAAAACATCCGAATATCACTCTATAAAAGTAATGTTCGGATATCGTTTGTGCTTCTTTTCTTTTATCAAGAATTTCTCAAAGTTATAATCTTTTTTTACTCTCTGTACTCACAGATTTCTTATTCTGCTGTGCCCACTGTTCCACAGTATCAACAGATACGTCTGCTGACGCTGCGATTATATCAGGTGTAATGCCTTTCTTTAATAATTCCAAGGCCATCTCTTTCTTCCCTTCCTTTATGCCTTTCCGTCTCTGAAACTCCTTCGCTGCATTCCAGTCGGCATCCACATACTTCTCAGCAAACCACATCACCTGCACCTCCCTGTCCTGCTGGTCCATCTTCTCCATAAGAAATCTCAGCAGAAATACTCTGTCGTGTCCTACCGCTTCCAAAAACAGATTAGAGATTATCCTTTGTATTATCTCAAATTGATTCATAACAATGCATCTCAAGTCTGCATTCTTTTGTTATAGTATATCGAATTTTGCTATACAAATCAAGATATTTTTTACAATATTGTAAATTTATGTTATTTATTTGTTTATAGGTATTTTTATTACTTAATCTTTCCGAAAATCAATATGTGATGGGCGGACAAAATGCACCCTGTACTGTGGAAAGTACAGAGTGCACATACTAAATCTTTATTTTATCCTCACCTTCACCACCTGCTTCTTTCCGCTTCCATCGGTCGCCATGGCTGTAATCTTCACCGTCTTACCTTTCCCTGCTTTCTTCGTTTTCACCTTACCGGAAGCGGATACTGTGGCGTATTTTGTATTGCTGCTTGTCCACTGAAGCTTCTTGTTGGCACCTTTCGTCGCTGTGACTTTCGCTTTCAGCTTTAATGCCTTTCCGGCTTTTACTGTTCGTTTCTTTGCTCCTGAGATAGCGACTTTCTTTACTACACCTTTCACGGATTTCAGCTTGAAGACCGCTTTTGTACCGCTGCCGTCGGCCGCTGTTGCAGTGATGACGACTGATTTACCAGCGGATTTCTTCTTAAATGTAACGACACCGTTTTGATTGACAGTGGCAACCTTCGGATTGCTGGAAGTCCAGATAACATTTTTGTTAGAAACATTTGACGGAGTGAATGTAACGGTCAACTGAACCTTTTTGCCTGCGGCGATCTTATTGGAGAGGCCGGAGAGGCTGATTTTTGAAGTTTTGATTGTCGCAGAAGCTGCACCCACAGATGAGATTCCTTTATTTACAGATGAGGATTTCTCCGTTGGAGCGGCTGATTGTGTTGTATTATTTTCTGTTCCTGGTGTTTCTTCTGGCTTTGTGGATGGTTTATCCCCTTCTTCCGGAAGTTCAGTAATGACTGTAAATGGAATATCATTATCTTTTGCATATTGTTCTGCGGCAGAGCCTGTAAATCCACAAAGTGTAAAGTTTTCCATCTTATGTCTGTCAACCGCATTTCCCATAACTGGTTCGTCCCAATATCCAAAAGCTTCTATCCCAATCGTTTTTACACTGTCCGGCACAGTCACTTCCAACAAACTGGTGCAACCGCAGAAAGATAATACACCGATGCTTTTGACACTGCTTGGAATCGTGATTGTATTCAGGCTTTTACAATTATAAAATGTATATTCATCTATTTTTGTAATACTGGTTGGAAGGATAATTTTTGTCAACTTGCCGCACTCATAGAATCCCGGAATCTGGGTAACCCCATCCGGAACATTGACTGTACCTGTCTTTCCTTCTGGACACAAATATAAGATGGTTCCCTCTTTGTCATAAACGATGCCGTCTTTTGATGAGAAAGAAGTATTGGCACTATCCACATCTATGTTTTGCAGATTAACACATCCAGAAAAAGCACTTCCTTCTATTTCTTTATGACTTCCTATATTTTTTACCTTCTCCGGCAGTTTAACATAAGTTAACCCCATACAATTCTCAAAAGCTCCGCCAGAAATTTCTTCTAAGCTGTCCGGAAATGTAACCTCTGATAAGCTACTACATCCACCAAACGTTAAATAACCTATTGATTTTAAATTTTCAGGCAATGTAACCTTTTTTAAATTGCTGCAATTTCTAAATACAAAACTCCCAATCTTTGTTATTTTATCGGGAATTGTAATACTTTCCAGCTTACTACATCCTGAAAATGCAGAATCTCCAATTTCTGTCACCGTATTCGGTATACTGATCTCTCCACTTTTGGCTCTCGGACAAAGAATAATATTCGTTTTATCTTTATCATATAAAATACCATCGACAGAAGACCATATCGTATTTCCCGTATCTACATGAATATCAGATAAATTATTCATTCCGTCAAAAACCGATGTTTCATCACCAAAGGTATCATCAAACACCAGGTAATAATTGTTTCCATCAAATCCAGTACAGTCGTAGAACGCACCAATTGTCTGCACACTCTTTGGAATCTCAATTGTTTTTACATTGCTACAGTAATAGAATGCGTAATTTGATATTGTCGTTACCGTGGAAGGTATTGTAATATTTTCTGTTTTATTATCTGCCGGACAGTAGACTAATGTTTCTTTTTTCTTATCATACAAAATTCCATTTTCCGAACAATAGACTTGATTATCTGCGGACACTTCTATGGTTTGCACCGCTCCTCCAAAAGCATTGGCATTAATATTTCCTGTTATTGTAGCAGGAATCACTACTTTAACTACATCATCACAATCTGAAAATGCCCAGGATGCAATACTAGTCACAGTATGTTCATCTACAGTATCTGGTATATTCAATACTGTTTCCGAGCCGAAATATCCTGTTATTCTTGCCATATATTCAGAGTATGTTGAATCATATACCATCTCATACTCCCAATCTCCCGACATCTCCGCCTCCACTTTCGTTCCGGCTGCCAGTATCATCACCGGCACTGCCAGCATCCATAAAAACATTATCATCCATTTTTTCATCCTCTTCTTCCCCTTTCTGCTTCATAAATGCATCAATTTTTGAATTAATCTTCGTCGTTTCTCTCCGGTGCCTGCCGGGCGCCGTTCCTGTATCATACTCATGCAGACAGCCGGAAGTTCAGAGACAGGCCGCATACTATATATGCGTCCCATGTCTGTCCTATGTCATATGCCATGTGGTATATGTTATGTCCCATAGCCCGTAAAACAAAAGATCTCCCCACCGGGTCCGGGCAGAAGGAATCAACGGATTCTATCTGCCGGGCATCGATGGGGAGATGCGGTTGCATAATCACACAGGGGACAGCCTGCGCTGTCTGTTTTTGTCGG
>ENA-ORTD01001762-ORTD01001762.1-human-gut-metagenome-genome-assembly--contig:-NODE-1762-length-14174-cov-2.770734_pt1 | contig 14174 bp, 9 predicted proteins | sample MGYA00241907_ERZ509178 | MGnify/ENA primary metagenome ERZ509178 (study PRJEB26280, sample SAMEA2338793) | human gut metagenome | biome: human gut; feature: human-associated habitat; material: faeces...
AGAGCACTTGACTTTTAATCAAGTTGTCCGGGGTTCGAATCCCCGATGCTTCACTGGAAGTTCAAATCCAAGCTGGGTTTGGACTTTTTTTCTTCAAAAGATAAATATGGAATATGCGGATATGGCGGAATTGGCAGACGCGCCAGATTTAGGTTCTGGTGTCTACGACGTGCAGGTTCAAGTCCTGTTATCCGCAGTAAACAGCAAGGGTGTCGCAGCAAGCATCAGAGTGATGACTGAGTGGCACCCTTTTTACAGTGGAGAAAGAGCGGGGGCAAAGAAGTGGAAAAAGAAAAAAAACGGGGAAAGACTTTGGCATGGTGGATTCTGGCAGTGGTGTTTGTAGTTTTTGGCGGTGGATTGTGCAATACAGTGCTGTTTGGAAAAATGCTGGACAAAATAGCAGAAGAGTATGTGTCAGACAATAATCAACAGCTGGCCGCCCATATATCTTATCGCTTGAAATCAGGAGAAGAATTTATCAGTGATTTTGCAGATAGCTTAAGTCGAATGCCGGAATTTCTGCTGACAGAAGGGCTGCTGGAGAGAAAGAAAGAGTCGCTGGAACTGGATAAGCTGATTCTGGTGTCTGAGGATGGAACACTTTTTCCAGCAGTAGAGGATTATGCGTATGTGAAAGACTGGATAGAAGAACACCAGGAAGCCTGGAAGGAGTCGGTAGTTTCTTATGTAAAAGATAAAAGCATTCTTTTTTCTGCACCTGTCAGAAAAGAAGGAGAACCGGTCAGGCTGCTGCTGGGAATACAAAGTTATAAGGATATACAGTCTTTGGTAAACCAGACGGATTATCTGGGGTATGGCATCAGTATTCTGTTGGATATGGACAATCGGGAACGTATGATTATGGAAGGTGATTCTTCTATTTCCATAACCGATAAGGATGTAAAAAAGCTGCTGAAAAAGGCGGAAGTACAGGGGAACTGTGTATATCAGAAAGAACTGCCGGATACTGGGACGGTGTTTGTGAGTGTATGTGAGGTGGAAGGCACAGACTGGGAACAGGCGGCGATTATTCCTTCTAATGTTTTATTATCCCAAATTGGCGTTTATATGGATGGTTATATTGCGCTGTTCTTTCTAGTGCTGATTTTATTTCTGATATTGATATTTTGTCTGCTGAAAGAAAATAAAAAGAAAGAAAAGCTGTTTTTGATAGATAATCTGACGGGAGGATATAACAGAGGAGGATTTTTGGAGCAGGCGGAGAAAGTGGCAGACAGCAAAGGGGGAACTTTCTGTATTGTGTATCTGAATGTTGTGGATTTCCGCTATATCAATGAAAGTTGGAGTGAAGAGGACGGAAACAAAACGCTGCAGTTTGTGTATCAGAACTTTGCGGGAATTTTGAGAGAGCAGGAATTGATTTGCAGAAGCGGTATGGATCACTTTTTCTTGTTTTTACAGGAATCGGAAGAAGAAATTATTTCCAGGAGAATCCAGACAGAGATTGAAAAGATAAACAGCATGGTAAATCAGAAATTTAGCGGATATCGGATTGATTTCACCGTAGGGGTATGCATGTTGGAAAATTCTCAAGAAGTCAGTTCTGTGATGAATAAAGCTGTCTATGCCAGCAAAATGGGAACAGAGCAAAACGTCTGCAGCTTTTTCAGCGGCAGCATATCCGGAAAATTTGACAGGGAGAAATGGCTGAACAATATGTTTGAAGAATCGCTGAAAAACCACGATTTTCAGGTTTATCTTCAGCCGAAAGTATCACCGTCCCACAGCCAGCCCTGTAAGGCAGAGGCTCTGGTTCGATGGATTCATCCGGAGGCGGGGATTATCAGTCCGGCAGATTTTATTCCGCTGTTTGAAAGAAGTGGAAAAATATGTAAGCTTGATTTATATATGTTTGAAGAAGTATGCGGTCTGATGAGCCGCTGGATTCGGGAAGGCAGGACTGTGACGGGGATTTCTGTCAATCTTTCTCGATATCATTTGAAGCGTGCGGGAAGCGATGTGTGGAAAAGCTATCAGGAGGTAAAAGAACGCTACGGTATCCCCGACGGGGTCATAGAGTTGGAACTTACGGAAACGGTATTTCTGGAAGATAATCAGCTTTCTTTTGTGAAGAATATATTAGACCATTTTCGTGCCTGTGGATTTACGGTATCGCTGGATGATTTTGGATTTGCCTATTCGTCGCTTTCTCTGCTGAAGGATTTTCAGGTGGATATTTTGAAGCTGGACAGGGAATTTTTTGTTAATGAAAATGAGAAATCACGGAAAATTGTGGAAAACATTATTCGTCTTGCCCACAGTTTGGGGATGGATGTGGTAGCAGAGGGAATCGAGCAGATGGAACAGGTAGAGGTACTTCGAGACATGGACTGCGATTTCATTCAGGGATATGTGTATTCAGCACCTCTTCCAGTAGAAGAATTTGAAGTATGGAGGGAAAAATACCAAAGGCAAACAGCAGATATGAACTGTTAAAAAGATGGCAGTGACATGAAGAGCAAATCGGAAGCATTTCGAAGTGCTGTTTCATGCCGCTGCCTTTCTATATCTGAGAAATCAAAACCGCTATTTTACAGTAACAGTAAAGCTGTCCCCTGCAGGCTGGTAGTCATTGCTCATTTGTCCGCTCTCCTGGGGCATTTTTGCAATATACGGAGTGAGTGTCAGAGTCTGTGCATCGTCACTGACATAGCCGTTCTCCAGAGTGTCCACCTCCATGCAGCCTATACCTGTATGGATGGTGCGTATGGAAAATTCTACCGGATTGCCAAGGTTATCCTCTCCTTTTAGGAGAATATGATAGGCGGGAACCGTATCCGGTGTAGAGGTTTTAAAGTAAATCCGCTGTCCCATGGCATTGGAAGAATATTTGTAGAAGCGGATGGCGGTTTTATCCGGCAGAGTTATGGTGGTATCCAGGGAAACTGTATAAGTGGAAGCCATCAGGTCTTTTCCTGTAGCGGTGAAGGAAAAGCTGCCAATACTTTTGCCGCCCATGGAATAGTGCAGTTCAATATCCAGATTTTGAGAGGCATCAATAGAATCAAGAGACATTCTCCTGGAAGAAACCAGGTTATAGTCATCTGCCTGCTCCGTTCCGCCGCTGGCGCCCCAGGAGACCATTTTGCCATTAATAAAGACATTAACATCTGCAAGTGTACCGCCCTGTTCCAGAAAGTTTTCATTCTTTTGGGGCAGAGTAAAGGTATCCGAGATGTAAAGGATGTTTTCATCTAATACCACATCATTGAGAGTAACCGTATATCCGTCTTTGCTTATGGATTTTCCTACCATGGTACGGTAAGGGGACAAATCCTTCTGAATTCCCAGAAGCTGGGAAAGGTTGTAGGTGACAGTCTTCATACCGGCGTATGCTATAAACTGTGCAGGAGGAAAAAGCAGAGAACCTCCAAGAATACACACAATCGCAGCAGCAGCCACATATTTTTTACGGCTGCGGCGGAAAACACGGCGGGAAGAAAATTGTTTTTTCCATTTTTTCATTTCCAAATCAGATACCTGAGGAATTTCATAGGAATCCGGTTGATTATCGATTTCGTTTAAGAGGGTATAAATCTGTTCATTCATAAGCGAGGGCTCCTTTCTCTGTTTGCAGAAAACAGGCTGCGAATCCGCTTCTTTCCTCTGGAAAGGCGGTTGTAAATCACAGGTTTAGCAAGACCGGTGGACTGGCTGACTTCCTCCATATTTTCCTCTTCTATGTAGAGTCGGAGGAAAAGTTCCCGGTCTTTGGGTTTTAAGCAGGCAAGTATCTGTTGGGTTTCCTCTGAAAATTCTTCCTCTACGGCCTGAAGTTCTGCAGAAAACTCTGCCTGTATCACGGGCTGTCCTGTTTCTTCCATAGCCTCCCAGCTTGTTTCCAGCATACGAGAGGCATATTTTCTTTTGCAGTCCAGCGCTTTTAATCTTGCAACCCCTGCAATCCAGTTGGCAAATGGATTTCTTTCCGGGTCATAAGCGTCAATATGGTTCCATACAGCAAAGAAGACATCGTTTTGACATTCTTCTTCGTACTGAGGCAGACTCCCCAGATAACGGTGCACCACAGCTTTTACCAGACCGCCGTAATGCAGCATGCAATATTCCAGTGCTTTTTCATGTTTCCGGCAAAGCAGCGGAATAAAATTTTCTTCCGTGACTTTCATGGCTGTCATCATTCCCTTCTGTATTTTGTCTTATACTATATATTCGTTTCTTTTTTTGCATTTTCTATCATTTTTTGAAAAATTTAATTCTTATCCGGGATTTGCCGGCCTTCGTGGTTCATGTGGTAGTTTTCCCTGTAAATCAACTGGGAAATGGGGACAAATTCATAGCCTTTATCCTGAAGAGTGGTAAGAACGGCATCCAGGGCGTCTTTGGTGTATTTGGCGCCGTTGTGGCAGAGAATGATACTGCCGTTGCCGAGATTCTTGCTTTCTGTAACCCGTTTGACAATGTCGTCAGCACCGTAATCTTTCCAGTCCAGGGAGTCAATATTCCACTGGATGGGGTAATAGTTATTTTTACGGGCATTGCTGACCACTTCGTTGTTGTAATCTCCGTAGGGAGGACGGAAGAGGAACATATCGTAGCCAGTCAGTTCTTTTACCTTATTATGTACGGTCATCAGTTCCCGGGTCTTTTCTTCATCACTTAATTTCGTCATGTATTTGTGATTTTCGCTGTGATTGCCCAAATCATGCCCAGCTTCGTATATTTTTTTTACATCATCGGGATAGCTTTCTACCCAGCCCCCAGTCATGAAAAACGTGGCTTTTACGTTATGTTTGGCCAGAATATCCAAAAGAGTTTGGGTGTCTTCGTTGCCCCAAGCCGCGTCAAAGCTGATAGAAATCTGTGGTTTTTCGGTTTCCACACAGTAAATCGGAAGTTCCCTGCCCCCGACAGTGCTGCTTACGGAGACAATGTCCGGCAGGAGGGCAGAGGCGCACAGAAAAAGCAGGCCCGCAAAGGAAAGTATCACAGCGGTATTGAGTAGTTTTTTAGACAAAAGGAAATCCACCTTCAGAAGATTGGTTATCTACAGTTTATGACACAGAGGGGAGAAAAAGAACCGGGGTCCATAAGACCCCGGCAGTCCATATTTACTTTCGTTCTCCAATTCCCTATTATTATAGAAGAAACCCGTTTATTCTTCCTGATGAAGTCTCTGGTGTTCCTCAATTAATTCCTGAAAAAGCTGGATAAACGTCCAGAAACTGTTTTGGGCAGTCAGGATGGCTTTCAGTGCTACCTGGGGAATTTTGCCGTTTTTCATGGCAGCCAACAGGGTATCCAGATTTTCCTCGGAAAAATAACATAAGACCATGACTTCCTGAGAGATGCCGGGAAGTACTTCCAGGGGAGAAATCTTCTTCATAGGAAATCCCTTGACTTTTGCCAGATATCCTACGGTCTGCTGAAAATGGGCCGGCGTGACAGGCATCAGGGAAAAGCCCATACGGTTTATGGATTTTTCCAGCAGTCTGCGCTTGTCCTCCTGCCCGTTGTCATAGTAAAGTATGGTTGGTTTGCGGTTCATGTTATGTCCCCCTAATGCGTATGTGATACTGTAATCATATACTTTAAGAGAAAATTTTTCAACGGATTTTCTGAGAAATTTCAAGAAAGTTTTAGACGAATTTTTTGCGCTTTGCGTATGTTGACATTGGACATGGAGATTAGTATACTTAGGGGTATATAGAATGTGAGGGATAGAATTTGGATAGAATCAAAGTACATCTTTTGGGCAGACCATATGTAGAAGCAAATGGGGAAAGAGTGAATTTTCCTTACAAGAAAGCAGAAGGATTTTTCTATTATCTGTGCGTGAAAAAGACTGCCACAAGAGAAGAAATTATTTATGTGCTCTGGGGAGCGGACAATGAAAATGTAGGACGGAAAAATCTGCGGGAAGCTGTCTATCAGATTAAAAAACTGTTGGGAAAGGAAATACTGGTGACTGCGGGACACACCAGCATTTCCCTGAATCCGGAATGTATGCCCGAGATTGACTGGGACAGCATTACAGAGGAGAATATTCTGGAACATGAGGAAGAAGGTTTCCTGTCTCATTTTCATATTAAAAACAGTTATGAATTTGAGGAATGGGTGGATGCCATGCAGGAGCAGTACAACCAGTCTTTTATTAAGTCTGTCCGTCAGAGACTTTATGAGGCCGATGCGGTGAAGGATATGTCTCAGATACAGAAATACAGCAACATCCTGTTAAAGCATGACCCTTATAATGAAAAGCTTTATCAGGAGGTTATGGATATTTATGCGTCCGGGGGCAATTATAATATGGCCATTAAGCTGTATTATGATTTGGAAAAAGTGCTGGAGGAAGAACTGGGAGTAGAGCCTTCACCGGAGGTTACAGAACTGTTTCACCGTATTTTCAATGTGAAGGGAAATATTGCTGTGGACAATGGCAGCTGGAATTTGCCGTTTACGGGAAGGACAGAGGAAATTTATCGTATCAGCGAGTGCCTTACCGGTTCAGGGAAATGGCCGCATCCCCAGTGTGTTGCCATAGGAGGAGAAGAAGGCGTGGGAAAATCCGCCCTTTTGGAAAAGACCAGGCAGATGGTAAAAGGGTATCAGATGGTGTCTTTGTATGCGGCCTGCTATAAAGACGAAAGCGAATTTTTCCTCCGTCCCTGGAATGATATTTTCTGGGAAATCGAGCAGTGCATGGAAAGCGGGCTTCTGGAACGGGACATTACGGATGATGAAAGAGGAAAACTGAAAAAAGTGCTGAAGGGAATTCTCTCTGAAGGAAATGAAAAAATGGGACGACTCACCTATCAGATTATGGAACAGTCGGTGTTGGAAATGTTTCGGCGAATTGTGCAGCGTCATAAAGTAGTGCTGTTTTTTGACGATATTCAGTATATGGATCAGATGAGTTTTCAGCTTTTGAATCGTGTACTTCTCACCATGGGCACGGACAGGATTCTGCTGATGTGCACCTATAGTCAGGACAGCGATACAAAGGTTATGGAATCCCTGGAAAAACTCATGAAAAAGGATTGCCTGCAGGTTATTGCCTTAAATTCGTTTACAAAAAAGGAAACCGATGAATTGCTGCACAGGTATTTGCCCCAGCTGGACAAAGAAGAGGAAAAAAGGGAAAATATTTACCGGATGACAGACGGAAATGCCTTTTTCCTTATGGAACTCATGAATCTCATTAAAGAAAAGGGCTATACCCTGGAAATTTCCCCTAAGGCCACCAATGTCATTAAGGCCCGGCTGGCGGAACTTCCCCCGATGGAGACAGAGGTTTTGGAGTGTCTGTCCCTTTTTCCGGAGAAAATCAGTATCGAGGAATTGGAACTTCTGCTTCCGGGCTTAGACCGGCTGACTTTGATTCAGGTCCTGGAACGGCTTCAGGAGAGGCGGCTCATTAAGGAAATACTGGTGGGCTGGAATATTTATTATAAGTTTGTCCACCGGATTTTCAGAGAATATCTGTATGAGCGGCAAAGTGTAGGCAAGCGGCGGATGTACCACCAGATACTGGCGGAATATTATGAAAGCCAGGCGGAGACGAAAAAAAATTTCGAGTGTCTTCCAATGATTATTCACCACTATGAGAGATGCCATAACCAGGTGAAAACATATGAGTATAAGATAAAATACCTGAAAGAATACTATACCATTGTGAATGAGAATTTTCCTGTACTTCATTGGGAGATTGAATATGGCGATGATGAATTTGGCGTTACGGCAGGGGCAGGGGAAATGCTGGCTCTGGCAGAAGAGGTCATTCGTCTGGAGGACAATTCTCATCAGGCACAGGAAATGAAAATGGAAATGTATTACGTCAAAGGGCGTTACAAAATCGCAGTGGGAGAGTACAATACAGGAATTTCCTGTATTGTAAAGAGTATGGAACTGGCAGAGAACCTGGGAGAAAAGAAAATGCTGCTGAATAATTTCAAGCAGATGATTTTCTATGGTATTCAGGTGGAGGATTTGGCTCGAGTGGAGGAATTTGTAAACAGAGGACTGGAGCTTTTGGAAAAAGAAGAACAGCCTGCAGAGGAAAAAGGCGTTTTTACCAGGCTGAAAGGGTGGTATCTGCTGCATAAAGGCGCATACGAAGAGGCGGAGAAAACGCTGAATGAGGCTATGGAACTTTTCCGCACCTGCGCAGAGGAAAAAGAGCATTTCCGCATGAGCATTGCTGCCTGCCACGGATATCTGGGAGATATTAAGAGAAAGCAGGAGGATTTGGAGGCAGCCGTTGTCTGCTATACAAAGGCAGTGGAAATGGGAACCGGAAAAGTAATCACCAACGGTTTGGGGCAGTTTTATTCCGGTTTGGGACAGATTTTTTATTTGCAGCAGCAGGATAAGCTGGCAGAAGAATATCTGGAAAAAGCCGTTTCCTGTCTGAAACGCCATGGATATTACTGGGGACTGGAGAGAGCAGAGGCTTACATGGCTATGCTTCTGTGGAGAGAGAACAGAAAAGAAGAAGCCAGAGACTATTACCGGGACAGCAAAGAGTTGTCAGATAAAATCAAAAATCCCACAACCATGCGGCTTTTGGAAGAGATTCAGTCTTACATTACCGGGTGATTTTATTGTGTTAATATAGTAAAGTTGTATACTTGTATCGAAGCAACATGCTTTGGGGATGTGGATAAATACAAGCGTTCTACAAAACGTCTAAAAATACATTATGCAAAATGACATTTATTGACGCTTTTTTGACACCTAAATCTGTATAATTCCACATATAATATATATAGGAAAAGAGGGTGCGATATGAGTAATATTGTAATCACGGGAAAAGACCTGACACTGGAGCAGATTGCTGCTATTTGTCGTGGTCATGCGAAAATCGAATTAGCAGAAGAAGCAAAACAGAACATCATCGAATCCAGAAAGGTAGTTGATGACCTGGTTGCGGAAGAAAAGGTAGTATACGGAACCACTACCGGAATTGATAGGTCCAGTGATGTGGTGATTTCACAGGACCAGTGTAAAGCACTTCAGAAAAACCTGATTATTACACATGCGGTAGGTGCCGGAAATCCGTTCTCAGAAGATATTGCAAGGGGCATTATGCTTCTTCGTATCAACAATCTGGTAAAAGGATTCTCAGGTATCCGTCTGGAAACTGTACAGACCATGGTTGATATGCTGAACAAAGGCGTGACAGCATTTATTCCGGAAAAAGGTTCTTTAGGCGCTTCCGGTGACCTTGCACCATTGTCTCATATGGTTCTGCCAATGCTGGGACTTGGTATGGCTTATTACGAAGGCGAACTCCTTCCGGGCGCAGAAGCAATGAAACGTGCAGGTATTCCTACAATTGAATTATCTGCAAAAGAAGGTCTGGCTTTAAACAATGGTACACAGGCTATGACTTCTGCAGGTTCTCTTGCACTTTATGATGCATTGAACTTACTGAAAGTAGCGGATATTGCTGACGCTCTTTGCTTTGAAGCACAGAACGGTGTGGTAGACGCCTTAGACCACAGAGTACATGATGTACGTCCGCACTCCGGACAGCTTGCTACTGCAAGAAACCTTCTGAAATTGCTGGAAGGCAGCAAAAATACTACACGCCAGGGCGAAATCCGCGTACAGGACGCTTATTCCTTAAGATGTTCACCGCAGATTCACGGCGCAAGCAAAGACGCCATCAACTATGTATTAGATAGAGTAAATATTGAAATCAATTCTGTAACAGATAACCCGATTATCTTCAAGGAAGACCGTGCAGGTATTTCAGGCGGTAACTTCCACGGTCAGCCAATGGCGCTTAGCTTTGACTTCCTTGGTATCGGTGTAGCTGAACTGGCAAACGTTTCTGAAAGACGTATTGAGCGTCTGGTAAACCCGGCATACAGTGATCTGCCTGCATTCCTTACACCGCACGGTGGAGTTTGCTCCGGTTTCATGATTGTTCAGTACTCAGCAGCAGCATTAGTATCTGAAAACAAGGTTCTTGCACATCCTGCATCTGTTGACAGTATTCCGTCTTCTGCAGGTCAGGAAGACCATGTATCCATGGGTACCATTGCAGCAAGAAAAGCTGGAGAGATTGCTAAGAACGTAAGACGTGTTCTTGCTATGGAATTGATGGTTGCCTGCCAGGGTATCGATATGAGAGGAAATAAAGGCCTTGGTAAAGGTACACAGGCTGCTTACGATTTAGTTCGTAAACAGGTGGCAACCTTAGATGATGACCGCGAATTATACGGTGATATCAACTACTGCGAAGAAATCATTGAAAATGGTTCTCTGATTAAAGCAGTTGAGGAAGCTATCGGTCAGGCAATCGAAACAAGATAAAGCAAAATTTATATTGCGGGTGCGGTGCCGCGGCGTTTGGAGAGGGACCCCTTTAGCGGCGGCATCAAGGTAAAAAAGAGGGAGGTTTATTTATGGAAAATTTACTTAATCCTGTTATTGTGGCAGTGTTACTTCTTTGTGTACTCTGCCTGTTGAAAGTAAATGTACTTTTATCCATGTTAATTTCATTATTTGTTGCCGGACTTATCGGCGGACTGCCCATTGTCAGCAGCGGTGATGAAGCAAGTATTATGAGTTCTGTAGTGGCCGGTTTCAGCGGCAATGCAGAAACAGCATTGGCTTACGTACTGCTTGGTACTTTTGCTTCTGCTATGGCTTATACCGGTATCACGGAAATCCTTTCCAAAAAAATTGCAAAAGCAGTAGGCGGAAATAAATGGATTCTGTTGACTATCTTACTGGTTATTGCATGTGCATCCCAGAATATCATTCCGATTCACATTGCATACATCCCGATTCTGGTTCCGCCATTACTGGCTATGATGAACAAGATGAAACTGGACAGACGTGGAGTTGCATGTACTATCGCTTTTGGTCATAAAGCACCGTACATCGCAGTTCCTATGGGATTTGGTTTGATTTTCATGGGTATTATCCGAGATAATATCAACGATAATGCGAAAGATTTTGGCTGGAAAGTTACTGTTGGGGATATCACAAAAGTAAACTGGATTCTTGCAGTAGCTATGGTTATCGGTCTTGCTATCGCCGTATTCATTACATACAGAAAGCCTCGTGAATACAAAGATATTCAGCTTGAGGGTGTACATGAAACAGAAGATTTGACACTGAAATATGAACACTGGGTAACACTGGCCGCTATCGTCGTTGTAGTTGCACTTCAGATTATCTACGGTTCTCTTCCGGTGGCAGCTCTTGGGGGACTTCTGGTTATGTTTATCTTCCGTGCAGTAAAACCGAAAGATATTGACGAGCAGTTCCAGGGCGGTATTAAATTAATGGGATTCATTGCATTTGTTATGTTGGTAGCAGGTGGTTTTGCAACTGTTCTGCAGAATACAGGTGCTGTAAATGAACTTGTTAAGAGTGCGATTTCCTTAATGGGCGGAAATAAGTGGATTGCAGCAACGATTATTACTTTAATTGGTCTGTTGGTAACCATGGGTATTGGTACTTCTTTCGGTACAGTTCCTGTACTGGCAGTATTATACGTTCCGTTATGTCATGAGATTGGTTTCTCACCGGCAGCAACAATCGTTCTGATGTCGGCAGCAGCAGCGCTTGGAGATGCTGGTTCACCTGCATCAGATACCACGCTTGGACCAACCTCCGGTCTGAACGCAGATGGTCAGCATGACCATATTTGGGATACTTGTGTACCGACATTCTTACACTTCAATATCCCGCTGATGATTGCAGCAATCGTTGCAGCTCAGTTCTTATAAGAGTAAGACGTGGATGTTCGATAATCTGATTCGGCACCCGTTACACTTATATATACAATAGATAGCAATCGTCTATTGTTACATCATGCAGGAAGAATCTGTTCCGTCGCCTGCGGAGCAGATTCTTTTGTCGTGCGCCTTGCGGCGCACGTCACTAAAGGGTGCAAGTCCCTAATCCGCCCTAGTAGTGGGAAGGATACAGCCAATGACAAAGGTGTCCATCGTGAGGTGGAATCTGAAGGAAGTCGGATGGCAAATCTCTGGTCTGACGAACAGAAATCACATCAGGCTATACATGAGGGTAAGACTGCACTACAAGTCAAAGCCCAATAACTACACGGAATCATGTATGGTAAATGTGGCAGATAGATGGAGAGAAAGAAACGTGTGGTACCCGGGGAGGTCTGTGCGGAATGCCTTGAAAGAGGTAACCATTGCATAAAGCAATGCTGAACGCACAGAAGTCAGCAGAGGTCATAGTAGCCGAGAGGTGAAGGACCGAATCAGTAGGAGTCTTGAGTATGACCGAGAAAGGAGGAATGACCGACTATGGCAGAAAACATTGAAAACAATGGCTGTTCGCAAAGAGATAATGCGGAACATGAAGGGTATGTGAAAGCGTCTAGGTCATTCAATCGGATATGGAAAGAAAGAGACAGTGCACAGCCGAGACTTTTGGAAGCGATACTGTATAAAGACAACTTTAACAGAGCGTATAAGAGAGTTAAGGCAAACAAGGGAGCGCCAGGAATTGCTGGCATGACCATTGAGGAGGCTCTTGCATATCTAAAAGAACATCAACAAGAGATAACCGCCCGTATTTATCGTGGAAAGTATACTCCGTCTCCAGTAAGACGAGTTGAGATTCCCAAATCAGAAGGTGGTGTGCGAAAGCTTGGCATACCAACAGTGGTAGACCGTACACTTCAACAGGCAATAACCCAACAGTTAGTGCCAATCTATGAACCGCTGTTTGCAGAGAATAGCTATGGCTATCGTCCGAACAGAAGTGCAAAAGATGCAATACTTAAGGTTAAGGGGTATGCAGAACAAGGCTATACATTTGCTGTAGTCCTTGACTTGTCAAAGTACTTCGATACTCTTAATCACGAAATTCTCATCAATCTTCTCCGAAAGAATGTAAAAGATGAACGTGTAGTACAGTTGATAAAGCGCTATCTGAAAAGCGGTGTAATGGAAAACGGGGTGGTCATCGACACAGAGGAAGGCTCACCACAAGGTGGAAATCTATCACCATTGCTGGCAAATGTCTATCTCAATGAGTTCGACCAGGAATTCCTGAAAAGAGGTGTTCCATGCATAAGATATGCAGATGACATCGTGCTTCTTGCAAAGAGCAAGCGAGCATCAGAGAGACTCTTGGAAAGCAGTACAAAATATCTTGAGGAGAGGCTGAAACTTACAGTCAACCGAGAAAAGAGCCGTACTGTCAGCGTGTTTGCAATCCGAAATTTTAAATTCCTTGGCTTTGCATTGGGAAAGAACGGAAAGGGCATGTATGTCCGAGTTCATCCGAAGTCATGGAAGAAGTTCAAGTCTAGATTGAAGGAGTTATCTTCCCGTAAGCGATGTCAGTCAATCAAGCCAAGCCTTGAGAAAATCAAGGTGTATGCGAGGGGATGGCTTAACTACTACGGAATTGCAAGTATGAAGAACAACATAGATGACATTAACGGATGGCTCTATCACAGAATACGTATGTGTATATGGAAACAGTGGAAGAAACCTAGAACAAAATATAAGAATCTAGTCAAGCTGGGAATTCCAGAACACTATGCGGCAACAATAGCAAACAGTCGCAGAAAGTATTGGTATATCAGTAATAACAAAGCTGTGATTTGGGCGCTGAATAAAGAAAGACTGATAAACAGTGGCTATTATGATTTAGCCACAGCCTACCAGTCTGTGCACGTCAACTATTGAAAGCGCCGTATACCGAACGGTACGTACGGTGCTGTGAGAGGACGGCGGTTAATCACCGCCTCCTACTCGATTGTGAGTAATTTATATATGTGCAGGAAAAGCAGGCAGCTGTGTCAGGGCAAGAATCTGCAGAACGTCTGAATTGTTTGCCAAATCCCCTGAAATTATGTAAAATATATGCAGAAATATAGATAAATTCGGAAAAATGTGATAAAGTAAGCATTAAGAAATTGCTAAACAGAATGGTAAGGAGGCTGTTATGAGGCTTGTTACATATGAAGTAGAACATAAAGGTGGTCTGGGTGTGATCAGCAAGGATGGAAAATGGGTCTATCCTCTTCGCTCCCTGGATATGGATTATAAGACGATGCAGGAACTGATCGAAGGGATCAGCGAGTCAGAAAAACAGCTGTTGGAGTACGTATCTGGTCAGGATCCGTACAAGATAAGAGGAGCGGCACCGATAGAGGAGGTCAGATTTCTGGCGCCGATCAAAAA
>ENA-ORTD01001768-ORTD01001768.1-human-gut-metagenome-genome-assembly--contig:-NODE-1768-length-14121-cov-2.462178_pt1 | contig 14121 bp, 9 predicted proteins | sample MGYA00241907_ERZ509178 | MGnify/ENA primary metagenome ERZ509178 (study PRJEB26280, sample SAMEA2338793) | human gut metagenome | biome: human gut; feature: human-associated habitat; material: faeces...
TCCAGCTTTTGAAAAACTCCGGTTTTTTCAGCTGGCCTATAGCCTCCATGCTTTTGACAATGCATTCCTGGACCGCGTCGCAGGCCATGTCCTGATTTCTGGTATATAAGAAAGCGGTTCGGTACAGATATTCCTTATGAAGCAGCATCAATTCCAGAAAAGCATCCTTATCGCCTTTCTTCGCCCTTCTGACCAACATTTCAAGTTCCATCCGTCTATCCTTTCCTGCCGTTTGCCACGGATCCGTTTTTCTGCAATTGCATTAATAAGATGTTTCCCCCTGCCAAAAGGTTACACATGGAAAAAGATTTAAAAATCCCAAAAATAAAACACCGGCAGCCTCAGCCATTCTCAGGCTGCCCTGGCACCGGTGCGTGCAGGCAAAATCTGGCGCCTGGTTTTCTACAGTGAACGCAGAAAACAGTATGGACAGGCAGAATGCCGGTCACTCCGATATTATACCATATCCGCTTCGCGGATACGGGCCTCCGGCGGAATTCAGCGCCTGATTTTCTGCGGTGAACGCAGAAAACAGTATGCGCAGGTATAATGTCGGCTACGCCGACATTATACCATATCGTTTTTACCATAAGACATTTTAAAAGGTGGGAATTAGCAAGGAAGATAAAGTTATCATTCAGACAGGTCAGCGCATTTGCTGCGCTGACCATAAGGAAGTGATTCAGGAGTGCCAAAATCCAGGGGCCACATTTTTATAGAAATACAGGCAGAGTGGATAAGGGTTAAACCGCAATAAAAATCTTAAAATCCCAACTTGTCATAGCGTTCTGTCATTTCGTAATAACGGTCCCAGCCATTCGGTTGGTTGACGCTTTGGAATACCGTAGGCATCCGCCCATCCTGCAGCATTTTTTCCACAATGCAGGCGGACAGGCACCACATAATATAGGCGGCAGATATACCTGAGGAAGGAGCAAACCTGCTTTCCAGCCCTTCCACTGAAAGCATGGCGTCTCCAGGGCAGGAACAGTTATCAATCACCAGATCCGCGATTTCAAAAAGACGCTTTTTACAGCTGTGATCAGATGATACGGACGAGGAATAGGAAACCGAGGTGACCGCAATGATGGTAATCCCCAGTTTATGCGCTTCTATGGCCATATCAACCACAGGAACCGTCTTTCCCGAAACGGGATGCTTCTGCCTAATTTTAATTGGGAAGTGGCTTTCCCGAAACGGAACCGATAATAAGGACATCCCCCGGCGCAGCCTTGGAGGCACGCAGCGCATAACCGGCAAGCCCTTCCTTGTTATCCACAATCCCCCTGCGGTCAATCGTCCTCGCCGTACTGCTGACCTCAAAGGTATATCGGAGCCTCCGAAGAAGCGCCAGCCCTCCCGCCCGATCCACCAGCTCGCTGTCAATGATATGCCCCGTATCATAGACATGGATTCCGCCGCCGTCCTTTACAGCCTTCACAATCATATCCGCCGCCTTTTCTATGTTCTCCCGCTGTGTTTCCCTTACCCGATCCATCACTTCTCTGACTGCGCAATCATATTTTTCCATCAGCATTTATTTTCCCTCCTGTTTTCCATTCCTAATCAGGAACTGTGAGAATTCTTTTTTCAGCCGCCCCAGCGTATCCGACGCGTCTGTCCCCCGTTTTTCCAGCACAGAGAGAATAACCCCGCCCATAACCGGTTCAAAAACAGGTTTTTCTATCTGCGCACAGGGATATTGCCGTTTCAGCTGTTCTGAAAAGCTTTGAAACAAAATGTCACTGGCCTTCCATGCCCCGCCTGCAGTTAACACAAAGGGGGATACCTGTGCAAAACGTTGAAGCATCACCGCTGTCTGCGCCGCCAGCTCCCACGCTGCTTCTTTCAAAATCTCCACCGCCGCCTCATCTCCCTCGTCGGCCGCCCTTCCTACCAATCTGCAAAATGACGCCACTTGCTTTACTCCGAAGGTCTCCCCATAAATCACAGGAAGAAGATCCCAAAGCTGTTTTACTCCATAGGCCTGACAGGCCAGTTCTTCCAGACAGGTTTCCTTTCCCCATCGTTCTTCCCACCTGATGGCTGCCTGCAGCCCTTTTTGTCCGATGGAAAAGCCGCTTCCGAAATCTCCCAATAAATATCCCCATCCCCCCAAATGCGCTGCCGCGGGTCCTACCTGAAAAACGCCGGAGCCGGTTCCGGACAATGTCACCGTTCCTTCCCTTCTGAAACTGCCCGCCAGAAGGCAGGCCTCCCCTTCGCTCAAAGGGCTGCATCTTACCCTGGGAGAATGTTTCTTCACTTCCAGGAAAAAAAGATTGTTATCTTCTTCCTCTTCCCGGCTTCCTGTCCATGGGGCCGACAGAAAGGCGCGACCGATCCCTCCTGAAGGCACCGAGGACAGACAGGGAGATAGCGAAGCTGCCGTTTACAGGCCCGCCGTATCCTGCTGCACGGAAATGAAAGGCATCATCAAACATGACGGCGGCCAGCTTGCTTCCCCCTCCGTCTGCACTTAAGGTAAAATCCCCTTCCCGCATACCTCCTCCTTTATCTGTCCAGCAACTGAGCTTCTGACGTTTCCAGAGAAGTCCACTCACGGATCTGCGTTATGCCCGCTTTTTTTACATCTTCAAAAAAACTTTTGATTTCCGCTTCTCTATCGGGCGCATCCGCAGGCTTTCTCATCATACGTACGTAGCGCAGTGAAAGTCTTGCAGTACGGACCCTGGAAAGGATTTCCTCATTGTCGGCCGCCTCCTCCGCACAGTCAAAGATCCTGTCTCCCTCCTCCAGCAGCGCTTCCTCCAGATAGGCCGCAGCCGGAGAATCATAAATACTCATATGTATTTCAGGCGTAACCCTGCTCTGACAGGCCTCTATCCATTTTTCAATCCAGGGCGCAGCCATGCCGAAATAACCAATAAGGAATTCCCTCATACATGCCTGTGCGTCAATTTCCGGGTTCCACAGGAGCTGGGCAAGCAGATACTGGCGCAGCCGGTTCAGGCCGCCGCATTCTCCTTCGGCATTGTTTCCTTCTTCAAAAATCCCGCGCACATGATTACGGATGAAATAGCGGATATTTTCCTGCAGCACATTAAAATCAGGAAACGGCTGCAGGTAATTTGCAAAATTAGTTGTATAATCCCAGATATAAAGCTGATTACATATTTTACCCCAGCCCTCCAGATCCTCAGTAAAGCTTCTGCCTCCCTCTATCTGCTTTCCTCCGGCGGCAATCGCTTTCCCACATTCCGCTAAAGGATGAGAAAAACAGCATTCTATGGAGCACAGACGTACAATTACATTAGGACGGGGACGTGTCAGCTTCGGAGGCTTGCGGGTATACTGGTAAGCCAGCGTATCAATCCGCAGATGGGGATACTCCTTTTCCAACGCTTCGGCAATCCGGTTGACAAATCGGAGCATATTTCCTGCAGGGCTCCCCTCCTCTTCTTCCACTTTTCTGCATCTGTCGCAGGTACAGGCGCCCGCACAGTCATTCTGGGAAACGGAAACCACTGCAATTTCCGGATCTTTCTCAAGACGGGCCCGTAGCTCTGCCAAAACAATCTCAAAAACCTCTTCATTGCTCAGGCAAAGCTGCGCACGCTCCCCCACCCGCTTTCCATCTATCTGGGCATAATATTCGGGGTGTTCGGCAAAATACGTTTCCGGCGGCACCAGAGTATAGAAGGAATGGACAAAAGGATCATACTTTACCCTTCCTCCCATCCGGGCGGTTATCTTCGGAAAATGTCCGTTGGAAAAATTGCGTACATGCCATTCAGGTTCCTGATTCCCAAGCTGATAAGGTTCGCGGTATTCCAAAGCCGGCAGTTCCGCCCTGTCCGTACTTTCCAGTTCCAGCCGGCTGCGTTTGGGAATATGGCTCACCTCCGGTGTGAACCAGCGGCAGCCCAGGCTTCCCTTAAGGAACCCATATACGCCGTATAAAGTTCCCCTTCCCGTATTTCCCGCAATCACCAAATCTTTTCCAATGGTACGTATCAGGAACCCCTCTTCACCTAGCTTCATTAACTCGTCCGGGGACACAAGCTCCCGACACAGGCGGCCGCAGCCTGTCAGAATCAACCCTTCCTCCTCTTCTTGTGTCAATTGACCTTCTGTCGTCACTGGGAAAACGGCGCCGGAAATCTCCTTTAAATATTTACTTAATTCCTCTGCTGCATATTTTAACGTCTCCGACGCTCCCTCCGGAATCACGATTTTATATTGCGTCCTGCCGTCTTCTGCCAGGCACAATCTATGATTATTGTTCATAAGGAAGTCCTCCCCCTTTTTCCAATGGTTTAAAATATTTTCTCAGCTGTTCCATAGTAAGTCTTTCCTGCGGACAAAAGCTGCCGCTCGTCAAATATCTGAGCAGACAGTTTTTCAGCCAGCGGGATGCCGGCCGATCTTCCAGCGAGCCCTGCAGACCTGCGCTGCATACCAGCAGCCTGCCCTTTTCCACCGCTGCCTCAAACAAAAGTCCCAGCTTGCGATTGCTCATATAGGAATCAATTACCCTTATCTGCGGTGTAACAGGCATATTATCCAGATTCATGACCTGGCTGCTTCCCAGGATATCCCACCACTGCCACTGGGTGTACCCTTCGTTGGGAAAGCCCCTTAACGCAGGTATTGTTGGATTGCAGCAAATACCGAAGGTTCCCGTCTGTTTTTTCATCTGCGGATTCCAGAATACTGTGGTGAACACTCCCGGCAGGCTGTCCGGCACTTTTTCAGGAAGCAGGAGAAGCCCTTCTCCTTCCCGGAGTCTTTTTTCAGCGCTCTCATCCAGCTGTGTGATAATCTGCGAACAGCCGTTTTTATCCTCTTTTGCTTCCTTTTGCGGATATACCCAGAAATCCCAGGAATTTTCCGTTCCCGTCCCCAAAAGCTCCAGCGTGATCTTCAGCTGATAAGCCTCCTTCCGCTCCGGCATCGTGAATACAAATTCCCCAAGGCAGTTTACCTCTCCTGGCAATACCTCGGCGCTGCCGCCTCCTTCCGCCAATGTATTCCAACCGATGTTTACCGTATATCTCCAGTCCGCCGCAATACCGGACGGACGGTAATTCGCACAATACGCTTCCCCTTTCCATACTTCGCCTGCCGTATAAACCCTTTTTTTGCTGCGAAGGAGCATTGTGAGGGAAGAGCAGGACCTTCTGAACTCCTCCGGCAGCACCAGTCCCTTACTGTTCCAGAAGGCATCCAGGAGCCCTACAGTGGAGGTTCCCTGTCCCGGATAATCGGTGAGATCAAGCAGTTGAAAGCCGCTCAGCTTACGGCTTTTAAGCATAGTTTCGATCTCATCCCGGTAGAGCATCAGACTCAGCTTCCCCGAGGCTCTTACAAATTCTGGAACCAGTGCAAGCATCCCCTTTTTTTCCAAATCCTCCCTGATAAGCTTCAAATTTCCCGCTTCCAGCACTCCGCAGAAACGGGGGATTTCCCTCACATCCGGAAATACCTCCCACTGCCCTGCTTCATGGCAGATAAAAGGTCTGTCCGCCCCTGTAAGCCCCTGATCATAATCATAAGCAAGCGTTGGGGGCTGTGTGCAGTAAATACAGGTATCCAGGGGATCCGGGCCTCCCCACATGATAGCGTTTAAATAAAAATCCCTGTTTCCCGTCATCTTTCCGGCCCTTGCCGCATCCCAGCCCTTCATCGTCCACGCGGAAACAAAATAGTCAGAATTGCTCTCCCTGGTGCAGGGATGGCTGGTACAGGTATACAGATGCCTCGGATCCAGCTTTCTCGCATAATCCACCTTTTCATTCAGCATTTTCTGGTGCTCTTCAAGCATCTTTGGCTGATGCAGGGCTACCAGCTGTTCATTTCCCATGGAGAGCATACCAAAGGAAGGATGTCCTCCATAACAATAAAGAATCCGTTCCAGTTCCCTCCTTAAGAAAAGGGAATCTTCCTCTTCCTCCGGCTTATCGGGACAGGAGGATCCCCCCAGCTCTATCTGCAGCAGAAAACCGGCCCTGTCCGCCGCGTCAAAGGCCGCTTCGGGCGGGCAGAATGAATGGAAGCGAAAATGATTCAATCCATAATCCGCCGCAGTTTTAAAAATCCGGTCCCAGGAAGCTCTGTCACAGGGCGGCGCGAAGGTCAAAGGAAATGTGCAGTTTTCTACCGTTCCCCGTAAAAAAACCCTGTGGCCATTGAGCAGGATATGATTGTCTTCTATCTCCAGGTAACGAAGGCCAAAGGCCGCCGTAAAATGGCTTTCTCTTTTTCCTGCCCTGAAAACAAATTCCATATGATATAATACCGGCGTAAATTCACTCCATTGCGTCATCCCTTCCGGCAGTTCCAGAAAAAAGCTTCCATACTGGACCTCAGCCTTGGTAACAGGCAGTTTTTTTTCTCCGGAAAGCAGGCAGGAACCCAGTTCGTCCTTCAGTTCAAAATGCAGCTCTCCTTCCTCCTCACAGCCTGTCTGATTTGCAATTTTTAACCGAATCCGCAGTGCATCCAGCTCTTTTGTGGGATAAATATCCGCCTTTTCCAGGCGTACCGGCTCCTGTGCCCTAAGCTCCATGGCCCCCGTCACACCGTTCCAGTTCGTGGACATGAGGAAGGCCGTGTGATGTCCGCCGCAGTTGCGTTTTCTTCGTCTGCTGAAGCCGCTGGAAAGATCTCTGTATCCGGAGGTATCCGCTTCCTCCGCTGTCTCATCTCCCAGATTGGAATTATCCACCATCAAAGTAAGCACATGTTCTCCCGGCGCGGCCCTGTCCGTAAGGTCAAACACATGCGGTGCCGCCAGAGACTCCCCGCTCCCCACAAATCCATCGTCCACCCAGAGCATCGTGTCCCACAGGCACCTTTCCAGAAAAAGCGTTATATGTTTTCCCAAAAAAGAGTCCGGGATCCATATTTTTTTCTGATACCAGGCTTGTCCCATATAGGAATTTCTCCGGTTCAGATTCCTGTAATTCTCCTTTTCAGGCCCGGTTCCCTTTCCGTTGCTGTCCGTTGTCCCCGGCAGATACACTTGATCGGACAGCTTTTTCAGATACCATTTTTCCGGGATTCCCCTGCGCTCCGGATCCAGGGCAAAATCCCAGCTTCCATTTAATAAAACTGTAGTTACCTTTGTATTCTCAGTCATAGAACCTCTCCGTTTTCCATAAAGAAAGCCTCCTGCCGGAGGCTTTCTGCAGAGCCTGCAGCTTTCCGCAAAAAGGATTTACAGGCCTAATTTCCCATAGTATCCGCTTTTTCCTTTGCCTGTTCCCATTCGGAAGCATACCAGTCATGCACCTTATCAATTCCCAGGGAACGGAATTCATCCATCGTCTTTGTCTTCAGAGCCGCAAGCTCTTCCTCGGAACCTGCCAGGATCATTTTCGCTGCGGCCTTCAGGGACGCCTCGTCAAGCTTGGCCTCCATTCTCTTAATATCATCCGGCGGCGTGGGGACCAATGCTAACAGAAGACTGTTTGCATTGCTTTGATCATATACTCCGTATTTTTCACGATACTGCGTAAAAATTTCCGTAGGGTAGCTTACTTTATAATGATCACAGAAATCCGTTTGCAATTCATTCAGCATGGAAGGGTACATCGTCTGATCACGGAACAGGTTCACCGGTTTTCCATCGTCAGGAACAATTACATTTTGTCCCAGCCCCATAAAGTTTACATCAAAACCAATACCGCTTTTCTGCCATGCCTCGCCCCCTGCCTTCTGCATATCCAGTGTTTCCTGCTTCATGACCGGCACGCCGTCTGCAAGATCCCAGTCCACGCCTTCCACACCACTGTAAAGCGTACGAGCCCCATCATAAGAATAACAATAATTCAGGAATGCCACTGCTGCTTCCGGATGCTTGCAGGTAGCGGAAATACCTATGGACTTGTCAATCCAGCCCACTTTATAATCCATTCCGTACCATTGGTTCGCCCATTTCATAGGAATAGCCATGAACCCCAGTGTGGTTCCCGCATGATCCTTATTAAAAGAACCGGCTGCCCAGGTGGCCGGAGCCGTCAGTACCTGTCCCGCAGTGATTTTTGCCTGTAAATCCTCGTATTTCTGCGTCAGCGTATCGGGATCCAGAATTCCCATCTGATTGGCTTTGTAATAATAATCAATGGAATCCCAGTAAAGCGATCCTTCATCCAGGCTCAGGGCAAATTCATTGTTGTCCACATGATACAGCCCCAGGGTGGATCCGCTGATAGTATTGTAGCCGTAAAATGCCGCCAAAGGCTGTACCAGATACCAGTTGCCCCAGTCTGCAAACATGGAAACCGCATATACCTTTTTCCCATCTTCCGTAGTTGGATGGGCATCCTGCATATCCTTGAGCACCTGCAGATATTCGTCTATATTATTCGTTTCCGGACAGCCAAGTTCTTTATAATAATCCCATCTTACTACCGGACCGATAGCGTGTTCTATTTCCGCGGTATCCGGTCCTACCTGTACGGGAAGGAAATACAGCTTGTCTTCCCCGTTACTCCAATACTTGCGGCTGAAGGCTACCGTATCCGGCGCGTTGGCCAGAATATCCTTGCCGTACTCCTCCAGATAATCATCCAAAGGCTGTACGTTCTTGCCCACTACCAACTGTTCGAAATTATCCGGCCCGGTCCTGACCAGATCGGGAAGATCCCCGCCGGCCAGCAGGACATTAAACTTATCATTATCCGCATTCACCATATGAATACGGACGCCGATATCCTCCGCCATCTTATCCTGCACATGATTCTCGGAATACTGATTGAAGGATTCTCCCACATTCTTCGCCAGGATATCCAGTGTAACTTCTTCGCCGGCCGCAGCGCCTTTCTCTTTTTCCGCTTCGGCCCTCTGCACCGCCTGTGTACCCTCTTCCGCTGTGCCCCCGCCCGTTTGTGCCGTCTCTTTGCCTGTGGTGCCGCATGCCGCTGTTGACAGCAGCAGGCCGGCCGCAGCCAGTACTGCAATAAACTGTTGCCCTTTCCTTCGCATAAAAATACCCTCCTTCTCTGACAGGCACCCCTGTCTATCCTTTAACCGCCCCCAGCATAATCCCTTTGACAAAATGTTTCTGCATCAGGGGATAAATGAAGAGAATCGGCATTGTTACCACCATTGTGATCGTCATCCGTACCGCTTCCGGAGTAATCTGGACCATAACGCCCTGATTCCGTTCCGTATTGCTCATAGTAGCGATAGCGCTGGCCTCGTTCAGATATTCATAAAGCATCAGCTGCAATGTTTTCAGATGTTCCGAGGATACCAGAATATAATTATCAAACCAGCTGTTCCATTGGGCCACTGCCGCGAAAACGGTAATGGTTGCTACAATCGGCTTGGATAAAGGGAATACAATTTTAGTGAAAATCTGAAGATACCCCGCCCCGTCCAGTTTCGCTGACTCTTCAAGCGATTCGGGAAGCTGCTCCATAAAAGTCTTGAGCAAGACAATATAATAAGCGGAAATAGCGGTGGGAAGCACATATACCAGGAAGGTATTATTCAGATGATAAAGCTTCATCGTCAGATACCAGGGAATCAGCCCGGAACTAAAATACATGGTGATTACTACCATCCGATAAATGATTTTCCTTCCGTACATCTTTTCCTTTGTGACCAGATACGCAAACAGAGAACAGCACAGAATCGTGATAACCGTCCCGATTAATGTCCTCATACAGGAAATCAGCAGCGCGCTGGGAATTCCCGATAAACGGAAGACCTGCGCATAATTGCTTAATGTGAGCCCCCTTGGGAAAAAGGTGATTCCCTTCTGGGCATCAGACGGAGTGCTGAGGGAATAAATGAATACATAATAAAAAGGATATACGCACAGAAGCATTACGAGAAACATCAGGACATGATCCATTCCATAAAAAATCACATCCATTACCGACAGCTTTTTTCTTTTCATTCCTGTTTACCTCCCTTGAGCAAGCCCTTTTCTTCAGACGATGCCATATCCGCGTATTTTCTTTGAAAGCCCGTTTATAGAAAAAAGAAGTGTGACACTGACAATTGTCTTCAGAATCCCCACGGTTGTCGCATAAGAATAATCATTCGTAATCAGTCCAAGGCGATACACGTAATAATCAATAACCTCTATCTTGTCAGCAACCATGCTGTTATGAAAAACCAGGTACTGATCCAGCCCCACCGACAGAATGTTGCTGGCAGACAGCAGCAGAAGAACAATAAAGGTCGATGCAATTCCCGGAACTGTGATATGCAGAATTTTCTGCAGCCTGCCGGCCCCGTCCACGCTGGCTGCATCAAACAGCTCCCCGTCGATCCCCGCGATTGCCGCAAAATATATGATGGCGTTCCATCCCAGGGATTTCCATATTCCCAGTGCTGTCTGAAAATACCAGACTGCGTCTTCGTTGGCCAGGATATTGGTAGGCTCGGAAATCATCCCCAGCTTCATTGCTGTCTGGTTAAAAACACCGCCTGTGGAAAAAATGTTAAAGGCCAGGGAATAGACAATAATCCAACTGACAAAATTGGGAATTGTTGTGGTGGTCTGCACCAGCTTACGTATTTTCGGAGACGGTATCTCCGTGAGCAAAATGGCAAAAATGGCCGGAAGCGGTGCACAAAGAATACCAAGAAAGCTCATTACCAGCGTATTGCGCAAAACACGAGACAGCGTACCCCAGTCTTCAATTAAAATACGGAAAAATTTCAGTCCCACAAAAGGCGACTGTGATAGAGGAATTCCTGGCTTGTAGTCAATAAAAGCATAAAGCCAGCCAAACAGCGGCACATAGAAAAAAGCAATTACAACAGCCACAAACGGCAGCGCCATAAGCAACAGACGCATTCCATCCTTTCTGAATACGCCGTTTGTTTTTAATTTCCATTTTTCCACACTTTTCTTTACTGCTTCTCTTTTTTTTCTTTTTTCCACCTGCGCTTCACCTCCGTTTATCTCATTGTATGTTTTCTTTCACTAACTGTAAATGTAAATTAAACTGTTTGTTTGGTACTTTTTACAGCCTTATTTTCATTCTTATGTAATTTATACTGATTTCATAGTAATTATCACGGTTTTTTCCATTATTTCATTGATTACATGTATACTTTCTGCAATAATCAGAATTAAATACTTCACACTTGCTACCGCAGACAAAAAGGCCGGAGCCGTCTGTAACACACCAGATTAAGGAGGCTGAACCATGTATAAAGCCATGATCGTTGAAGATGAAATGCTGGTGCGAATCGGCATCCGTAATGTTATCAAATGGGATGCCCTGGGAATCACACTGACTGAAGATGCTGAAAACGGCGCACAGGCCCTGGAGCTTTACCGGTCTGAGCGCCCCGATATCATACTTACCGATCTTCGTATGCCTGAAATGGATGGAATGTCGCTTATCCGCAATATCCGCAGGCAGGATAAAAGATGCCGTTTTCTGATTCTTACCTGCGTTGAAGATTTTGAACAGGCACAGGAAGCCATTGCTTACAGTGTTTCCGGTTATCTGCTTAAGCTCACCATGGATTTTAAGGAAGTGGAAAAAATGCTGCAGAAGGCTGTGGATGAGCTGTCCGTTCTGCCAGGAGGCCCTTCCTATGTCGGTATGCCCAATCTGTCTGACGCAAAGGAACGATTTTTTAAAGAATATTTTACCCTGCACAACTGCAATGCCCGGAATTCTTTCAGGGAATATGTGACCGCCTGTCAGCTTCGTCTGAAAGAAAAGAATCTTCTTGTCGGCGTCCTTACTCTTACTTTCTCTGCTTCTTACAAGGAAGCCAGGCTTCTCTCAAGGGAACGGATGGTGCAAAGCTCCATTCTGGACGTTCTCCATGAATTTCTGGACAGAGAAATTACAGGTGAAGTTTTTCATGAGGAAGGGCCGGCTTATATTCTGCTGCTGAATCTGCCTGATAACGCCGACTACAAGCAGAAACTGCTTGATTTTTACTCCAGGAGCAGTGAAATTATGAAAATGTATTTCGGCGTCCGCTTTTATTTAAACTTCAGCAATTTCTGCAACGATTACAGCGATCTGCCCAACCGTTATCAGGAGGCCGTAAGACAGAGCTTTTTTAACCCCTCCTGCCCTTTTGCCCAGACGGATGCAGAATTGCTTCCCTTCCTGCAGGAGGAACTAAAAAAAATGGCCTGTAATCCGCTATTATTTGCGTTGTTCGATGATCCTGACCGCAGTGAATATCTCAGACAACTGGAAGAAATTTGTAAAATATTACCAACACAGCCGCAAATCCGTAGTTTTTTCATAAACCTGACACGCTTCAGTGCTTACACGGTCAGTCATCAGCGCCATATCGGCAGGCTGGAAATGCTTGAAGAGCATACAGAACAGCTGCAGCACAAAAAACATCTCAGGGATATGAGTAACGACCACCTTACCTATCTCCAGCTTTTGTGGGAACAAGTCTGCGAGGCCGGCCAGTTTTCCTCTGAAATTGCCCTGACCATAGCCTATATCCGCAAAAATTACGGAGAGTGTCTTTCCCTGAGCCAGCTGGCAGCTTATGTCCACTTAAGTCCCAATTATCTCAGCAACCTGTTTAAAAAAGAGGTCGGTTACTGTTTAAGCGACTACATCAATGCTCTCCGGATTGAAAAAGCAAAATTCCTTCTTTTGAATTCCCGGAAGCGTTCCCATGAAATTGCCACGGAACTGGGGTTCTCGGATCCTGCCTATTTCGGAAAGGTTTTCAAAAAATCCCCCGGCCTTTCTCCTGCAGAATACCGGCATATGCATACCAACAGATAGGGGAATACATGAAAACAAAGAAAAATCTCTTCACGCATTTAAACATCCAGATGGCCGCCTTTTTCCTCGCTGCAAATTTCATATTTCTGCTCATATGCTCTGCCCTGTATTACCAATGGGCCTTCCAGATTCTTTTGGAAAACAGTGAAAAGCTGCATATCCAGTCCATGCAGCAGACTCAGCACCGGATCGAACAGACTCTGGACGAAGCCGACAGAGCCGTCAACCTTCTCAGCTATGGAAATACCGGGCAAAAAATCCTGGCTCACTCCGGCAGCGAAACTGATATTGACAGCATCCTTCTCTTCCGTAATTATCTGGAACAGGTCAGCGGCATCCTGCGCAGCTATTCCTCCATTTATTCCATTTATTTTTACACCGGCGACAATCTGCTGATTGGCGCCAGCCCGCTGCACACCTGTATTAATGATGAGCCTGCCTCTGTATCCCCGATTCTGGAATATGCAGGGACCGATAACAGCTGGAACGTCATCGGCGGATTAAAGGAAGATTTTTTTAATCCGCTGTTTAATAAGGAAGAAAAAAATCCCCGCCTGGTCACCATGATAAGACGTTCTCCCGTTTTCCACAGCAGCACTGTTTATGGATATATTATCGTTAACTTTCAAGAGGAGCGGTTCTATGATGCCTTTCAGGCTGAGCTCCCCGGCGAAGAGCTGCTTCTTCTTACTTCAGACGGCATGATTATTTCCGGAAGCCGCAAAGATCGGATCGGGGAAATAGATGACGGCTTTCTTTCCTCTAAGACCAGTAATACCAGCCGGCTTACTTACGATAAGCATGTTCCCGTTCTGAACCTTTGCATACCGGTTTCCAATACCGGGCTGTTTCTTGTCAACCGGATCCGGCTGGAGGAGCTGATTGCCGGACGCCGGGATATCATCTGGAAAATCATGGTGACTCTGGTTCTGGAAAGCTTGTGCATGCTGCCGGTAGTCAGTCTCTGGCTGCGCATCAAGCTGCACCCGGTGAAGGAACTCACTGAAAAAATGGATGAAATAAAAAACGGCCGTTTTACTCCTCCCCTGAAAAAGATTCCGGAAAACGAACTGGGGATCCTGGTGGAAAGTTTCAACCAAATGTCTCTTTCCATCGTTGAGCTGATGGATAAAAATGAACAGATATACAGACAGAAAACACAACAGGAGCTTCAGGCTCTGCGCGCCCAGCTAAATCCTCATTTTATCTACAATACCCTGAATACCATTAAATGGATGGCCGTAATGGAAAATGCGGACAACATTACCGAATGCATTACTGCTTTGGGATGCCTTCTGGAACCAATTTTCAAATCCGACGGACAACTTTGGAAGGCAGAAAATGAGATTGACTATCTTCAGAATTATATCAAAATCATGGGCTGGCGCTATGGCAGTACCTGCAGCTTCTG
>ENA-ORTD01001783-ORTD01001783.1-human-gut-metagenome-genome-assembly--contig:-NODE-1783-length-14012-cov-2.243964_pt1 | contig 14012 bp, 7 predicted proteins | sample MGYA00241907_ERZ509178 | MGnify/ENA primary metagenome ERZ509178 (study PRJEB26280, sample SAMEA2338793) | human gut metagenome | biome: human gut; feature: human-associated habitat; material: faeces...
GAGATTAAATTGTATAGTTAAATGCTACCATAGAGAAAGGTTTTGAAGCCACAAAATTCAAACCTATACCACCTTTATTTGTTTGGTTCCACCATCTGATGTCGGTCTTACAACCATTTTCTTGCGGACGAATGTATGGGTAGAATTGTTCTTGTGTGGTCATTTTATATATACCGACAAACGAATTGTGGTTTCTGTCTATATAGTTTTCTACAGGTCCTCGTCCATAGAAATGGCTATAATACATTTCCTTAGGCATTCTCATACGCATTCCGTAACGGAACATATTTGGAACCTTCTTGCCTTTTTCCGTCAAGAGTTTCTGGGTAACCTGAATATCCCCCTCATTATTGATGACATACGACAGTTTCAATATAGAGAACACTTCCGGCATTTGATATTCAGCATCGACATATACCATTGAATTTTCAACCCGGGAATTTATTCCCTTAAGTTTCATTACAGGATTTTTCCAGACCTTATACTTGAGGTTAAGACGTGCTCCATAGTCATTGTCCGTTCCAGCACGCCAAAAATTCGGAATAAGGCTTGTTCCTTTCTCAAGCATTGAGATTCCGTTTACATCGTAACGACACAAGAAACCATCAACTTTACTGAATTCAATATTAAAGTTTTCACCCTCGACAATTACTCTGTTAACATCCGGTTCCTTTATTCTAGGAGCTAAGATTTCAGGATGTCCACTAGCTTTATTAGCCAACTGTTCAAACACAAATCCAGAAGTATTAACCGGAATCTGACTCTTGGCTATTACATAACCGGCATTAAGTAACTGTTCTGCCTTCTTTAAGGTGTAATATACATTAAGGAAAACCTCATCATCGGCAGTAAATTCTGATGACGAGAAAGGTATCTGATATTCTTTTGCAGATTGTGCCGGTACATCAAGATTTGATATAACGCCTTCTTCAACTACATTACCATTTACAACCAGATTCCATTTCATGTTGTAAGCATCAATATTCCTGAAGAAATATTCGTTGTAGACATTAACCTTGCCATTTTTAATATCAGACTGCGTAGTCCAAATTGGCTGATGGAAATATTTCACTTCATAGCTTTGCGGATTAGGCACTCTATCCGGGCTTACCAGACCATTGGCACAGAAGTTATTATCGGATGCATCATAAGGGTTGAAATCACCACCATAAGCATAATACATATTACCTTTGTCATCATACTGACGTATACCCTGATCCACAAAATCCCATATAAAACCTCCCTGGAATTGCGGATATTTACGAATCATATTCCAATAATGTTCGAAACCTCCCATAGAATTACCCATAGAATGTCCATATTCACACTGAATCAGCGGTTTTTTAGGATTAGCCTTAAGATATTTTTCGCAAGGGCTATATCCGGCATACATTGGGCAGAAAATATCTGTATAGTCAACACTAGGATTCTTCTTGAGGGATTCTTCTAATGTCATGCCTTTATTAAGGTCTCTGATAACCTGAGACATAGCCGGTTCAAACTGACATGCCCTAGAAGGATCTTCATTCTTAATCCAATTATAGCAAGCCTCAAAGTTAGGTCCCATACCTGCTTCATTACCCAAAGACCAGAATATTATGGAAGGATTGTTGAAGTTACGTTGAACATGGCGTTGGTTTCTTTCGAGATGCGCTTTAGCATATTGTTTGTTTTTTGCAAGCGAACGATCTTCGAAGAGCATCATCCCATGTGATTCAATATTAGCTTCTGCACACACATAAATTCCATATTTATCGCACAAATCATACCAATATGTATCATTAGGATAATGGCTCGTACGTACGGCATTTATATTTAATTCTTTCATGAGACGTATGTCCTGAAGCATTCTTTCCTTACTGATTACATATCCATAATCCGGGTCAATATCGTGACGATCGGCACCTTTGAATAATACAGGCTGTCCGTTCACGAGAATTTGTCCTTTTTCGTTATCCAGTTCCACCTTGCGGAAACCAACATTTACGGGAATTACCTCACCATTTGAAATGGCAAGAAGTTTATAAAGGTTAGGAGTCTCTGCAGTCCATTTCAGAGGAGACTTCACATTGAAGCTTACTGTCTGGTGACCACTCCCTGAAACCGTCTTGGTTTCGACAGGCTGTCCGTCCGGAGAGAATAGTTCGAGAGATACAGTCTGACGTCCGTTTAGCTCTAAAGAAACGTCAAGTGTAGCATCAGTATATGTTTTGTCCAAATCTGGCATTATACGGAGATCGTCAATACGTTTATTATTTCTGGCGTAAAGATAACAATCGCGCGACACGCCACTCAGCCTATAGTAATCCTGGTCCTCAAGATAAGTTCCATCGCACCATCTGAATACCTGGAAAGCAATAAGGTTTTCCTTTCCAAATTTCACATAAGGGGTGAGATCAAACTCTGCCTCAAGTTTACTATCTTCACTATATCCTACGAATTTTCCATTTACATAAAGATAGATATTTGATGTCACCGCACCAAAATGTGCTATGACTGTTTTTCCTTTCCAATTGGCAGGAACGACAAAACTTCTTCTATAAGAGCCTACATGATTATTCTCAACAGGAAATTTAGGCGGAGTATGATAATATTTGTTGGTCCATGCCTGGGTTAGGTCGTTTATTTCGCAGTCTTCAATCTGGCTTCTCCATGGATAGCCAAGATTGACATACTGCGGGTCGCCATATCCGTTCATTTCCCAATTTCCGGGCACTGGCATTTTGCCCCATCCGAGGTCGTTGAAATCTGTTTTATAAAAATCAAGAGGGCGCATATCCGAATCTTTTACCCAATTGAATTTCCATATTCCATTCAAAGACATGATATTTTCCGAGAGCCATTTATCACCTTTCATGGCAAGTTCTTCAGACTCATAAGCAAAATAATATGTATGCATCGGCATGCGGTTCACCTGGTTTACTTCAGGGTCTAACCACTCTGTCCTATTCTGCGCCACACCATTTACTGATGCAAGCATCATAGCTAAACATAATGTTTTTATGGTTTTCATAAATCTACAATGTTAAGTTTAAGTTACTTATCAGTTCTTTATTTCTGAATTTCTATCAGTATTGTTTTCTCAGGAGTCAAAGTGAATTGTTGTCCCAGCGACGTTCCGTTTATAAGATTTACGACGTTCTTTATGTTTCCTTTCTTTGACTTCAAAGTCACTGTGGCATCAGTACATCCTAAATTTATAATCGACATGACATATTTGTTATTGCCTGTCGGAACGACTCTCCACATACAACCTTTTGTGTTTATTCCATTTTTCTCTACAATGAACACATCCGGCGTAAGTTTCTTCTGTTCGAGAATTCTAAATGCTTCGTTCGTTATTTTGCCAATGCCATCCATCGGGATTAACTTGCCTTTAGATGCGTTCAAGGAGATATTCCGAGGTTGTCCATATTCATTTTTCTTCAAACTGACAGAATCTATAATAACCGTGCCGCCATTGTCAAGATATTTTTGTATGGAATTAAACTCTGCATCTGTCACAAATTCTGTTTTCGACACTACTATCAATTCCCAAAGATTATTTTTCTGACTGTTGATTATATCTTCCGTAGCAAATCCCAATGGAACACCGTTGAAATACATTTTGCGATAAAGATCGAAAAGGTTTTGCATATGGAACCACTTGTTGATGACAGAAGTTTTAGAATAGAACAGGCGTATAGGCTGTTTAAGGCTTTGCATTGCTGCGATTTCACTACTGAAAGCATTAAGATCCATCATTGTTTTTGCAACTTCGTTTGCCACCCTTGGCTGCTGAACCACACTTGCCGCATATGCATTGTTCATCGCATTGTCAGGCCCTCTATAATTCATCAGATCTTTTCGTATAGCTCCGTCTTTTTCTCTTGCCCAAAACCATGTATAATTAACATTCATACCATGGAGGGTTGCAAGCCAATATGCAGAACGAACAAAGTCAGGTGTCATATAAAGGTTACGATACTGTGACGAGGAAAGGTAATGTGACTCCGAGTTTACATTTGGCTTGTTTGGAGAAACCGACCTGCAAAAATCATAAGTCATAGTCACTTCTTTCCAATCGAAAGAATAAACCCCTTCCCAATATTCTTTTTCCTTTCTGTGGTTCCACTGTTTCTTTACTATTTTAGCGTCATTACCGATTATATCTGAAAGTTTTGTCAGAGCCTCCATGTCAATACCATGATCTATCTTATCGTCCGAGAAAAGATGTGGCATGATTTTTAAATGTGTTTTTGCATCAGAATCGTATTTCTTTATTCCTGAATCAAGGAACTTGAACCATTCTGTCACTCTATCCATATTAAACGACATCCAATCATAGCCGGCCGGTTTTCCCTTAAGATTTACGGCAAACGGAACTTGAAACTCCACCTCATCAAAAGAAGAGAATGATGTATTCCATAATTTATTGAGATGAGCTATATTGCCATGCTTGTTTTTCAACCAAACACGGAACTTTTCCATTGTATATTTCGAGATTACACCAGTAGCCCACGTTTTCTGCATAGAAAACCAATGCGGTTCATTTGACAGTATATACCCCATATCCGTATAGGCCTTGCCTTTCATTAAAGGTATCGTAGATTTAAATGTCGTTTCCCAAAATCTACGTATGTTAGGATTGTCAATATCGTATTTTGTAAAGTATCTTGAGCCTATACCTAAATCAGGGTCAATGTCCAAGGCCCATTTTGGAGCTACTCCATGCCATAAAAGTACATAACCGGAATATTTGGATGGATATTTGGCTATCTTTTCAACACCCATATACGAAAGATCTCCGTTCTCATTTTTTATGGATGGTAACGCCAATGAAACTCTATCGACTTTTCCACAATATTCATTAACCATGAAGTCGGGCTTCGTAAAATAATCATTTATATATACAGGTCGATTGCCACTCACAAATTGGTTTCCTTTTACTTTAATGGATTCCCAATCTATAGAAGGAACCGGACGACGTACATATTTGCCTGATATAACACCTTGTAATTCTTCGATAGCGGTATCAAGCATTTTGTTTACTTCATCTCTTTCGAATTCGGCAAGCTCTGCAGCCATCTTTTCTGCATCTTTTTTATAAGCCGGCCATGCTCTGAACTGATAAACATTAGGCTCAATGTTTTTCTCATCCCAAGCTGCATAGCCAAGAAATGTCTTGGACATCCATACTGCAAGTTCTTCACGCTGTACATCAAGCCCTTTGCTTTTAGCCTCAATTATCAATGAATTTAATTTAGAAATTTTCTTTTCTGCATTTTCTACAGACTCCGATGCCATTATTAACGCAGGAATCAATAAAAAAATAAAGAGAAACTGTTTTTTTTTTTTCATGATTAATTAAATATTTAAGTTACTATGTAAGTGTATCCAATATTATGACCTTACCTTATTGCACACTCTCACAAGAATATTCAAATATAGACTACAAACACACAAAAGTTACCTGAAAACTCTCTTTCTACCTCAAAATACTTAATATTAGAATTCTGTAAAAAATAAACTTTCTATAAAGCATGAATGCATTATTAATTCTATCCTGAAATTTTATCCAATTATAATTTTATGACTCAATCAATTTGTATATCGTTTGTCCCTATATTATTTCAATTCACTTTTTACCTAAAGAATATATCATGTGTTGTCTGATGACAATGCAAAAGTATAAATAATTACATTACATACAAAGTATTAATAGATGAAAAATAAATTATTAACATTTATTATTGGAATAGTTAAATAATAAAATAATAACAGAGAATGCTCATCTCCTGACGGGAATTCACATTCTCTGTTATACAGTGATCATTTAAACATTATTTATCTCAAGTATCACTAACCGACCATCTATAAAGATATCATGTCATACTCAAATCTTCTGTTTTTACCGCAACTTACAAATACTTAGAAGCAGAAAACGATTAGAAACTGTTTTTATTTATTATGCCTTAGTTTAAACTTCCAAAAGAATAAATAAAACCGCAAACTTGAATGTTAACATAATTATTTCTTAAGGCAAATATCATAAAAATCAATTAAATTCTTTTACCGGTATAACCAATGGTTTAGACTTTAAACTACCAGACTCATTTGTAGCTGTTATAGTTATGTCAGAAGGAGTCTTGGTGGACTGTATCATCAAAAGACAACGTCCAAATTCCGTTTTTACCATTTTTTTCTTAAATGAATCCATTTTCTCTGTCTTTCCACAGTCTGTTCCAAGGAATCGATAATCACCTGAAATAGTGAACTTTATCTCGTCGTCTACATTCTTGACCTCTCTACCTTTCTTGTCTACAAGCTGAGCCACAACATGGAGCACATCTGTATTATTGGCCGTCATCATCTTTCGGTCTGGAACGAGTTTAATAGAATACGCCTCATCAACGGTTTCAAGAGTTTCTTTTACTTTCTTTCCTTTATAAGTACCTACTGCCGTGAGTTTACCTTTTGAATAATCTGTTGCCCATTTGAAGATTCTGTCTTCCTGATCTTTCAAACTTTGTTTTCCCAATGACTTTCCATTTTGGAAAAGTTCAATTTCATCGCAATTAGAGTAAATCTCCACTATGATTTTCTCGCCTTCGCTGTAATTCCAGTGCGGATTAACATTTTGCCATACTCTTGGAGCCAATTTCCAGTAATCTTTTTTCTTCTCAACAACATTGCCATCTGCATCTTTCTTAAAAATTGAAAGTTTAGCTGTTTGAGTATATATCGCAATAACCGGTTCATCAGTCCAAAACGACTTAAACTGATAATACGATCCACGCGGAAATCCTGCCAAGTCCAAAGGTCCTTCAGGCGTAGCTTTCTGAGGCCATTGCTGTGCACGGCGTTCACCCAAATAATCGACACCTGTCCATAAGAAAACTCCTGCTATATAATCTCTTTCGATACAAGCTTTCCATTCGTACCATCTAGGGACATTCTCGGTACCCATCATAATTTTATTTGGATATTTTTCTCGCAAATAGTCATATTGCGCTGGTTTGTAACTGAAACCTGCAATATCCAATACATCGGTATATCCTGTTTCAAAACTTGAAGTAGGAAGAATAAGATTGGCTATTACATAACGTGTGGTATCCATCTCGCGTGACCATTTGGCTAATTTTGCAGCCGTTTTTCCTATACTGAAAGTCTGACGTGGATAATTACGCCAAAACTCACGTACAACTTCCGGAGAATTTGGTGGTACGGGAGTACGCCATAAAGTCCAGTCCATCTTATCGTTCCTATCCGTATTGCCAAACAATCCTGTTGCAGATCTATTACCTGGATATGTCCATTCAATCTCGTTTCCAATACTCCACTGGAATATGCAAGGATGATTGCGCGAAGAACGCATTACGTTCTTTAAATCAATCTCTGCCCATTGCTGGAAATGTTCAGAATGTCCTCTGGTAATATAATCTACTTCTTTATCGTGCATATTATATCTTTTATCTTTTGGCAAATCCCATTCATCGTAAAACTCATTTTGAACAAGAAAGCCCATTTCGTCGCACAAATCGAGGAATTCATCCGAAGCAGGATTGTGAGCTGTCCTGATAGCATTACAACCTCCAGCTTTAAGTATGGCAAGACGACGTTTCCATACATCTTTCGGAACGGCAGTTCCTACGATACCAGCATCATGATGCAAACATACACCTTTTACTTTCATATTCTTTCCATTAAGGAAAAAACCTTTGTCCTTATCAAAATGTATAGTCCTTACTCCAAATCTGGTCTCGCGATTTCCTATCGTTTCATTGCCACTAACTATATATGTTTTAGCGATATAGAGATATGGAGAATCTATATCCCAAAGTTTGGGATCGAATAGTTCTACGTCCTGATTGAGGGTAACCTTTTCGCCTGAAGCAAGATTAAAAGCTGTGCTCACTGTGGCTACTTTTTTATTATCCGCATCATAAATGTCAGTATATACTCTACCCGATTTAGCTTCAGAATAATCATTTTCCACATCTACACGAATATTAACAGAAGCTGATTCTTTATTAATTACGGGAGTCGTAATGAATGTTCCCCAAACAGGAATATGCAATTTATCCGTAATCAACATTTTCACATTACGGTAAATACCAGAACCGGTATACCATCTGGAATCGGCATATCTACTATGGTCTACCCTTACCGACAATCTGTTAATTCCATTTTCCGGTTCAATAAAATCCGTCAAATCATACCAAATGGGGGCATATCCATAAGGATGGTTTCCCAAACGCATACCGTTTATCCAAAAATCCGCATTGTTATACACGCCATCGAAGATGATATAACATTTCTGGTTTTCACTGATTTCAGTTTTGAAAATCTTAGAATACCATCCTATACCACCGGGAGTAAATGCCGTACATCCTTCGAGATTCTTGTCAAATGGTTTTTCTATTGTCCAGTCATGAGGGAGATCCAACTGCCTCCAACCTTCAGGATTGTATGTAGTCAATGAATAATCATGAGAATCCGACAAAGTAAATAACCAATTATCATTGAAACTCACATATTTTTCTTGGGATGCATATGCTCCCATCCCAAACGAAAACAAAAGGAAAAGGCCTGAAAATAAATGTCTTTTCATGGTAATTATCTTTTTATAATATAATCAAGATTTTGCAAGTGGGGCACTTAATAGTTGATTGACAAGCCAACAAGGTTTCCCATACAGATACTATTTTTACATATTGCAAAAATAGCTTTCCCATCTGTATATTTTGATGAAATGAAACCTTGTCAACTTGTCTTCTTGTCAACTTGCAAAGTATAAGTTAGACTTGCAAAGTTTAAATAATAGAATTTTATTTCAATGGACGCATACACACTTTCTCAATCGTATGTATCATAGGCAGCAATGCATTGGGCTGTACTTTAGACTTATATTTAGCAGGATTATAATTTACCTTATCAGTAGATTTATAAAGATATGGTAAACCGATTGACAAAGCTGGTTCTTTGTATAATTTCATCTGTCTGATAAGTTCTTTTTGCATTCTGTCAGCTATCTCCTTGTATTTAGGATTATTATAGAAATTTTTCATCTCATCCGGGTCGACCTCAAGATCGAACAACCAAGGAGTTTCCCTGCAAGAAAGGACTAATTTATACCGTCCGTCCGTAGCCATCGTCCAATCGTTAAACGGAGAGGCTGTAGTATAAACTATTCTGTCTTGTTTGACATTCTTTTCCTTGTTTGTAAATGCCTGGGCATCATTGATACCCTCTTGCAAACCAGGAATCTGTTTCACTCCCATCAATCCAAGAATGGTTGGAGCAAAATCTACACATGTATATACAGTATTGACAATCTTGCCAGGAATTATCTTTTCAGGATAGCGTATAACAAACGGAATTCTGGCAGACGATTCATAAGGAAGTCCTTTGTTTACTCGGCTATGCTCATAAAGCATATCCCCATGATCGGCAGTAAAAACAACTATAGTATTGTCAGTCAGATTATTTTTATCAAGAAAATCCAAAATACGGCCAACGTTATCGTCTACACATTCCACCATGGCAAAATAGTTTGCCAACGCTTTCTTGTCAAACTTATCCTTGTTTACATTGTATTGTCCACCCCTGGCCCAACGCGGACGTTGGTCAGTATCATTTGTGACCATCGTTTCCGGAGCTTCATAATCAAGATTGATATATTTCTGAAGATATTCCTCGCTCGCTATATCTGGAGAATGAGGATCCGGAATGGATAACATCATATAGAAAGGTTTATTCTTGTCGCGTTCAAGCAATTCAAGACACCTGTCGGTGAGATACTCCGTAACATGGATAAATCCAGGTTTAACCGGGCCCGACCAATACGAACGGATTTTATTGGGTTGTTTTACAATTTCAAAATATTTCCAGTGACCATCATTGAACATATAAGTACGATCCATATATCCGAAGTTGTATCCTGGTTCAAAATATGGACGACCAATATTGGGAACACCGCCCAAATGCCATTTTCCAACGTATGAAGTCTGATAGCCGTCACGTTTCAACATTTCAGCATATGTAATCAAATTTGGATTCATAGGCATATCGTTAATCGGACATCCTGTAGATACAGGATAAAGTCCTGTCTGGAAAGATGCTCTTGAAGGAGTAGAAACAGGAGATGAAGCATAATACCTGGTACAGATGGCTCCTTCTTTTGCCAGCCTGTCTATATTAGGTGTCTGAACAACATTCTTACCCCATGGAGAATCGTTTATATCGCCAACCAATCTCCTGTAACATCCCAATGTATTGATGGTATGTTCATCGGTTTGTATGACAATAAGATTTGGTTTTTCTGATGCATATGCACACGAAACAACCAATGAAAGGAATGGAAATATTTTGTCTTTCATGATACTATTTGTTTACACTATCAACAATATTCTTACAAGCATTGAAATAAATTCCGCAATCTACAGAATAGGCTATATACAACACACCCTGATTACGCCAAAATTTTGCATTCTCAGCCGACTCTACAAATGTACCTACTTTAACCCCCTTGGCAGCAGCTTTCTTTACAGCTTCCTTCATTTTTTCTACTACTATAGGGTTTGTGACATCGCCCGGAACTCCGCAAGACTGGGACAAATCGTAAGGGCCGAGGAATATTACATCAAGGCCTTTCACATCAAGGATTTCATCCAGATTATTGATTCCTTCCAGTCCTTCAATATGTACCAATACCATGGTACGTTCATTAGACAACTTGAAATGTTTACTTTTTTCTACATGAGTATATTCGGCAGCACGTGTATAACGGCACACCCCTCTTGTCCCTTCCGGAAAATTGGCACGGGCACTAACTACGGCTTGAGCCGACTATTTGCTGTTTACTTGTGGAACTTCCACGCCATGCGCTCCCAAATCGAGCGCACGAAGGATATTCTCATCACTTGTATCGGTGGTACGAATTATCGGACTCATTCCATGAAGCTCTGCAGCACGGATAAGATTCTGGGCAGACTCAAAACTGATTGGTCCATGCTCCATATCTATAATACAAAAATCAAACCCTGCCAAAGCCGCCTGTTCAATAAGAGCAGGATCATTCATTTTCAAGAATGGGCCCAATACTGCGTGGCCATCATTCATTTTTTGTTTTATATAATTTACAGTCATAGTGTCTTTATATTAATCTATTCATGAAAAATAATCTAATTTTACAGGTATCCCTTCTTCCTCGATAAAAGCAACAGTCATCCCAGGAACAGGAATAAAAGGACCATAAATAAGTTTAGCATCCTTAAGTTCTTCGTCCATGGACTCTACTTCGTATGCGATATGCGGCATTGTCTGAACAAGTTCGGGAAACGGACACCCCTTTTCAAAACGTAAAAATTCAATCTTATTTGGACTCGCTGCCACATCAGTACAGAAAAGATGAAGCTCATCATTGTGAGTTTCACCATCTACCGGATTTGTTACCGGTATGCCAAAATGGTGTAACTTTCTCATAAATTATAATTAAAGTGCTATTGAAATACGTTTAATGTACAGATAATCTTCAAGTGCAAGATGCGAGCAATCATGTCCCAATCCACTGTCTTTCATACCTCCATGTGGTAAATTTATACCATACTTGACACCATTGACCTGAACTTCACCACATTCTATAAATTTAGAATATTTCTGTACCCTTTCAAGACTGTTTGTAAACACATACGAAGCGAGACCTGCATCTGGAACATTCACCATAGGGTCAAGATCTTCTTCCGTATTGAACTTGATGATGGTAGCAACAGGACCAAACATCTCTTCGTTGAAACAACGCATATCAGGAGTTACATTTTCAAGAATCGTAGGATTCAGATAGCTTGTTCTTTCAGGCATACCTTCCGGTATTCCTCCAAGAGCCTTTTTGGCTCCCTTGCTTACAGCATCGTCTATCAATTCCATTATGCGTTCACGAGCCTTAACATTGATGACAGGTCCCATATTTATACCTTTATCTTTACCAAAGCCGACCTTGATAGCTTTAGTTTTTTCCGTGAAACGCGACATAAATTCGTCATAAATAGATGACTGCACAAAAATACGATTAGGCGTAACACAAACCTGGCCACTGTTGTTGAATTTTAGTCCAACCATTGTATTTACTGCTTTATCCATGTCACAATCATCGAAAATCAATGCAGGAGCATTTCCGCCGAGTTCGAGGCCTAATTTTTTGATAGATGTTGCAGACTGCGCTACAAGTTTCTTTCCTGTGGCACTCGAACCAATCATGGTAAGAACTCTTGGGATAAGGCTCTCTGACATAGGAATGCTTGTATCCTTACTTGAACCTGTAAGAACGTTAATGACACCTGCCGGGAAATTTATTTCAGCACAAATCTCCCCAAACAAGTAGGCTGAAACAGGAGAATCAATAGACGGACGGATTATTATGGAACATCCTGCCGCTATTGCCGGTGCCACTTTATATGCCACATTCAAAATCGGGAAGTTCCATGCCAACATGGCACAAACCACACCTCTTGGTTCGTGAACAAGGATATTGGTATGCGACCCCTGCAAATCGGGCAATACCTGCGAACGCATTCTTAACATCTCGTTGGGATAATATTCAAGTGCATCAACTATCATGTCAATATCTTCGTCTGCCGATTCCCATGTCTTTCCCATTTCATACATCACAGCATAATGAAGTTCGTCTTTATGTGCGATAACGGCATTACGCAATTTGGCAATCCACTCGTTTCTTTCGGACAAAGACAATTTTGACCAATATTCAAAACCTTTCTGTGCTTCCTGCAAAGCCAATTCGGTATCTTCCTTTGACGCTACACAAAGTTTTGCAATACATTCGCCTGTTGCAGGGCTAATAATCTCCTTCTGCGTTCCGGCAACGCTCTCACACAAGCGTCCGCCTATATACATTTTTTTTACACCAAAATCCATAATCAATAATTTATACGTTTTCTATAATCATTTTCATATTCGGGAACAACATTAGTCTCCCAGTTTCTTAAATCTTTTTTCATTTTTTCGAAACGTTCGGGATAAACATTCTGCAAATCTGTAGTCTCACTTATATCGTCACGAAGATTATATAACTGATATTTACCTGAATGATATTTTATCAGTTTCCAATCACCGTTGATAATAGCAGCATACTGGTCTGTATTATATGCACGGAAAAAATAAAGATTACGTTCTTTCATCTTTTTTCCTTTCAAAAGAGGCATAATGCTTTCGCCGTCAAGCTCCTTGTTCTTATATTTCTTTCCTGTGGCTATTTCCATGAATGTAGGGAAGAAATCCAAAGCCTGCACTGGGGTTTGGCAAACACTACCTTTTTTAGTAACTCCCGGATAATAAATGGCAAGAGGCACCCTGATTCCTCCTTCTGCCATTGTATCATCTATCAATTTACATCCGCGAAGAGGATAATTCGAATATAGTCCTCCTTGATCAGAGAAATATATAACTATAGTATTATCTTCTATTCCACGGTCCTTAATCGCCTTCCTTATCCTGCCTACAGACTCATCAACTGCCTCAATCTGCGCTGCATAGTTTGCTTGAATGTCTGTCATTCCTTTCGCTTTATATTTATCGAACAGATCTTTTCTTCCGATATTAGGACTGTGAACATTATAATAATGCATTGAAAGCATGAACGGTTGGTCGCGGTCGTAATTTTCTATCATGCTGACAGCCTTATCTGTTAGAAAATCTGTAATATAGTCTCCATTTTTGGCTATTTTTTTCGTTGTGTCAGCACCACGCATACGGAAAAATGGAGCATAATAATTTGAAACATTTCCAAATTCGGACAATCCATAAACTTCGTCATACCCACGCTTGTCAGGCCATACTTCAGGTCCTCCCAAATGCCATTTTCCCACAAACATATTATAATATCCGCATTCTTTCATAAGTTGAGGAAAAATTGTTTCTTCCATAGGAAGCCAGTTACGCGAAGGCATATACTCGTTTAATTCCGGAGAGTTTTCAGGCCAATAAGAATATGGTTCGGTGGTACCTGCCACTTTATT
>ENA-ORTD01001796-ORTD01001796.1-human-gut-metagenome-genome-assembly--contig:-NODE-1796-length-13937-cov-7.287999_pt1 | contig 13937 bp, 3 predicted proteins | sample MGYA00241907_ERZ509178 | MGnify/ENA primary metagenome ERZ509178 (study PRJEB26280, sample SAMEA2338793) | human gut metagenome | biome: human gut; feature: human-associated habitat; material: faeces...
CCTTGTTTTCCTCCTTCGCGCCTCGGCTGTGCCCGAACAAGCGTGTTCTGCACAGTACTCGGCTTGGCATCGGTTCGGAATGACAAAAGCCCGCAGCGGCGGGCAGACAAAGAGAAAACGACAAACGTGATAAACCAAATATAAACGAATCAATACGTATTATTCATTAAATGAAAAAAGACATGAGAAAAACATGGAAACTGGCCCTTGCGAGTGCAGCGCTTGTCTCGGGTGTCGCTTTTACGGCATGTAGCAGCGACGATGAAGAGTTATTGTCGGGTGGTAGCGATACAACGACTGTTCCCGGTGAAGTCGATGAGGTAAAAACCACCATTTCTTTTGCTATTCCTCACGCCAAGACACAACGTTCTACGGCCGATTATGTGCAGGAAAATTCTACCTTTCAGGGTATGCAGAATATCTACCTCATGCAATTTCAAGTAGGGAATGTAGGAGATACGGTTAAGGCAGAGTCTTCGTTCATGGGGCTTATGAAAAAATTGGATGATATAGAATCAAACGGTTTGAACAGTACCGTGAAAGTCTATAACAACATCGGACTGTTGCCGGGTACTACGGCGTTCCTCCTCTATGGCGAAACGAAGGCTTCGGGTAATGACGGTCGTCTTACGCCGAACTATACTAAAACTCCTGCGGCGAGTGTTTCTACGGCCCAAGATATTTCGTTCGACCTCACACCCATCGACATTCCGTCTGTTACAGAGTTTTCAGCGGCCTTACTCAATCTGCGCGGTTGCTTACGTACACATTGGGGCACGGGCACGGGCACGATGCAGAGTATTTTTGCAGAGTTGAAAAAAGGTAAGTCTTCGGTTGCAAAAGAGCAGTTGTCCTATTTGCTGACGCAGTTGGAAGCAGCTCTTGCGGAGGAACAGGATAAGCATAATTTATCCGATAGTATCAGTGTAGTAAAAGAGAAAATGAATGCTTTCTATGGAGAAAGCTACAAATTGCCTGCGGCTGTGTATGAGTTCGATTGGTCGAAAGAAGAGCCGAATCAAAAAATAGAGTGGAATAAAGATATTATAGAGACCGATTCTAAAATAAGCTATCCTCCTTCGCTTTATTACCGTACCAATTCTTGGCCTGTTACTTACTCCTCCTCCTCCTTTGGAAGCAAAGCTATCGCGATAACTTCAAGTATGAGCACGGGCGTGGGTTTGAAACAGAGTGTCAACTACGCCGTAGGCCGTCTCGATGTTAAGGTCAAAGCCTCCTCCTCCTCCTTAAAGGATAATGAAAATAAAGATATTCCGTTGACGAAAGCCGGAGGAACTCCTGCTTTCACGTTGACCGGTGTTATTGTAGGGGGACAGCCTGCTTCGGTCGATTTTACCTTTACCAACAAGAGTAATGAGTGGAAATATATGATCTATGACAACGATATTATTTCCGGTAAAGAGGGTATCACAAGTTCGAATACAGATGTAAATACCTATATCTTGGGATTACCTTCCCAGAAGTATGAAAGCAGCGCAAGCAATTCGGGTAAGGTGCAGATTGCCCTTGAAGTCCGTAACGACGGAGTGACTTTTAAAGGGAAAGACGGTATCATACCAACCGGTGCCACCTTTTACCTTGTGGGTGAACTCGATCCTTCTTCTTCTTCTTCTTCTGGAACAACAGAGCCTAAACAAGTTTTTGCGTCGGATTATTATACGACGGCCAATCTGACAATCTCCGGTTTGGCAAATGCTCTTGCTACCTTACCCGATCTTACGACCTCTGTAAATGACTTTGCATTAATGGTAGATCTTACATGGAAGCAAGGTATTTCGATTGACGAGAGTGTAGGAGGAAATGACGAACCTTAATACGATGTCATTCTGACGACCGTAGGGAGGAAGAATTCCTTGCAAGGTGTTGAGGCCCTCATGGTGCAATGTCATTCTGAGGTGCATAGCACCGAAGAATCTCCTGCCAAGCGCATGTCATTCTGAATGGAACGAAGTGAAATGAAGAATCTCCTACCAAGCGAACAGAAACATGAGATCCCTCATACCGCCTGCGGCGGATTCGGGATGACATGGAGATTCCTCGCCATCGCTTCGGAATGACATAACCAAGCGATGCAGCCCTCACGGTGCAATGTCATTCTGAACGTAGCGCAAGCGAAGTGAAGAATCTCAAACAAAGTGGTAGTAACATGAGATTCCTCGCATACGCTCGGAATGACAGTACGATGTCATTCTGACGACCGCAGGGAGGAAGAATCTCTGGCCATAGGTGTGGTAAGTAGGGATTCCTCACGCTCGACCACAGGTCTCGCTTCGGAATGGCACTATTCGGGGACGGAGAAACGACCCTGAAACGAAAAAACAGAACATAAACCAAATAACCCGAGAGGGGGTCGGGAGCATCGGAGCTCCCGACATTCCCGACCCCTCCTTTAAAAAAGAAAAACAAGTAAAAATGTCCGACTGCACGCCGACATATCGTTCCCTTATCCCTAAGTTGCTGCGTTCCGTGGCGGGACTGGCGGTTGCCTGCACGATGGTTTCGTGTATCAACGAAGACCTGTCGGATTGCGGTTCGTATTGCGACTTCAACTTCCGCTTTACGACCGAACTGGAGATGGAGTGGATCATCAACTCCCACCTTTCGGCGGGTGCTGCCGAGCAGGAGATGTCCCGTCTGCTCATCGAGAAGTTGAACCCCGTATTTTCGGGAAAAATCTATCACCTCGAAGTACCCTTCTTCGAGAGCGGGAGCCGGGCAACCGCCCACTACGAGACCGTAGAGGCCGGCGGCGGCAACGAGGTGAACTACTCGCTCTACCTGCCGCAAGGCACTTACCGCCACCACCCGGTGGCCAATGCCGTAACCGAGCCCGCCTGCGGTACGACGACCTGCGACTGCCTCGATAATTACGCGGTGCGTTATGTCGATGGCGATACGCTCGACTCGTTTACCTATGGCATCTATCACGGTGCGCTCGATGTCGGCATCGACGGGAGCGACAAAAATATGCACATACCCCTGCGTATGACCAACAGCGCTGTCGCGCTCGTCCTTTCACCGGCGGTTGACAGTGTCGAGACCTATATTGTGAATACCGCTGCCGGATTCTCTTTTGCCGACAGCACATACGATTTTTCCACGCCTACCGTCGTGCGTACGTCGCGGTTGCTTACCGACAGTCTGGTAGCTTCTTATGGCGTGTGTTTCCCTTCCCGGGGAGAAGAAGATGCGGTGCAACGTGCCGCGTCGGACGAAGAGTATTGGCAGATGCACGTATATGTAACCCGGGGCGGAAAAACGACCCGTAATGTGCTCTCTATCCGGGAGCCCCTTGCTGCCGGTGAACCCAAAATCTTGAAAGCTCGTATCTCCGAAAACGGAGAGATTATATATGAAGGAACCGAAGTCTCTGTTACCGTTTCCCTTGATTGGAAGCCGGGCGGAGACCATGATATAGAAATATGAGAAACCTCTCGCCGGCGGGCGGGAGTCGCTCCCGGGCTTTGCCCCGTATATTGTCGTGCCGGACGCAGCGCAAGCCAAGTGCTGTCATTCTGAGGGGGGTTAACCCCGAAGAATTTCCTGCCAAGTGTTACGACCTCGCAGTGCAATGTCATTCTGAACGTAGCGTGAGCGGAGTGAAGAATCTCAAACAAATAGTACGGGATTCCTCGTCAGCCTGCCGGCCTCGCTCGGAATGACAAATGGGTTGCCGCTTCACCCTTAATGGCGGGTAATGTCGGAGAGGAAAAATGCCCGCCTTTATCGGGCTGCCGGGAGCGAGGGAGAAGACGGAAATAGGGCGAGGACTGTTTGAGCGAAGTGAGTTCCGCAGCCCCCGGCGGTGAGCGAAGCGGGAGGCAGGAATATCCGATAACCAGCGGGCGACCTTTCTTGGTAACTTCTTTGCGGCGGGAAAGAAGTTACAGAACGATGTCATTCTGACGACCACAGGGAGGAAGAATCTCAGACTATAAGTGTGGTGAGTAGGGATTCCTCACGCTCGACCACAGGTCTCGGTTCGGAATGACAATCATGTCATTCTGAATGGAACGAAGTGAAATGAAGAATCTCTGCCTAAACGCTCAAAAGCAAGAGATCCCTCACACCGCCTATGGCGGATTCGGGATGACAGAGAGATTCCTCGTCGGCCTACCGGCCTCGGTTAACCTTGTTTTCCTCCTTCGCGCCTCGGCTGTGCCCGAACAAGCGTGTTCTGCACAGCACTCGGCTTGGCGTCGGTTCGGAATGACATAGGGCAGTTGTCCTCGGAAACGTTGTCATTCTGAACGTAGCGTAAGCGAAGTGAAGAATCCCAAACAAATAATACGGGATTCCTCATATTCGAATGACAACCGTTCCGTTCGGCAGGGAATAATCTTCAAAACGCTTTTCCGCAGCCGAAATGCGATGAAGAGGAACGGCGATAAAAAAGAAATAAAAAGTACAACACGATATGACAAGGCTTTTGAAAAAAATATGTGCGATACTGTTTCCGGCGGCGATGCTCGTCCCGACCGGTTGCAGCAAAGAGGAGGTGATAGACATCTCCCGCGACCTCGCTGTCGTTGTACGTGTCCCGGCCGATGTCGACCTCGGGCAGCGCACTCCCGGCGATCCCGGCTCGGCCTCTTCCCAGCAGATACCCCGTTATCTCTATTTTTTCACGGCATATACCCCTACCGAGCCGTCGTCAGCCCAGTCCCGTCGCGTATCGGCTTTCTCATTGAGTAACCTTTCGTCCGATTCATGGACGCCCGTCGAGAATGCGACCGGGACAGTCGTCAACTATCTGCGCACGGTAATCTTGCCCATGCCCGCGACCGACGAGGTCATGCTCTATGCCATTGCTTCGCACGACCCCATTCCCGACTTGCAGGCCGAGGTGGAGAGCGTGCAGGGCGGCGCAGTCATCGATGAGGCCTACATCGGGAATCTCATGCTCTCGGCCCGGCAATCCGGGGGCGGCACAGTAAGCATCGCCGATGTGTATGCCGGGAAAGGCACGTTGCTTACCGACAAGGACAAGATCGATACGAACGCGACGATCGTCTGTTACCACGTCGCCGCCAAGTTCGATGTCATGTACAATCTTTCCGACGATTTCAGGAAAGGCGGCGTGTATGAAAATTGGCGCATCGCCTCTTTCACCTTGAAAAACCTCTTGACGGGCGGGTATTACTTCAAGCCGGCAGAGAATGTGCCCGGCGACGGTGAAGCGACGACATATACATTCAAGGCCAACGAGGGAAGCAATTTTTACGGACGTTTCGATACCTATATTTTCCAGCCGGCACCTACCGGTGAGAATGCGCTCTCTTTTACATGGGAGATCGTTCTCACCGATGACGAAGGCAAAACGACGCAGAAACTCGAAAATACCTCTGTCGTCGAGAATTTCGAGACCGAGTATGCCACCTATTTCAGGTTGAATGTAACCGTAAACGGTATCGGACAATAAAAAGGAGAAAAGAAGAATGATTATAATGCGAAAGAGAGTACGTATTTCGAGTATCGTCGCGCTTCTGTTCTTATTGGCGGCGGCGGTTACGGCACAGCAACAAGCCGGTTATGAGTTGCGCCGCTATGTCGATGTGAAAAACGGCGCTTACGCCAATGACGGCCGCAGTTGGGACAAGGCCCGGAATAACTTGCAGGACGCTATCAACGAACTGGCCGAGTATATGGCGACCAACGGCATCACCGAAGGCGGCGAAATATTCGTTGCCGAGGGAACCTATTCGCCCACCGAGTCGACCGAGGGGGGCAGCACGCTCTTTTCTTCCTTCAAGATGTCGCCCGGTATCGCCCTCTACGGCGGTTTCCCGGCCGGCGGAAAGGAAGACGGTGGCGAGTATATCGAAGATCCTGCGCACCGTCCCATGCGCGAAGGCCACCGTTACGGCTGGCAGTTCAAGTACGAGACTATCTTGTCGGGCGACCTGCTCGGCAGCAATCCCGCCACGTTCGAGTGGAGCGATGAGAACCAGAGTTATACGACCACCTTTCCCTCCAATGTGTACCATGTCGTGTGGTTTGCCGTAAAAGGGTTCGACAGTGATGGCGCACCCGTTGCGCTCGACCATGAAGCAGTGCTCGACGGGTTTACCGTAAAACACGGTTACGCTTCCGACGAGACCTCCTCGGGCGTGCATTACAGCCGGGGTGGCGGTATCTATCTTGTCGAGGGGGGTGTCGTGCGCAACTGTATCGTTACCGAAAACTCGGCTACCGAACGCGGCGGCGGCGTGTACCTCGATGGCGGCGGCCTCGTAGAGTCGTCTTATCTCCACCGCAATACCTCCCCCGGCGCCGCCGGCTCATCTGAGGGATACGGCGGCGCCGCCGCGCTATCGGGCGGCGGCGATATACGCTACTCGATGATTGTCAATAATTTTGCTGCCAACGGCGGCGGACTGGCTCTCTATAATCCGACCGGCAGTACGGGAACGCTGGCCGATTACCTCAATATGTCGGCCGTCTCGACGATCATTGCCAACAACACCGCATCGAACGAAGCCGGCGGTGTGTATCTCCATAATGGCGGCATACTCAATAACCTCACGGTTGTCGCCAACCGCTGCAACGGTACGGGAATCACCATCAACGACGTGCAGAACGGCAAAAGCGCTGGCGTGTATGTCAAAAATTACGGCTGTATCATCAATTCGGTCTTTTGGGGCGGAACCGTCGGTACGACAGGGTTTGTGCAGTATTACCACCGACCCGATGCCGACAAGACGAGCGCCATCACTTCTCTGGTCTTTTATTCGGCCTTTTCCGACCAAGCCATCACCGAGTGGACCTATACCTACCGGTCGTCGGTGCTGTCGCTCGAGCGAGAAAATACCGCTTCCGTTTCCGAGGCCGACAATTACCCTGTTTTCACCCACCCGCCGCTCGATGCCGATGGGAGGCTGGCGAGGGCGGGTGTGCTTTCCGAGGCCGACAATTATACGGGAGACGATGATTATGCAACCCGCTACGATTGGCAACCCGCTCCCGTTTCTCCCATGAGGGAGTATGGCCGGCGCATATCCGACCTCAAAGAACTTTCGACCTATCCGCTCGACCGGGCGGCCACGACGACCGACATCTGCGGCGACTCCTATAATATATGTCCCTCTTTGGGAGCCTATCACATAGGTAGTCCCGAAATAACTCCTTACGAGAGCGACGATACGGTCGCCCTGTTCGTCGATCCCGAGGTCAACAGTATGGCCGAAGGCGGGCTGGGAGGCAGTTGGGAAACCCCGCTGGCCTATCTCAATGTTGCGTTGGAGCATTTTCGCAACAACCTCTATGACGGCAAGAAGCGGATCATCTATGTAAAAGAGGGAACTGTGTCGCCGCTCTGTTCTTATTTCAGCGACCGTTATCTCTCGGCCGGCATACAACTGGTTTCGGGGGTAGAGGTTTACGGCGGGTACGCCCGGTCGCTTGCTGGTACCGACCGTTCCCTGCGGAATCCCGTCGTATACCGTTCGGTCATCGACGGTAAGGTGGGCGATAAGGAGTTTGTTTACCATTGTGTCGTTTTCAAGGAAGTTTCCGATGCCGTACTCGACGGCTTCCATATCATCAACGGCGATGCCACCCAGACAGGCAATCAGTCGTCGCTTATCAAGCACGGCGGCGGTATCGTCATGGTGGTCGATCCGCAGATGGGAGCGGTCGCCGGCGGTACGATGACGGGCAACGTCATACGCAACTGTATCATCGAGAACTGTGTCGGCGAAAAGGGGGCTGCCCTCTATGCTGCTCCTCATAAGGGGGCCGACTTCTCGTTGACGATGAGCAATTGCGTTATCAACAACAATACCTCGACCCACAGTGATGCCGCCCCTTCGGCGGCCGTCTATTTCGATATGCCCGGTACGGCAGGAAATGTTTCCGTGAATATGGATCACCAGACTATCGTAAAAAATGTCGGCTACGGTGTTTACGCCACCCTTCCCGGCAAGGTGTCGCTCATCGATTCGTGGGTGTGGAGCAACGCCCGTTTCGACCTCTCCGATTGCACGCAACTCAAAGCCGAAGATGCCCTTACCATCGAGAATGTATCGGCAACCTATTGCGCGTTCGATACCGGGGCGGGTTTCGATGCCGACGGCAATTTCTCGACCCTTACCTATAACAAGAACGAAGCGAACTATCCCGTGTGCGAGAATCCCACCCGCAACATAGGGCGTAGCCTCGACGCATTCAATACCTATAACGGCGGGCTTACCAGCTATATGCCCTCCAATATGAGTCCTCTCATCAATCGGGCGTGTCCAGATACCGACCATACGCTTACCGATATTACCACCGTTACCCTCCGCACGACGGGCGGTGGCCCCGACATCGGTGCTTACCAGAACTCGAAACTGCCCCTCAAAGGCCGGGTCTTCTATGTGCGCGACTACCGCGATGCAGAAGGAAAGGTCGACCTCTCCCGAGGCGGCGACGGCTCGTCGTGGGCCGAAGCTATCAACGGAAATGCCATTTACGACATGGAGACGGGAGGGGCTGTTATTGAGAATAATCGGAAAATCTCTACAACAGATAGCCGGTATACCGGTTACTACGATGCCGACGCCTGCCCCTACGGTGAAACCTCCAATGCCAGCAAGCAGTTCTGGGGGACTATTGAAGAAAGTAACATTAATACTGTTTTAGAGAGTGTTGACGAGCAATTTGAAGGTCGTTATTATACCTATACCTATACTTGCACATGTACGTGGAGTAATGGCGCAAACGGTTATGAAAATACCAAAGATAATTCTTATCAAGCAACAGGGTCTGTTCGAATATATAAGACTTGGTTGGGGGGAGAACCCAATAATAGAGAAATAGAAAGAGCGGTGAGGAATAATATTTCTCAGCCTTACCGTATCACCAACACCCGTGAGGAGCAGTATGTGGGCGGATTGCAATATGCGGTGGAGATGGCATCGAGAGCCGCACGCGACTCGATGAGACGCCTTGAAGTATGGGCGTCCGGCGGCATCTATACCGACTACAAAGGTTTCGTGATACGCGACTCGGTAACCGTGAAAGGAGGATTTCCCGATGTCGATACCGGCTGTCCCGGAGAGAGCGAACGCCGTCCGCTCTTGGCCAAAGGGATTCCTCTGAACGACGAGAATAGCGGGTATGCCGACCGTATCGCCGATTACGAGACGATTTTGCAGATACAGATCGACTCTCCCGTAACTGTAACCGATGCGGTTAACGGCGGTTATACGGCATCGGGCAATTTACCCCCGAATATTCGTAAATACGTGCTGTCCCAGCCCGACGTGTGCCTGCCTACCCTGGCCCCGTTGGACGGAACGTATTCACATGGAAGTACGGGTACATCTTCCGGTGCGTCGGACAAGCGCCGTGAGGACTACGTGAAATATAACGGCGCCTTGTGGGACGGTTTTACCATACGGCACGGTTTTATCAACGGCTTGTCGGCCAATCGCGACGGCGGAGCCGGCGTGCGTCTTTTTCAAGGGGCTTCGTTGAAAAACTGTGTTGTACGGAATAATTACAACAATACCGGAGATCGTAACCGGGGCGGCGGCATCTATTGCGACTCTCCCGACGGAACGGTCGAGAACTGTTTTGTATATAATAATGTAACACGCAGTAACGAGGCTTATGGCGGTGGTATGTATATGATTCTGGGAACAGGATATAACTTGCTCGTGAGCAGTAATTACGCACAAACCCACGGTGGAGGTATTTTTATTGAAGATGCCACGTTCTACAACAATACGGTGGCTTATAACGGTTCTGGGGGTACGGGCGGTATGCACCAATATACGGGAGGTTACAATCCCGATGTGGCATTGAATGTATTCAATACCCTGATTTACGGTAATTCGGGGGCAGCCGTAGGCGCGCAAGACGCCAGCAAACTCAATCCTTTTAGAAACTGTTATGTGCAGACGGCGAATTTGTTGCCCTACAACATTACTTCTAAAATAACCGAAGGAGACGGGAATAAGCAGGGAACGGATTTAGCCAATCCGTTCGAACTCGGAGACAAGTCGAAAGACGAGAACAACTACCGTCTTGCCGCTTCATCTCCGTGCATCAATGCCGGCCTTAATGAGCCGGCGGGTGTATCGTTGCCGTCGACCGACGTCGATTTTGCCGACCGTATACAAGACTGTACCATTGATATAGGCGCTTACGAGCACAACGGCGCATACGACATCAAGCCGCATCTCGAAGAAGTAAATATCGGAGGTCAGGATGTAGATGCCTATATCTATTATGTAACGTATGCCGGCGGCGAGGGTAATGCCTCGGCCGACAGTCCCGAGAACGCCGCCTGCTGGATGAAGTTGCAGAAAGTGCTCGATGCCGCTGGCCGGGCGAAAGCGGCCAATCCTCATCTCCATTATATCGTGAAGGTAGCAGGCAGCACGACTGCCTATGCACCGCGGCGCACGGCTGTCGTACCGGGCGAAGACCAAATGCTCGACGATGAAATCGATGTGCGCAGTTATGCCCTTATCGTGCCGAGAGGCGTAGAGGTATGGGGCGGTTATGACGAGACGTTTGTCGAGAGGGACATACGCACGCACAAAACGACATTCAAGGCCCAGTATGTATCGGCCGCCGATATGTCGCTTATCAACACCTATCATGCGGTGGTCTTCACCGAGTACCTTTATGACGAGAACGGAGACCTCATGCGTGAAGATGACGATATGACCTATAAAACTATACCCGCCGAGGCAGGTTATGCGGTACTCGACGGCCTTTTCATTACCGGCGGTAATGCCGACGGTTCGTTGCACGAAGACGACAGCCGGGGCGGCGGTGTCATAGCCGAGCCTTACTCGCACATACGCAACTGTATCGTGCAGGACAATGCGGCCTCGGGCGAGGGTGGCGGTGTCTACCTGAAAGCCGGAGCCATTGTATCGGGTACGTTGGTAACCGGCAACAGCGCCGATATGGGGGCCGGTATCTATGCCGAGGGCGATACGGGCGATGAAGATTCCTATGTTATTGCTTCGACTATCGTGCGGAACGCTGCTGCGGGCGAGGGGGGCGGTATCTATTTTACCGGTCGCCGGCTGAATGTCAATTCGTCGGTCGTTTGGGGAAATACGGCCAACTATGCCAAAGATGTGTATGGCAACTATAACGGCGGCGATAAGAATGACTACCTGTTCTCTTATGTGGCGGTAGAGAACCTGCAAGTACCGGGATTGAACAACCGTTCGGTATCGGCCGATAATGAAAGCGGCGTGCGTTTTGTGGACGACGGTAATGGGGGTTACGGGTATTATATGATACAGGAGACATCGGTATTGGTTGCAGCCGGCATGCCTCAGAGAGAGTACGACCGGTGGCTCTCGGCAGTGCAACTCGCCACTCATGATTTTGCCGGTCGGGTGCGTAATATGGGCGACAATATCGATGTGGGAGCCCGTTCGTTGGGCGTTTCGATAGCACCTCCCGAAGATCTTCTGATACGGCGTATATTCGTTACCGACGGTACGCGCGTACATAGCGATCTCGATAAGTTGCTCGACACCCCGCTAACGGGCAACGATACGATTTATCAGGTTCGAGGTGCGTCGTTTGTCTATCCCATGTACGAGCTGCATGATGCCCTGCGTTACATCAAGCATATACGCAATAAAAAAGAGCCGCTGGTCGATGGCGTGGATAACAAAGACCTGCTTTTCGAAATATTCATGGCCGGCGGTACATATACTCCACGGGAAGCGAGCGACGGAACGACCGTGGAGAATGCCCGCACATCGGCTTTCACCATACCCGAAGGCGTGTCGATATACGGCGGGTTCTCGGGGAAGGAACTTTATTGTCAGGATACCGATGGAGGTACGCATGAAATAGCCGGTATAGGGTTCGTTCCTGCGTTGAGCGATACTTGTCTGTCGAGACGCGAACGTATGGACTTGAACGGAAATTCTGTCGTCGAGCCGTGGGAATTTTCCAACCAGACCGTTTTTTCGGGTAAATCGAATAGCGAAATCAATGCCCACGGTGTGTACCACGTCATTTATGCTTGTGCCGATGAGAACAAAGTCGGTACGTTGCCCGAGCTTGTTTCTGTCGGGAATTCGGGAACGAAATCGGGGCAACCCATCATTCTCGACGGAATAACCGTTACGGGCGGGTATGCCGCCGACTTGGTGCCCGGCGATGATGCATATCGTGACAACTACTACAAGGGAGGTGCTGTGTGTGTGGACGGAACCGATAACGGCGGTGCCGGCGGTACGAAACGTTATATCCCGCTCACGATACGTCGCAGTCTCATCTATGGCAACAGCGGCGTGCAGGGCGGTGCTATCTACAATACGGGTATCTGTTCGATATTCAGTTCGCAGATATCGGCCAATGAGGCGGTTGCTTCCTCTGCCTCGGACGAGGGAGGGGAGTATGCCGGTTCGGGTGGTGCGCTCTATGTCGATGGGGCCGTCTATTCGGTCAACTCGCTCTATGCCAATAACGAAGCAGCCGGCAAGGGCGGTGCGATTTTCAACGAGAGCAATTCCCGTATCTGGGTGGTGAACTGCAATCTGGTGCGTAACAAGGCTGCCGAGTATCCGTGTATCTACTCTTTGAATAAGTCCGCAATCGGAATGGAGGCCATCAACCTTTCTTCTAATCTTGTCTTCAATACCGCTTTTTGGGGTAATGAATCGGCCTCTGGTTGTTATACCATCAATAAATGGAATACCGACGGATCGCCTTGCGGCGACCCGTCTACTGCCGATGCTCCGGACATACTGTACTTCTGTGCTTATGAAGAGGGGTGGGACAAAATCGCCGTGATGGGCGAGGGAAACAAAGACGCATCGGCAGTAGGCATTATTCCAAACTTCAAAAACAATAATGTAAACCTGACTTCCGAAAATAGGTCGCTTTACGGGCCAAACTTCTCTAATCCTTCGATCCGGGCGGGCGTTGCGGGTTACCAGCAATCGGCCGACTGGTCGCTGAGCCGTATCAATCCGATGGTCGATGCCGGTTGGGGTTGGGCTGTGCAGACGTATGATGAAACTTCCGATTCTTGGTTGTGGGCATCGCCTTCGGACGAAGACAAAAAAAGAGGCGGCCTCTATTTCGCTTTGTCGCATTACATCGCGTTGGGAAATATTACCGTGTACGGAAAGTTGCTGCCGGGAGTGGGCGATACCTACATGAAGACGGCTGCGGGGCGGGAACTGCATCGCGTGAGCCTCGACCTCAACAAGTCGAAAGGTGAATCGGGACAGAATACTTACATCGACATAGGTGTCTACGAGTATGAACATACCTTGCTCAATACCGATGCCGATACACTATATGTTTGCGCCGAGGAGATGCCCGGCAGTACCAATGACGGCTCGTCATGGGCTACCGCCACCAGCAACCTGCAACGGGCCATCGAACGGCTCACTCTCAACCGTAACGGGAAAGACAAGGTTATTTTCATGACCGAGGGCGAATACGCGCCGATTTATACCGTCAATAAGAACGGCGGTTTCGTCATCGATACGCGGTACGGTTCGGGAGATGATAAATCTACCGGTACAAAAAATATCGGATCGATACGCATCGCCGGCGGTTATAACGACGATAACCAGCGGCAGCCTATTCCCGTCGAGAGTTCTATCTACCGGGGCGAAGCCTATAAGACCATCGTTACGACCATAAATTCGGGTGTCAAGACCCTTTTCAATATAGAAGATGCGGCCAACCGGGAAAATGACGATACGGGCGAAGAGTCGGCCAAGCCGGTTATACCGGTTACGATAGAGAATATCACTTTTGAAAATCCCTACGGAACAGCTTTCCGCTATGAGACCAAAGCCGGAACCGACGATAAAAACATAACCAAGCTGACGTTGAGCGGTTGCGAATTCAGAGGAAACGACGGTACGGCCGTATCTTTGCCGGTGGTGAAAATCGCCGGTCGCGGCGGCCGGTCGCTCATATACAATACG
>ENA-ORTD01001822-ORTD01001822.1-human-gut-metagenome-genome-assembly--contig:-NODE-1822-length-13783-cov-4.102637_pt1 | contig 13783 bp, 12 predicted proteins | sample MGYA00241907_ERZ509178 | MGnify/ENA primary metagenome ERZ509178 (study PRJEB26280, sample SAMEA2338793) | human gut metagenome | biome: human gut; feature: human-associated habitat; material: faeces...
CCCGCTGAGCTGGGCCTATGCCGGAATCTCTCCCACAGAAACCACCGAAGAGCCTCTTTTTTTAATGATCATCTTGCTGAATCGCAAGTATCAGCTTGTCTACCCGCTTTCGATTTTGGCGCTTGCATTGATTTCCATGTTGTTCGTGAGAGCTAACACTGGGGCCATGGGGCCTACGGAATTGATAAGTTGGGTAATGATGGTTGTAGTCACTGTTGTAACAGTGCTTTATGACATCAATCATTTTCTCGTAAGATTCATCAAGATTGCGTCATTTCTGGCGGCATTTAGCCTCGTAATGTACTTGCTGTCGCAAGTTGTTCCCGGTATTTGGCAAGTTCTTACGCCGTTTTCCTTTACGTTGACGTTAGGGGACGAGACGTATTTCGATACGTATGTAAAAATAGTGGATTATTATAAGGCTAGTGGACTTATTCTCTATGTCGATCGTGGTTTTGAAGCCGACCGCAATGTTAGTATATTCAGAGAACCTGCGGTATTTCAGATCATGCTTAACTCAATAATATTTCTTCTCCTTTTTATGTGCCCCAAAGAGATTAAGGCCAAATCTCGGAAGCTACTTATTGGGTTACTTTTAGTGAGCATCCTTAGCACCAAGTCAGCCACTGGATATGCTACGACGCTGCTTATCTTTTTTGCCTATGCTGTTAACTCGAAACAAAATGATGATAACATTTCGTTGTTAATTCCAATAGCTCTTGGTGTTGCTTGCGTCGCAATGTTCGTGTTTTCAAGTGTGGGGAACACGGGTTTGGCTGCGAATTCGGTACTAGGGCGATTTTTTGATGGCGGAAATATCCGCCTTGATGGTTCAGGTCAAGCCAGGGTGGGCGCTGCGAACGTAGCCATATCACTTATGCAACAGCATCCTTTTGGCTGTGGGTATGATGTCTACGGAGCAGAGCTTCTCAACGGCGATGGCCTCGTTGGTGCTTGCCTTTTCAAAGTCGCTGCTGTCTATGGTTCACTCTTCGGTGTCGCGATCATCGTCTGGGTTTGCTATCCCGTGTTCAAGTCACGGGAATTGGGTCTTGCGGCAAAGGTGACTTTTCTCCTCATGTACCTTATAGCGACCTATCTTGAGAATGAGGTCTTCTACACCACTATCATATTTATTCCCATCTACCTGTACTGCAATAAAGTGGTTGGCGCGGCTGATTCGCCCTCGTCTGCAGACGCGCTCTCGTCTGGAGTCCTCCATGAAGTTAACTAGTAACTTGGGGCGCAGCATGAGCCGGGCAATGGTCTACAAGGGCATCTCCATGGCCTTGAGCCTTGTCTATGTCCCTGTCGTGCTCAACTACCTCGGCGACTACAAATATGGTGTGTGGGCGTCCATTCTGAACATCTTGTCCTGGATTTCATATTTTGACCTCGGAATCGGTAACGGCTTACGTAACCGCCTGTCCGAGAGCCTTGCGTCCAGCACGCCTCGCATCTCGCCCAAGGTGCTTGTCTCGAGCGCCTACGCGATTCTTATGGGAGTCGTTGCGATTGTTGCCGTCGTATGCGGTGTTGCCATCGCATTCGTTGACTGGCCGGCGCTGTTATCCGCTTGGAATGTCGACGAGAGCTTGCTGTGCGTTGTGGAGCTGAGCTTCCTCGGGATGTGCTTTAGCTTCGTTCTTACCCTATGCAATAGCGTCTACTATGCGCTTCAAAAGGCGCAGGTGGTAAACCTCATATCCGTGTGTCAGCAGGCGGTCATGCTCCTTTCGGTCTGGCTTCTCTCGCTCACTGGTACAAGCAGCCTCACGGCGGTTGCCGTTTTCTATGTCCTCTCGAACATTCTGGTATACGGCGTCTTCACCGTATACGTGTTTGCGAGGAACCGCTCTCTGGCGCCTTCTCCACGCTGCTGCTCCCGCGAGGTTGCTAAGGACGTCGGCGGCTTGGGTATTATGTTTTTCGTTGCCCAAATAGCCACTCTCGTTCTCTTCACAACCGACAATCTCATCGTCTCCAACCTTTTCGGTCCAGAACAGGTAACGGTCTACGCGACCGCCAACAAGGTTTTCACGGTGTTACCGTCGTTGTTTGCCGCCCTCGTGGTGCCCCTCTGGTCTAAGACGACCGTCGACTACGCCCGTGGGGACATCGTCGAGATCAGGGCCTCGCTTAGCAAGATGCGCCGGCTGTTCGCCGTTGCGACGATGGGCGTCATCATCATGGTAGTTGCCTTCAAGCCGGTGGTGCAGCTGTGGTTGGGTCGCGACTTGGGGTTTGAAAACTCGCTTGTTGTCCTTATGGGCGTCTACGCAGTCATCTACATGTGGAATGCCATCTACTCTCAGATAGTAAACGGTCTTGCACTTGTCGGTTTCATAGCTGCTATTGCCTTTGTACAGTTGGTGGTGAACATTCCGTTGTCCATCTTCCTTGCCTCGTCGTGCGGCCTCGGCGTGAACGGAGTCCTTCTTGGAACGATTATTGCCATGCTGATTCACAGCGTGACGTACCCGTTCTATTGCAAAAGGGCCCTGGACCGAGCCTGGGCTTCTGGCAGCCGGGATGAATAGTCTGTATGAGAAAGTTGAAGCATGCCAATCATCAAGAAGCTGAAATATAAATTTTGGCGTCATTCGCACACGCCGGAGGAGTATGCGCGCCGTATCGGTGTGAACGCCGGTGAGGATTTCCATATCTACGGCGAGGTCGTATGGTCCACCGAGCCCTGGTTAATAACGGTGGGTGACAACGTTCACATCACCGACGGCGTTCGCTTCGAGACGCACGACGGCGGGACCCTTCTATTTCGCAAGGACGTTCCCGACTTGGAGGTCACCCGCCCCATCGTTCTGGGCAGCAACGTCTACATCGGCAACTGCGCGATCGTGATGGGGGGGGTAACCATCGGGGACAACGTCGTCATCGGTGCTGGCGCGATAGTCACGAAGGATATCCCCAGCGACTCGGTCGCGGTCGGCGTGCCGGCAAGGGTTATCGAGACGGCCGACGAATACCTGGAGAAATTGAAGGCCCGCTCGCTACACCTCGGGCACCTCGCTTGGGAGGAAAAGGACCTGGCTCTCAAGAGGCACTACGGCTACACGGGCAGCTCCCGCGGTATCTATGAGTTTATGTAAAGGATTGGGTATGACTATCAACACCACTGCATTCAAAGACAAGACCCTCATGATCACGGGCGGCACCGGCTCGTTCGGCAACACCGTGCTCAAGCACTTCATGAACACCGACCTGGCCGAGATCCGCATCTTCTCCCGCGACGAGAAGAAGCAGGACGACATGCGCCACCGCCTGCAGGAGAGGTCCCCGGAGCTCGCCTCCAAGGTCCGCTTCTTCATCGGAGACGTCCGCAACGCCCAGAGCGTGCGCGACGCCATGCACGGCGTGGACTACATCTTCCACGCCGCCGCCCTCAAGCAGGTGCCCTCCTGCGAGTTCTTCCCCATGGAGGCCGTACGCACCAACGTCATCGGCACGGACAACGTGCTCCACGCCGCCATCGAGGAGGGCGTGGACCGCGTCGTGTGCCTGTCCACCGACAAGGCGGCCTACCCCATCAACGCCATGGGCAAGTCCAAGGCCATGATGGAGTCCATCATCTACGCCAACGCCCGCAACGGCGCCGGCCGCACCACCATCTGCTGCACCCGCTACGGCAACGTCATGTGCTCGCGCGGCTCGGTGATCCCGCTGTTCATCGACCGCATCAGGAAGGGCGAGCCGCTGACGGTCACCGACCCCAACATGACCCGCTTCCTCATGAACCTGGACGAGGCCGTGGACCTGGTGCAGTTCGCCTTCGAGCACGCCAACCCCGGCGACCTGTTCATCCAGAAGGCCCCCGCCTCCACGATCGGCGACCTCGCCGAGGCCGTGCAGGAGGTCTTCGGCCGCGTGGGCACCCAGGTCATCGGCACCCGCCACGGCGAGAAGCTGTTCGAGACCCTCATGACCCGCGAGGAGCGGCTGCGCGCCGAGGACATGGGCGGCTACTACCGCGTCGCCTGCGACTCGCGCGACCTGAACTACGACAAGTTCGTCGTGGACGGCGAGGTGGAGACCCAGGCAGACGAGTCCTACACCTCCCACAACACCGAGAGGCTCGACGTGGAGGGCACCATCGCCAAGATCGAGACCGCCGAGTACGTGCGGCTGGCCCTGGAGGGCCGCGAGCACGAGGCGGTGCAGTAGGGTGCGCGTCCTCGTCACCGGCGCGAGGGGCTTCGTGGGCAGGAACCTCTGCTGCGCGCTGAAGAACGTCCGCGACGGCAAGGACCGCCGCGCCAAGTACCAGCAACTCCTCCCCCTCGAGGTCATGGAGTACGACGTCGACTCGGCGCCCGCCGAGCTGGATGACTTCTGCTCCCGCGCCGACTTCGTGTTCAACCTGGCCGGCGTCAACCGCGCCGAGGACCAGGCGGAGTTCATGGAGGGCAACTTCGGGTTCGCCTCCACGCTGCTGGAGACCCTCGAGCGCCACGGCAACAGGTGCCCCGTCATGCTCTCCAGCTCCGCGCAGGCGAGCCTGTCGGGCCGCTTCGAGGGCTCGGTCTACGGCGAGTCCAAGCTCGCGGGGGAGGGCCTCTTCCGCGAATATTCCGAGAGGACCGGCGCCCCGGTGCTCATCTACCGCTTCCCGAACCTCTACGGCAAGTGGTGCCGCCCGCGCTACAACTCCGCCGTGGCCACCTTCTGCGACGCCATAGCCAACGGCCGCCCCTACACCGTGAACGACCCATCCGTGGAGCTGGAGCTCCTCTACATCGACGACCTCGTGAACGAGATGCTGGGGGCGCTGCTCGGCGGGGAGCACCGCTGCGGCTACGAGGGCCTTGAGAGGGTAGAGGGAGACGGGTTCTGCTATGTCCCGGAAACCGACGTGAAGACCCTGGGCGAGATCGTCTACCTGCTCGACAGCTTCCGCGACAGCCGCGAGACGCTCTCGGTGCCCGACCTGGCCGAGGGCTCCTTCTCCAAGAAGCTCTGGAGCACGTTCCTGTCCTACTACGAGCCGGGCAACTTCGCCTATAGCCTCAAGCCCAACGTGGACGCGCGCGGCTCGTTCACCGAGTTCCTGCGCACGCCGGAGCGCGGCCAGGTCTCCGTCAACGTCTCGAGGCCCGGCATCACCAAGGGCAACCACTGGCACATGAGCAAGTGGGAGAGGTTCCTGGTGGTCTCCGGCACCGCCTCCATCAAGCTGAGGAAGGTGGGGGAGGACGCCGAGGGGAACCCGTTCCCCGTCGACGAGTACACCGTCTCCGGCTCGGACATGCGCGCCGTGGAGATGATACCCGGGTACACGCACTCCATCACCAACCTGTCCGACACCGAGGACCTCGTGACGGTCATGTGGGCCAACGAGCCCTTCGACCCCGAGGACCCCGACACCTACTACGAGGAGGTCTAGCCGCATGGGCAAGGACTATTCCGATATCGCATTCAGGGACGACGGCCGCCTGAAGCTGCTCGTCATCGTGGGCACCCGCCCCGAGGTCATCCGCCTGTCCGAGGTAATCAAGAAGTGCCGCCGCCACTTCGACTGCCTGCTGGCGCACACCGGCCAGAACTACGACTACACGCTCAACGGCATCTTCTTCCGCGACCTGTCCCTGGACGACCCGGACGTCTACCTGGACGCCGTGGGCGCCGACCTGGGCGAGACCGTGGGCAACATCATCGCCGCGAGCTACAGGCTCATGGTACAGGTGCAGCCCGACGCCCTCCTGATCCTGGGCGACACCAACAGCTGCCTGTCCGCCATCGCGGCCAAGAGGCTTCACATCCCAATCTTCCACATGGAGGCCGGCAACCGCTGCAAGGACGAGTGCCTGCCCGAGGAGACCAACCGCCGCATCGTCGACGTGATCTCCGACGTCAACCTGGCCTACTCCGAGCACGCCCGCCGCTACCTCAAGGACACCGGCTGCGCCCCGGAGCGCACCTACGTCACGGGCTCTCCCATGGCGGAGGTCCTGCGCGCCAACCTCGAGAAGATCGAGGCCTCAAAAGTGCTCTCCGAGCTCGGCCTGGAGCCCAAGCGCTACATGCTGCTCTCCGCCCACCGCGAGGAGAACATCGACACCGAGGCCAACTTCACGAGCCTGTTCACCGCGATCAACGCGCTCGCGGAGAAATACGACATGCCGATCCTGTACTCCTGCCACCCGCGCTCCCGCAAGCGCCTGGAGGCCACGGGCTTTCAGCTCGACCCGCGCGTGCGCATGCACGAGCCCATGGGCTTCCACGACTACAACTGCCTGCAGATGAACGCCTTCGCCGTTGTCTCCGACTCCGGCACCCTGCCCGAGGAGTCCAGCTTCTTCGCGTCTATCGGCCACCCGTTCCCGGCGGTGTGCATCCGCACTTCCACCGAGCGCCCCGAGGCGCTGGACAAGGCCTGCTTCACGCTGGCAGGCATCTCCGAGAGGGGACTGCTCCAGGCCGTCCACACCGCCGTCGAGCTCGACGCCGAGGGGTCGCTTCCCGAGGCCCCCGTTCCCGACTATGCCGACGAGACCGTGTCCACCAAGGTGGTCAAGATCATCCAGAGCTACACCGGAGTGGTGGACAAGATGGTGTGGAGGAAGGCCGCTAAATAGATGCCTAAAAGAGTATTATTCATAACCTCATTCGCTTTTCCAGAGCATGATGCCGGGGCGACCAGGACCATCATGCTCGGCCGCGCCCTGCGCGACCGAGCATGTGAGGTCGAGGTATGCGGTGTCGGCGACAAAGTTATCCATGACGGGATGATCTGTCATACGCTCAATCCTTATCGCTCAAACAAGGTTCTGAATTGGCTTGCCTACCGCACGCTCAGTAGGAATGCTACCCTCTTCGCCCGCCGTAACCTCGATCGTTTCGATGCTATAGTCGCTTCCTTTCTTCCCGCGGCTGCGACCGCGGAGATTAAACATTTGTGCCGAGAGGCAGACATCGATTTTGCCGTAGATTGCACCGAGTGGTACACACCAGATGAGTTTCCTGGCGGCGAGGCTGACCCTTCATATCTAGACCATATCAAACTACTCACAGAGGTTATCGACCCGAGCGTCAAGGTGATAACAATCAGCAGCTATCTGGAGCACTATTTCGCCGAGAAGGGCTGTGAGGTCCTGCTAGTTCCATCGGTACTTGATACGGTCGCTCTTAATCCGGGTCAACCCTTTGCGGCCATGTCCGACACGATTTCTATCATGTACGCAGGTTCTCCTGCCAAGAAGGACTCTTTGGAGGTCATTCTCGAGGCGATAAGGCTTCTCGGCGAGGATGTGCTTAAAAAGCTCACCTTCGATTTCTATGGCGTTAAGGATGCCGACCTGTACGGATATATGTCGACGGGCGCAAAGCTTCCTCAGTGCGTGAAGGCCCATGGTCGCGTAGCGCGCGCTGAAGTGTTATCGGCGCTATGCCACAGTGATTTCACCGTACTTATGCGCGACCCTGAAAAGCGGTTTGCCCAGGCGGGAATGCCTACTAAGGTAACCGAAAGCCTTGGCTGTGGTACACCCGTTATAGCGAACATAACTTCAGACCTTGGCAATTACCTCAAGGACGGGGATAACTCCATCGTCGTTGAGGAATACTCGGCTGAAGCATGCGCTCATGCAATGGAAAGGGCCGCTGGCATGACCATAGCCGAGCGAGCAGACCTGCGTGCGAATGCTTGTGCCACCGCGCGCGCAGGTCTTGACTACCGGGTCTACGCTGACAGATTACGCACATTTTTGTTGGGTTCAGGAAGATGAGGATAGCCTTGTTTGCAGCAAGCCGTCGGCCGACAGTCAAAGCACCGGGCTTATATAACGGCAATTTTGACGGTCTGCTCAATTGATCGGCAATCTACTTACCCTCTGTTTCGGTAAGCAAACTCAATAGTCTGGTTCTCGGCTGCTGCCGCATCAAAGGAGTCGATGAAAGTATCGTCTACGCCGCGGGGTCTGCTGAGGCGTGGCTTCTTGATTAACTGAAACCAATTGACCCGGACGATGTGCACGCTGGGGAAAACGACGATCCGCGCTCGCTTATCGCTGCCCGCTCGGCATACGTGGTCGAACTGGATAACTCGACGATGGTTTAATCATGGGACTCGTATCATGATGTGGTCTCTATCACTGCCTCGTAGAGCGGTCCGTGTCCACTTTGCATGCCCCGAACTTCGGTGAATTTACTGCTAGTCAGAGCGAGTTGGGAGGCAGCTTGCGAGGGAACTTGGGGCGAACTCCTATCAGCTGTATTTTGGCCCCCTTATCGAGAGGTTCGGGCTGAACAGGGCCGGGTAAGATTCGCCTATCAAGCTTCTACTTGCTTAAAGGCAATATGTTGGCGATAAGGTATTCTAAAACCGCTCGTGAAAAGGGCGCGAGAGCGCACAACGGGGGGGTGCAACCTTCGAGTATTTCTGGCTATCTACTATTTGCATATAAGGAGAAATCATTGAATCTCTCGCCACGCATTCAATCTCCCTTCTTTAGCCGTGAATGTTCAACGGCGCTCAAAGGCATTGCCATCATGTTGGTCATCTTCGGACATCGCGGACTGATTGACGGCGCTGGATCGTGGGGCGTGCTTATCTTCCTTGTGCTAAGCGGGTACGGCATATCTAAATCTGTGTTAAAAAAGGGACTAGACGGATATTGGCAAAATCGCGTTATTGGTGTGCTTATGCCCTATGCGCTGTTTAGTTTTATTCAGCTAGGTCTGTCGCTCTTTATGGGTGAGAAGTTCGGCGTCGGAGGTGCGCTCTGCACGCTGATGGGTTTAGACTTTGGGCTCAACGTGGATCCGACGATGTGGTACATCTCGTTTATCTTCGTGTGCTACGCCGTGTTCTACGGGTCTTGGCGTATTTACGAACGGCACGGCGCAGCCGCATTCACGGCAGTGCTGCTCGCGGCTTTCGTCCTGGTCGCCGCCGTCGGTCTGAGCCACTTCGTATGGCATAAAGGAACCGCCGCGTGGACCTACTTCTGGGCTTTTCCTGCGGGCGCTCTGCTCGCGATGCACGAGAAAATCTTGCCGGGGGGGGTATATCTCTGGCGGTTTGCATATTAATTTGCGTTGCGTCACTAGCAGTGGTGGTGCTTATGTATGGCACGCCGCACGGATCGATTAACCTGCTCATCTACTCTGCTGCCGGTGCGTTGCTCGTAACACTAATGGTTAAATTCCTGGAAGATTTGCCGGCAGGAAGTGTTCTCTTTAGGGTGATGCGACCCCTGGGCGTCGCTTCCTACTCAATGTACCTTAACGAGGGTTTCCTGATTAGGCTGGACGCCTACATTCCGTTCGTGATGGGGCCGGTTTTGACTCTCTTTTTTTCGTTTGTTTTGGCGGTGGTGTGGAACCGGTTAATAACTGATCGGGCGACGCGGTGGTTAAAAATAAGGGCAATTTTGAGACGGCGCTCGTCTTGATCACGTTGCTCTACGCTCGTATTTAATTCAGTAACCCTTAGTTTTTAATTAACGTATATCTGCCTAGATATGCTTCCATGAGCCTCTTGATTTATGAGTGGGCTTTTTAGATGACAACAATCAGTTCGTTACGTATTTCTACGATTCGCGCCGATTCGAAAAATATCGCGGTTCTCTTTCTGACTTCGAACGTTATTTAGTTTTTCTTAAAAACAAGGATGCACACGAGAAACAAGAGAAGTCTGACGACTAAGCTCCAGAACAGACTGTTATGAATTATTATCTTGCGACTGATTTCCTTAGTGACTTGCTGGTCAAATCTTTTGGGATGAAAACCTTGTCGGGCGAGGTTTTGGAGATTGCTAAAAGGCATCATATCCCGCGCGGATATCTGAACGACAGGTGTTCTCATAAGCCGCCTATCAACAAACTTACCGCAGATCGATTAATTGTATTGTTCGGCGCTGTTTTCTCCGAAGCATCAACTTCTACTAAGGCCCAGGCTGTTACCGGGCTGTGCGCAGTTCTCGCCAATTGTTTTGATTTCTCTGAGGAGCAAATTAGTGAGGTTGTCGACACCCTAGACGAGGATTCCGGCAATGAGTTTCTTATTGATCTTCTTCAGACTGCTTTAGAAAAGTTTACGGCTAAGTATAGCGTATGGCCCCCGCTTGCCATCTCCACAGGGATTCAAACAATTCGTTATTACAATTTGCCTGTTACCGTTCCCATCCCTACTGATTTCTCTGGAAATGCGTTAATTCTAATAACCGACATTCCAGAGAGTGGCAGGGTCTCCATGCTCAGCCTCCAGCAAGCGTAAAACCGTCTGCGACCTTCTGGGTGCCATCCGCCGTTAAGCACCGTCGTCCACCTTTCTTCTCTTCTAGGATAACGTCAAACGAATAGGCAAGAGATTCGAAAGGAGGAGGCTATGAAAGCACGAGGTCCTTAAGCGGTCCAATCGAAAAGCAGGCGGAATAACAACAACTCAATATAGCATACTCGGATGATATACATCTTGATGGGGGACCACAAGGCGGGTATGACGGCTAACGTTATAGGGTGGTTTGAGATGGATACTTCATGGTTTATGGAATTCGTAGGCTTCGTCAGAGAGAACTGGCCGTGGTGTGTCGCTGCTGTTGGAATCCTGTATTGCTTGCATCATTTATGGGCAACTCTGATGACAGTCAGATAGAGAATAGCCAGTCGAGCTCTCGGTCTTGCTCAACTGGTAATAACTGCGTGACAACGGTTAGCCCGGTAATCAACGTTCCCTGCTACAGCGTATCGGACCAAAAACTCAGGTCTGAGCTCAATCCTTCCGATAGGCTCTACTTCGATAGAGTCGTTTCCAATAGCCAACAATTTGTTGATTTTGGCGCTCATTATTCTTTTGATAATCCGGGTTCCGCGAAGGAACTTAAAACCAAAGCCTCTGCTTTGCAGAAGTCTGTCGCGATCAATGACCCCTCCTGTTTGAGGGACAAATCTTTCGAACAGTGCCTGGCTGCGTATCGTATGTCAGTCGAAATTGGAGACGCCCTCCACGAAGCACGTGTCAATTTGCAAAATACTTGCGCTTCAGTTTCAAAGGCTAATAGGTCAAAGCCTGGCTACAAAACACTTGTTGACCTCGAAAAAGATCTATACAGACGTGAACAGGCCCAGAATCACATGAGTGCGATTGCTCGGAATTACATCGGCTCATCTTTTGGGGATCGAGGCAAGCGGTGGTATCAAGAAAACCGCAGGCGCGCAATCGATAAAAAGGCAAATGCTAGGTAATCTTAACGGATATTCTGACTCATTTGGCATAATGTGACAGCTTGTATGAAGCCATGCGGCGTCGAGTTCAGCGAGAGCCCGGCGCCGCTAGCGCGCTTAAATGTCAGCGCGGAATAAAATAATCGTTTGCTAGCGTCATGAGTCTAAAATCTATAGCACTGCATTATAGGAGGACATCCGGATTGATGAGTAGCATAGAGCAAGGATGGCGTATTGGTGCAGAATCTGATACCGGTAGCTGCCTCTTAATTATAGGAAACGGATTCGATCTTCATCATGGTCTAGCAACCGGGTATTCGGATTATCACGACTGGCTGGTAGACCATGATGAGCAAGTGGCTACTGACTTCGAAACGTTTTGCTTTGCAGCGGAATGCTCAGATCTTGAGGGCGGCCTTGACTGCATACGAAGTTCCGCCAAAGGTGTCGACCCCCGATGGTGCTCTCTTGAAGAATCACTCGGCATTGAATGGGACGACCTTTGTTATGAAACGCTCGATCACACGTATCCAGATGTAACCGGAGACAATCCAGGATGGGACGATTTCTGGATCGAGTTGCACATGCGTCTTGAATACCTGAAGAAGCTCACCAGGGATCACTTTCGGGAATGGGTAGAGTCTATCGATGTGTCTAAAATTAAGCCTGCACTTGATTTACCAGACACTGCTTCGTTCGTTACCTTTAATTACACTCCAACGCTGGAGTATGTCTACGGTGTTCGTCCAGACAGGATCCTCCATATCCATGGCTGCGTCTTGGATAAAAACGAGCTTCTTCAATTTGGTTCTCCCGACAATAATCCTTTCGAGCTTCAGAAGATGCTCGAAGACAAATATGGAATGGATGATTTTTACGGTGCGACTATTCAGCAGGGTGTAACTGTCGCATGCGATCGCTGCGCAGATACATGGAAGAACATTGAGGGCAACTACGACGCCCTAAACCATTTCTTGGACACCCTTGCTAATGTCAATACAGTTATTATCATGGGCAACTCGTTCGACAAAGTCGATAAGCCGTACTACCGCGACGTTCTGGCTCCACGCTACCGCGACGCCGAATGGGTCTTTTGCGAGCGCAAGCCCAACGAGGATAAACAGTATGGTATAGACGCATTTTGCCACGAGCTCGCTATATCAAACTATCGCATGACCAATTACAAGGAGTTTAAAAATGGGAACGAGCAGTCGATTTCCTGAATCTAGAATGCCAAGCCCTCCTTGCGATCCCATGAGAAAGACAAGTGGCGTAACATTTGCATTTGACAGGCCGTCATGAATCTGAAATCAATAAACTGTAGCCATATTGTTCCACAACTGATAGTCCGTGATGAGACTATACTTCACTTGTGTTAATTGGGTAAGTTAAGGAGTCCGGTATGCCCATTTGCCATGACGGATATATGGGCACGGCGCCTGATCTCTCTGGAAGCGTTTCGAAAAATCGATTTCGTAGCGAACTATTCTGGGGTATTGATCGCTTGCTTACATGTTTGGATTCTGGAATTGATTCATTTGCGGTTGTCTTTGATTATCGTTGCGATATCGAGCTTCATCTAGACGATCGCTACGAGTTTTATCAAGTTAAAACAGGCGCAAAAACAAAGTTTGGAGTCAATTGGATAGCGCGAGCTCCTAAACAAGGCATCTCAATCATCGCTAGACTTTATGAATTAGACGACGCGTCTCAAGATTGTCCAATCAAACTTGTTGTAGTTGGCAATAGGCCCTTCGTCAAAAAAGGTGGCGCATTTGATTCGCCGGGGGAAGTCCTGTTTGCAACTCTTGAAGCAGAAGATAAGCAAAAGATTGAGAAAGCCGTTTCGCGTGACAACAATGGAATGACGCCCGATTTAAATAAGGCTTCTTACCTGCTTGTTGCTATGGACCTCGATTCGCCACAGGATTCTGTACGCGGACATCTGCTCTCTACGTATCGTAATGTCATGGGCTGTGAGCCAAAAAAGCCTATGGCGTTATGCGAAACGCTTGAGGGTCTAGCTTCAGATCGTGCGTGCAACGAAAATGAACAGCCTGATTATGAATCTGTGATCAGTAATAAAGGTATTAGCGGTGAGGAAGTCAGGAAACTCTTCTCTGTTTACGAAGATAGGGAAGAGACTCCCCAAGGCCTGGTAAACGAATGGATAAAAGAGCAACCCCCTCTAATGCAGAATTCATTTCGAATTGCATTACAAGAGTACACTTCAACGGTCATGGAGCCGCAAACTGAGTCGATTCTAAATACTGCCAATTCCTTACTTAAAGGGGCTGATCCGTCGATGAGCCCTAATGAGATAGCTGAGACGGTTGGACATCAGCTTATATCTAATGTAGGGCCTGAAATTAGCATAGAGCTTGCAAAGATATACGTACTGATAGCTACATTTAAGACTGCTCTAGAAGGGTAACACGCCATGGCACGAATTAACTTCCTAAAACTCATCATTGCGTCACCTTCGGAAGAAACTGCAAAGTCCATTTGTTTCGAGTCAGGTTTAAATGTCATAACGTCAAATAGAAAAAGGGGAGGCTTCGGTAGTTTGTGTGACAAGGGGCTAGCCTAGGCAGCAACGCTCTTCG
>ENA-ORTD01001867-ORTD01001867.1-human-gut-metagenome-genome-assembly--contig:-NODE-1867-length-13552-cov-3.183967_pt1 | contig 13552 bp, 13 predicted proteins | sample MGYA00241907_ERZ509178 | MGnify/ENA primary metagenome ERZ509178 (study PRJEB26280, sample SAMEA2338793) | human gut metagenome | biome: human gut; feature: human-associated habitat; material: faeces...
TACCACACATCATCCATAAAATATATAGCAGTTATTTAATTTACTTTATACTAGTGTTCTTCTTGAGAATTCTGCCAGTTCATCTAAGAATAATACCCCATTATGTGCGAGTGATACTTCTCCTGGCATTGCATTTACACCTCCGCCAATTAAAGAATTCAATGAGGCATTATGATGTGGTGCCCGGAACGGTCGGTTCCTTATTAAACTATGACCTGCCGGCAGTAATCCTGAAATACTATAAATCTTTGTGACCTCCAGACATTCTTCTTCCGTCATTTCTGGAAGAATCGTTGGGATTCTTTGGGCTATCATAGTCTTTCCGCACCCCGGTTCCCCAATCATAAGCATATTATGTCCGCCTGCTGCTGCCAAAAGCGATGCCTCAATAATTTCTTTTTGTCCCTTCACGTCCTTAAAATCAAACATCATATCTTTTCTTTGTGTGTTTTCACAGGATTTTTTAATTCTGTCCTCAAATTTTTCTTTCCCTTCCAAAAAACGAATCACATCCGTTAATTTTGAAAATCCCAAGATTTCAATTCCTTGTACCAATTTTGCCTCTTCCGTATTTACTTCCGGTATAATGACTTTTTTAATCCCTGATTGTTTCGCAGCAAGAATCATCGGAAGAATACCACAGCAAGCTCGTAGACCGCCATCTAGACACAGCTCACCGATGAACGCATACTGATGCAAATCCTTAGCTGCAATATTATTATCTTCCTACAAGACTCCTATTGCCATTGCCAGGTCATAATGAGACCCCCTCTTTTTCACATCTCCTGGCGCCAGACTTATAATTACACGTTTTTTCGGAAATACATATCCGCTTTCATCAATTGCTGACTGTATTCGGTCCGCTGACTCCTTTACTGCTGTATCACCCATCCCGATTATGGAGGTCATAGGCTGGCCATCCAGTATTTTTGTCTCTATGTCTACGTTATGTCCTTCGATTCCTTGTATTGCAAAACTTTTTACCACTGTAGCCATAATCCTCTTCTTCATATCCTTTCTTTTATAATACTATCATCATTGATTATTTCAAACAGCAGCGGGATAATCTCCCACTACTATTTATCCTCCGTTATTCTAATCTCTATATGCTTTTCCAGTGCATTCGCATATTTTTCCAACATAAGCAATGTTGGCACTCTAGAAGCCTTCTCAAATCTAGCTATGTTCGAGGCTCTTACCCCGGTTATATCCGCCATCTCCTGCTGGGTCTTCTTCTGGCGGTATCTCTCTTCTACTAGTATTTTTATAATCTGCTCTGAATCCTTCTGTACCTTTTCCTGAATCGATTCTGCATAGGCTGCCAGGCGTTTCCCCCTTAATTCTTTCTCTTCTTGATAAATTTCAACCGTATTTTCCATTCTAACACCCCATTAAACTTTTTATGATTGTATCATTTATGATATCATTGGTCAATATCATTTCTAGGGTTTATACTTTTTTAATGGGGTCTGACCCCGTTACTATTTTTGTGGCATCTCGTTATTAGCCTATAGTTTGAAGAAGGGTATTTCTGCCTTTCTGAAAAAAATTTGTTATCATTGGTTACAATCCCATCCGGATAAACTGTTCTTCCGGACAGTCGTTTTCGATCATCATTTTTTTCATCAGAGCTGCCATCCGCCTTTCCTCAGCGATATTTTTCAGAGGATGCTCCTCGTCAGGATCTGATTCCAGACAGAACAGCATGGTGGGATAACCGGCCTGGGAAACCTGCTGCCGGCTTTCCAGCTTCAGCACAGGAATACCTTTTGTAAAAGAAAACGGCGAAGCAAGTTTCATGGACTTGAGAATATCATGATTGATAAAAGCTCTTCGTCCCCCGTGGCGGGTGACCATCAGTGTATATTCATATCGGGGCTGGTTATCTGGAAGGGGACTTCTCATATAGACCCATGTTCCGTCTGTGCAGCAGACCTGTCCTCCGAAAATTCCGAACAATCCTCCTTCACGGACGGGAACGTCCTGCTCTATCACAGGGCGAAGCGGTTTTCCCTCCATATCAGGAAACAGAGGCAGGCCAAAGTATTCCAAAAGTGTTGCGGGAAGATCAATGGTCTGTACCAGCTGGCTGGTTCGCACATTCTGTCTCCGGCTTCTGGGATCCCAGATAAAGAGCGGCGTATGGGCAACCTCTCCGTAAAATGGACAGTGACATTTGGCCCATTGCCCGTGTTCTGATAAAAGAAAGCCATGATCCGTATTAACAATCAGCATGGTATCCTTCCAGAGATCGTAAGAATCCATTGCATCTAATATTTTTCCCAGATTTTCATCGCAAAGCTTTAAAACAGCTGCGTACTGATGGCGCAAATGCTGAATCAATTCCGGACTGTCCTCTTCGTTTACAGGACGGTAATCCGGCCAGTCACAGAACGGACCATTGTAGGAATCCGGAAACAGACTGCGGTATTCCGGCTGCGCAAAAAACGGTTCATGGGGATCGAAAGTTTCAATTTGAAGGAACCAGTTGTCCTTGTCGTGATTCTGCTCCAGAAAATCAAGTCCCTTTTGAAATGTTTGACATTGCGGCTGTCTGGAAACATCCTGCATAGCTGTTCGATTGGCAAAATCCTGCATCACCCAGTTGTCTTCCGGCTCTCCGCATACGTTTCTGGTAGGAGAAGGTCCGTCAGAAAAGCCCACCAGAGGCTGCCAGTTATCGCCCTCCTGCCCACGTACACATTCCCAGGTAGTATAGCGCTGATGGTAGGTGGCGCCTCCGTCTTCCCAGTAATGATAGTGATCACTGATCAGATGGGAATGGATTCCTGACTTTTTCAGTGTTTCAGGCATGGAATCATCAAACGGCTCCAGTGGTCCCCAGCTCCGATGAAGAAAATTATATCGTCCTGTATGAAGCTCTCTTCTGGCAGGCATACAGGGCATACTTCCTACCCAATAGTTATCAAAAGTTACAGAATGTTCTGCCAGGCGTGAGAAATTTTCTGTTCTGGTCCATTGACAGCCGTAGGGGCGAAGCAGATGACGGTTCAGAGAATCGTACATTACCATAATTGCCTTCATAAAGATTCTCCTTTTCTAGAAATATCAGCTTCCGCTGCGTCGGTATTCATACGGACTGACGCCGTACTTCTTTTTAAATGTAGTTGAAAAATAGCTGGCATTGTAGTAGCCTACTTGCTGGGCAATGGTCTGTACACGGAGTGCTGTATTTTCCAGAAGCTGCACCGAATGTTGGAGGCGAACGTCGGTCAGATAATTGATAAAGGTCTGTCCGGTTTCGATTTTAAATACTCTGGAAAAATAATCTGGATTTAAGTATACCTGAGCGGCAACCTGCTCTAAACTCAGCTGTTCTGCATAATGAGCATTAATATATTCCACTGCAAGGCAGATATTTTTTGATTTTGGCTGGAGCTCGTCTATAGGAAGGCAGCACTGCTTTGCTGCATCCAGCATAACTTCTTTTGCTGTATCCAGAGTAATGCATTGCTGCAGGCGTAAATGAAGCTCCTCTGCATGATCCAGAACAATACCATTTCCCTTTGCCTCAAATTCCAGCAGATCCAGAGCATCCAGGCACAGCTTGCAAAGAGGATCAACTGTTAAAATTTTCTGGCTGGGAAGAACTTCAAAAAACGTTTTTATCAGCTCGTAGCGCTGTCCTCCCTGAACCTGATGAAGATGCACCCGGAATTTAGTAAACGTGTTTTTCCACAGCTCATTTCTGCGGAACAGTTCCTTTAAGGGATATTGAGGCTCATAGACCCTTTTTTTGCCTGTGTAAAATCCCTCACCCAGAGAGCAGGATGCCTGCCAGACCATAAAGGGGATCTGGCTCATTTCATCTGTAATGGCGCTAATTCCTACCATGCAGTGATTAATGACCTGTACGTGTCTGGCATATTCCGTCAGTTGTCTGGCCTTTTCTGCAATGCTAAGAGTTTTTGGGAAATTTCCTACGATCATATATACTCGATCTGTATAGTCAAATCCGGCAACATGACGAGCTGGACTTTCTTCTGGAAATAGAAGGCCGTTTTCCTCCATATCCTGCTTCCATACAGCCAGGGCGAATAAGCCATTGTTTCTCCAGCGAATTCCACACTGACGAAGCCGTTCCAGATCGTCCTCTCTCAGCTCTCTGGTCTGTCTTAAGATATGGCTGATCACGGATTGTATCTGAGCTACATTTGCCACATCGGGCTCTTCCTGATGATTCTTTCGTTGCAGTTCCCCTGCAATCCGATTTAACAGCTCCTGAAGCAGATCATTCTGCATTTCTGTTTTTAAAAGATATTCAGACGCTCCATCTCGCAGAGCCTGACGAACCAGGCTGAAATCGGAAAAGGCCGTTAATACCACTACCTTTGCCCTGCTTCCCAGAGCTTTTAAAGCATGAAGAAATTCCAGTCCATCCATTACCGGCATTTTAATATCTGTTAAAATCAGGTCTGGTTCGTCTCGATGAAACAGTTCCAGAGCTTCCTGTCCATTGTGTGCTACTCCAGTCAGCTGGCAGGACGGATTTTGAGAAATGCAGAACTGCAGCCACTCACAAATCATTGCTTCGTCATCTACCACTAGAACTTTCATTGTATCTCCTCCTTTTGTTTTATGGCAGGCATCAAAAGGGTTATGGTAGTTCCCATTCCCTGAAAGCTGTCTATAGACATTCCATAATCTTCACCATAGTTTAAACGAATCCGGTTGTGTACGTTAGACATACCAATAGAATGTGCGTCTTTTATTACTGTCTGATGAAGGCTTGCACGTACTTTTTCTAAGGTTTCAGAATCCATCCCGACCCCATCATCGGTAATTGTCAGAAGAAGGTTATTACCCTGAAAAGCTGACTCAATGATGACTGTTCCTGCCTCGCTTTTGGCCTCTAATCCATGGAAAATGGCATTTTCTACCAGTGGCTGGAGAATCAGCGGCGGAACCATGCAGTCCTCTGTGTCTTTCGGCATCTCAATTTCGTAATTAATTTTTTCTCCATAGCGCAGCTTCTGGACTACCAGATATTTTCGTGTTGTCTCCAACTCGTCACTTAAGGGAATGGTTGTATTTTTTACAGCTAAAGTGCTTCTGAGCAAATCAATAAATGCGCTGAGCATTTTGGCTGCCTGTTCATTTTTTCCAACCTCCACTGCACATCGAATAGAAAACAGGGTGTTATACAAAAAATGAGGATTGATCTGTGCCCGGAGAAAGTTGACCTCCAGGGCTCTTTTCTGCTTCTCTCTCTCCTGAATCCGTTCCATCAGGCTGGTAATCTCATCAGCCATATGTTTAAAGCTTTCCTGAAGATGGTCAATCTCCTGAGTCCCTCTTGCCACACAGGGCGGCGTGAAATCCGGACTGCCAAACTTGTCCATAGCATCGCTCAGAGCTGTCAGAGGAGTGGAAATACGTCTGGAAATATAAACAGATACAGCAACCGCAAGAATCAAACCAGTTATCAGAATGCTCCCTATAATCCAGTAAGTATCGTTTAATGCCCCTAGAATGATTTTGGTTGGACTTTCCTCTACAATGGTCCACCCTGTTTTCTGATCCAGGTGGGTAGACAGCACATAACTCTTTCCCAGCTTTTGGATGATATTGGAATTTTCTGTGCCATAGGTCTTCTGCATATAATTCACATCAATAAACTGCTTTCCCAGCATTTTTTTATTGGAATGAGAGACAATAAATCCATTTTGATCATACAGATAAACCTGTCCACCCTGTTCCTGGACAGATCCATACAAATCCTCCAGCTGCTTTTCATCAATTAAAATCAACAGTACATGTTTCTCATCTCCGCTGCCTAAAAGCCGTCCTGCTGCAAACTGATATGTACGTTCGCCTTTTTTATATGCAGAAAAGGTACGGGAAAAATGAACCTCTCCTTCACTGCCCTCAGACATTGCTGTCAGCAGATTTTTATACCAGGGCTGGTATACCCAGGTATCCGTATCGATCTCTCCAGAATTGTAAAAAAAGCCATTTTCTCCCCAAATGACCACCTCATGACCAATTGGGCCAATAATTTCATCGTAAATCTTTTTCTGAGAATCTAGGTACTCCCAGGCTTTTTTATGTTCCCTTTCAGAGAGCGGTTTGTTCAGAAAGTCATGGCTGATAATTTCATGGGTATACAAATTCGATAACGTTGTACTGCTGGTTTTGATCAGGTTGGCTCTCTCTCCTATCTGTCTGAGCACAGCGATTCGGTTGCTTCCAATCTGTTTGATCAGCAGATCTCGTATCGATCCGCTGACAAGAAGGGAAACGGCAATAAAAAAGAGAGTGAATACAAAGCAATAGGCTCCAAAAAGCTGAGTACGTAGTTTCTTGGTACATACAGAAATTTTTTCAAACCATTTGTTCATCGTATTCACTCCCAGATGTTATTTCATTCGGTATGGTGCAAAGTTTGGATTTTCTTTAATATAGTCATCACAGCTATGACCAGAAACTCCCTTTCCCCATAAACCGGCTAGTCCGGTCTGCCCGGAACCAAATACCGCTTCCTTTGCTCCGTCGATTTCCGGATTGACGTATTTGGAAAACCAGGTTTCCAGACGGAGACGCATTTCCTGCTCCAGCTCTTCAAAGCCTCCGCTCATCAGGAGATTGTTTGTTTCTCCTGGATCCGTTTTCAGATCGTAGAGTTCATTAGGACCATAGGGATACCGTGCTACATATTTAAAACGGCGGCCTCGAATCATACGGTTTGGGCCGTATTCATCCATTACCACGACTTCCTCATGCTGGTTAAAAGCTTCGCCTCTTAAGGCCGGGGCAAAGGACATGCCAGGGCGGTTTCCATGATCAGAAGCTTTTAAATCCAGATAGTCCAGGAGAGTCGGCATAAAATCGTATGCAGAAACCAGCGCATCGCAAACAGCTCCTGCCGGAATATGTCCCGGATGACGGACAATAAACGGAACCTTTACGGATTCCTCATACATATTTAAGGGGAAGGTGGCGTTGCCTTTTCCCCAGAAGCCATGGTGGCCGCAGGAGAAGCCATTGTCTGCCGTAAATACAACCAGAGTATCCTCTGCGATTCCCATATCTTCCAATTTTTCCATAATTTTTCCAATGCCAGCGTCCATAGCAGTTACAGCTGCAAAATAGCCGATAAGATTGCCACGTTCATCCTTGGCCACTTCGTCTGTCAGATAAATACTGTCTGGATGTCTGGGAAGATGGGGAACAGACTCAAAAGGACAGTCCTTATAAAGATCCGTATATTCCTTTGGATGATTGTTCAGCCATGGAGCATGGGGAGCCGTATAGGCCACATGAAGATAAAAGGGCTGTTCCTGCTCCCTTCTTGTATCCAGAAATTCCAGGGCATCCTCTGTAATGGCCTCAGTCACATACCGCTCCTCCCGGTACAGAACTCCATCCTTGTACATAGGAGCGCCGTAATAAGGACCGCCGCCGGATTTATGACTGAACCAATGGGTAAATCCCTGCTGTACCTTTCCTGCTGCTCCCATATGCCATTTTCCGGACAGAGCGCAGCAATATCCATTTTCTGCCAGTGCTTTGGTATAGGAATACTGTCCTGCCAGATACTCCAGGGCAGACTGTTTTTCATCATCATCTCGAAGCCAGTCATGAACACCATGCTGAGAGGGAATCGTTCCAGTCAAAAGACTTGCCCGGGCCGGTGAACAGACGGGAGATGTACAGAAAAAATTTTCAAAGCGCATTCCCTCCTGAGCCAGGCGATCGATATTGGGAGAAATAATTTCCTCGTTGCCGCTGCAGCCCAATGACCAGTAGCCCTGGTCATCGGAAATAATAAAAACAATATTTGGCTGTTTTTTCATTGGAACACCTCCTGATTATAGCAGTATGTCTGTCTGGTGTAAAGTTTTATTCCATTACCACCATTTAATCAGATCTGTTACTTCGTTACGAAGTTTTACGAAATCCGGGCTGGCAATGTCTCTTGGGCGAGGCAAATTGTTGTCAATAGCGCATTTAATACTGGTAGGCTTGTTGGTCAGCACCAGGATCCGCTCGCCCATGTAAACAGCCTCTTCAATGTTATGAGTAATGAAAAGAACGGTGGTACCAGTTCTCTGCCATAAGCTGATCAGCTCGTCTTCCAGATGATAGCGAAGCTGGATATCCAGCTGACCATAGGGCTCGTCCATCAGCAGTAAATCCGGCTGGGTTGCGAATGCTCTTGCAATTACAACACGCTGAAGCATACTGGCAGACAGCTGATCTGGATAGTATTTGCGGTATTTGGTCAATCCCACAATGTCCAGATATTCATTTACAAGAGCTTTTGCCTTTTCTTTTTCCACACCCTTAATATCCAGACCAAAACCAACATTTTCTTCTACAGTCAGCCAGGGCATAGTAGAATATTCCTGGAAAATATAGGCAATGTTATGTTTCTTTAAATCTACAGGTTCCCCGTCCAGTAAAATTTCGCCGGCCGTAGGCTGGTAGAGCTTTGTCAGGCTATTTAAAAACGTTGTTTTTCCGCATCCCGTAGGACCTACAATGCATAAAAATTCTCCGGAACGCACATCAAAGGAAATATCATTTAAAACAAGAAGATCTCCGAATTTTTTGGTCAGATTTCGCACCTGTACCTTTGGCATTTTATTATCCTGCATGGTATTCTCTCCTCTCTTACAGCGTCAGATCCATATTATCGGTAATTAACTGGCGCAGACGCAAAAATTCAGGATCCACATAATCACGAGGATGGGGCATATTGATGACATACTCCTTCTTAATATGGGTTGGACAGTTTGTCAGCAATATAATGCGGTCTGCTAAGAACAGCGCCTCTTCAATATTGTTGGTAACAAATATAACAGTTCGTTTTTCCTTTTGCCAAATCCTCTGAAGTTCTTCCTCCATCATATAACGGGTCTGGGCATCCAGATGACCAAATGGCTCATCCATCAGCATAATATCCGGCTGATTGGCATAAGCCCGGGCAATTCCTACGCGCTGGCGCATACCACCGGAAAGCTGACTGGGATAACTTTTTTCAAATCCAGTAAGTCCGACTAATTCCAGATATTTCTTGACTCTGGAATTTTTCTCTTCAGCTGGAAGATGGCGTACCTTTGGTCCAAAGCCAACGTTTTCTTCGACAGTCATCCATGGGAAAAGAGAGGTCTTCTGGTAAACAACCCCCCGCTCAGGAGCAGGTCCGGTTACTTTTTTTCCTCGGGTATATACTTCGCCCTCTGTCGGCATATCCAGACCGGCTAAAATATTCAGAAGAGTTGTTTTTCCGCACTGTCCGGCCCCAAACAGTACCAGAAATTCATTTTCATGCACTTCAAAATTCATTCCGCGGAGGACCTCATTGCGTCCGCTTCCATCATAGCTTTCAAAACTGCGTCCTACATTCCGGCATTCCAGCACGGCAGCTCCTGTTTTTACATTCCCTTCTGCTCGTTCCATGCGCACAGTCTCCTTTCTAATGCACTGGTTAAATTCGCCAGTATAAAGCCTACGATACCAATTGCGACGATACCAACCATGATCTGTACCGTATTTCCGGTATTCATTCCACGTACAATCATCCATCCAACACCTTCATTGGACTGAATCATCTCTGCGCCTACTACTGCGCTCCATCCAGCGGTTACAGCAATCTGAAGACCTGCGAAAATATAAGGAACAGAGGACGGAAGCACATTTCGAAGAATACCTGGCGTTCGTTGGCTCCCAGCATACGGGCTGCTCCGATTAATTCCGGATCCACATTTTTTGCACCGTCATAGGTGTTTACCGTAATGAAACAGAAGCATCCTAAAAAAATAATGAAGAATTTTCCGGTATCGCCAAGCCCAAACCACAAGATGGACAGGGGAATCCATGCCAGAGGCGGAATCGGACGGATAAATTCAAAAATAGGTTTAAAAATAGCTTCAAAGGTTCTGGAATATCCCATTCCTACACCAAGGGCAATGCCTGCAATCGTGGCAAAGAAAAAAGCAACGGCCACCCGGTACAGACTGACCCCTACATGCGCCAGCATGGTGCGTTTACCAATCGGTTCTACAAAGCTTCTGAAAAACGCTGCAAGAACCTGACTTGCCGGAGGAAGAAACATGGATGCGCCGGTAAATCTGGCAGCCAGCTCCCAAACAATAAGCAGAGATACCAGAGAAATAATAGTGTAGATTACAATCAACTGTTTATTTGAAAAACGGCTATTTGTTGTAGAATCAATCATGCTGTCTTCCCCTCCTTACAAAACGTTTCTGCAGTCTTTCCAGAACGGTATTTAAAAGCAGTCCTACAAATCCAATGGTCAGCATACCAACGATAATGACATCTGGGCGTCCCAGCATACGGGCCATCTGAATCATATATCCCAGTCCGCTTGTAGCTGCAAGCATTTCAGCGGCTACCAGTGCAACCCATGCAGAGCCCAGAGCCAGACGAAGACCGGTAAAAATCATAGGGAGAGCTGTGGGGATTGCCACCTTAAACAAAAGCTGACGATTGGTTGCCCCAAAGGTTTTTCCAACCCACAGGTGGACCTGACTGGTACGGCGGATTCCGGTATAAGAGTTTACGGTCGCACTGATAAAGGCAGCAAAGAAAATGATGCCGACCTTAGATGCGTAACCGATACCCAGCCATAAAATCATCAAAGGAATCCATGCAAGTGCTGGAACAGGACGGATAATATCAAACAGAGGCTTTGCAAACAGCTCAAAGCGGCGGCTCCATGCCATTCCGATTCCCAAGGGAACTCCGATTAAGACACCTACTACATAACCGCCCAAGGCGATTTTCAGACTGGACCAGATGTTTTCGAACAGTGACGAACCATCAGGTACTGTACCTCCAGTCAGCTTATACCAAAGCGTATTTAAAATTTTTGTCGGGCTTGGAAGCATAACAGGGCTTACCAGATGGAATACATCAGTAACCAGCTGCCAGACCAGAAGCACAAACAAAAATGAGCATACGGAAATCAACTGAAACTTATATTTTTGAAATAACTCCTTCATTCGCTTTTCACACCTTTCCACACATAAAGCCTATTTCTAAGGAAAACGGCCTGCAGCAAACCTTGTCGCAGGCCATTCTTTGCAGGTTGCCTTTTTCTGACTGAATCCACATAAGGCGGACGCCTAAAGCTTCTTATCCGCTGTAAGCGGGCAAGAAGATGCAAGGCTGAACTGTTACGATTTAATGGATTGTTTACTGGTAATCCTTTACAAAATCAGTAATTATATTGGTGTTGAATTTTTCGGTTGCACTTGCTTCCAGCTGTCCCTGCTCTACATAGAATTCGCCTAATTCCTTTGCGAAGTTTCCAAGCTCGCGGCCCTTCCACTCATCCTTGGTCAGCCAGTTTACACGATTCAGGTCTGCTACACAGTTTTCCTTGCTGGTTTCAATACCTGCATCCTGCAGAAATTCTACCAGCAAATCTGCTGCCATGTCCGGATCCTTTTCCAGGGCTTCACAGGCCTCTAATGCACAGTTGATATAGCCCTGCATTACATCAGATTTGCCATCCAGTGACTTTCTGTTTCCTACAATCATATCTACATAACGAGTACCCATATCGGCCAGGTTAGCAACCTGTACCATGCCGTCGTTTTTTGCATCAAAGAAGGTAGGAACATTCAAGGAAGCAGCATCGCCCTGTCCGGCCTGCAGTGCCTGATAAGCCTGTACGGTGTCCATGTTTACAATATTGACATCTGTCGGCTCCATTCCCAGCTTTTCCAGCCATTTTAAAACGGTAAAGTGCTGAGCAGTTCCTACTGGAGTTAAAATGGTAATGCCTGAAACGGATTCCGGGCTTCCAAGCACAGTGGGAAAGGATGGATTAAAACCAGTGTCCTGTGCTACAGGACAGTCCGGAGAAACAAATACGCCCTGTCCATCGGTAGATTCCAGAACTTCACCGATAATCAGCTCATCATAGTTTGCCATGCCGGTTACTGCGGCTGCACCCATCTGCCCTACATCCCATAAGTCTGCAGCCAGGGCTTCATTCATAGGAGCCCCGGTATCAAACATGGTAACTTCCATTTTAAAGCCTGCTTTTTCATCCAGTCCGTTTTTCTGGATATAATATGTGGGAAGGCTGGTAATGGTTGGCATTGCTGCTACACGCAGAGTCGGGAGTTCACTGTTTCCCCCTGCTGCATTTGAAGCATTGCTTCCACTTCCACCAGAATTTCCTCCGCATCCTGCAAGGGATACCATTGCTGCTGACGCCAGTAAAAGAGCTACTCCTTTTTTCAACTTCATAATCACGTTCCTCCTTAAAATTCTGCAGCCATTCTGCACTTGTTTTGTTGTCTTTATTATAACAAGAGGGCCTTTTTTTGTGTTTTAGATCTTTTTACTTTTCTTTATTGCCGGAATGGTGAATTTTTTATTTTTTACTTTTTATTCATTATTCCGACATTTTTAACCGTTTTTTTGTCTTAAATACATAAGCAAAACAACAAAGTTTTGTGCATTATTTTGTTTTAAATTGCTTTATTTTATTGGTGCTTTATTAATAATGGTGCGATTATTCGTTTTTTATAGCAGATACTATGTAATATGCATAAAAGAGGAACGTGTTTTTCTTTTCCGCAGGGGGATTTCTTTGGAGCGCTTTCCTGTCATAGAAATTTCCTGTGACATAAAAACAGAGGGGTATCAAAAAATACCGCCTCTGTGAATGATGCTTTTTATTTGATTTACTTTTTTAGAACGCTTTGGCTCATCAAGCTTCCGTCAGGAAGCTGATCAGTATTCCACTCATCCAGCATATCTCATACCGTCAAATACATCCTCTGCAATAACACCATTTATAAGCTGAGGATATTGGTTTACCTCAATCTCTGCATAGAAAAGAGTTCCATCTGCATCCTTAAACAGCAGATAGCTGATTCCGTCTGTAGCATAGGGATACAGGACGGCACCCTTTGAAACGATCTGATTTTTGCCGGACGGCTTTTCGTCCTTTCCGCAAAGCTCCAGCTCAAAATCCTGTTTTAACTGAAAGCGCAGAGGATCGGATATGAGGAAATCCTGTTCTGACTGAGGCACTCCTGCTACATTTGCGTGATAATCCTTGCATCCAAAACAGGTGCTGAGTGTACTCAGGCGGGACGACAGCATCATATGCTCCGGATTTGTAAGGGTGTAATTGAGTGTTCTGTGAGCCGAACGATAGGAGTTCTCCAGATTGGTTTCCAGCTCTTCATAATTCTGTTCCAGGCAGAACGGAGCGAAATTATCTAAAGAAGCAGGGGTAACATCGGAATTTGTTATTTTATATATCAGTAAAACGCTGTAATCATTCTCATGGCTGGTGAACAGATACAGATAACAGCTTCCGTCTGTATTTTTTACAAAAAACGGTTCACAGTTGCCATAGCTTCGAAAATTGAAATTACACTCCATGCTGCCAGACTGTATTGTCAGGGTATATTCTTCTGGATATTCATCTTCCCGTCCGGTATAAGTGATATTGATATCTAGTGTATTGACATATTTATATTTAACACAATTATTCTTTTGCTTCATGCCGTTTCATGATATACTAAAAAGAAACGGC
>ENA-ORTD01001871-ORTD01001871.1-human-gut-metagenome-genome-assembly--contig:-NODE-1871-length-13535-cov-2.483754_pt1 | contig 13535 bp, 8 predicted proteins | sample MGYA00241907_ERZ509178 | MGnify/ENA primary metagenome ERZ509178 (study PRJEB26280, sample SAMEA2338793) | human gut metagenome | biome: human gut; feature: human-associated habitat; material: faeces...
CCCCATCTTACCGGTTTGCGGGGTCCAAAAATTCATACCCCAAGGACGTGCTATAGCCGGATAGGTGTTACCGGTTGATAGCTCAAACGACGATTGCGTCCCCATTAAAGGATTAACAAACTCTACCGGGTCAAAAGCACCGTCTGACGCAACGGCAGGCCTTCCCAGGCAGGTTAGCATAGCAATAAGAGCAAAAGCCCATATACTTTTTTTCTTCATTTTTATTTATACGATTAATATTCTACTTACAAAGATAAGTCAAACAACTCCTTAAGTAAAAGCAAGTAATGTGGATTTTTCTCAAAAATCAATAAAAAGGGAGGTTACCCATCTATGAACAACCTCCCTTCTGATCAAAACTGCTTTTTAATGAGTCCTGATATCAACTCTATAGTTTGAACTTATACAGTTGCGCCATCACCTTCTGGTATTCATTCTGCAACTGCATATGATTCTGCATACTCTGATAGAGCGTGGTGACGTCTACAAAATATTCGATCATCGAGATTTGTCCCGCTTGGATCGCCTTATTCAACAACGCCAGGTTATTCTGGCTCTCCAGCACTTCGCCATATTCGTCGATGGAAGTCTTCAAGGCTACCGACTGGTTATAGAGTTGGAGCAATTCATTCTCTACCGCCGTCATCGTGCTTTCCAGTTGCAAATCGGTGTAAAGGTTCTGTGCTTTCGCCTGTTTCACATTGTTGCGGTTTGAGAAAAGAGGAATACTGATGCCGACCAAAAAGCCATTGAAACGTTCGCCACCCGAAGATGGGTTCATACGGTAACCCAACTCAAACGAAGGCAGCCCCATCGTCTTGTTGACACTGATTTGTCTCGATGATACGGCCTTCGCACTTTGCAAAGACAACAGACGCCGATCATTCTCCAAGATTTCCTGGCGCAGGTCGGCAAACGAGAGCGGAAGCTCCACAACCTCGTAAGCCGTATCAGTCAACTGAATAGCAATCCCCCCGTTCAGCATTTCTAGTTCCCGCTGTTTATTCACACGGGCCGCTTCGTTCATGCGTACCTCGTTACGGACGTTCAAAAGTTCAAGTTCGATCTTGTTCGTTTCCAAAATATTGGCATCACCCTGTTCCAAGCGTTGCTGATAGAGTGCGGCAAGCTGTTCGGCGCTTTTCCGACGGATATCCAGCAGGTTCTTTTGCTGATTCAGAAAGATCAAGTCCAGGCAAGCTTCTTTGGCTTGCAACAAAATCTGCTGGCGCACTTCTTCGCCCTGTCGGTCGTAGTTTTCACCCTTCTGCTTGGAGAGCTTGTTCCGTTGCATATATAAAGACGGGAAGTCAAATGATTGCGAAGCGACTAATTCACCGGTGAATCCCATTCCCTCTTTGTTTCCATACAAATGGGAATAAGTAACGGTAGGATCAGGCAGGTTGTTGTCCAGTTTGGCTTCCAACTTTTGTGCCGTCACCATCTGACGGTTTGCCTGCAATTCCTTGTTATTGGTCTCTACACTCCGGAGCACTTCCTCGATGGAAGTTTGCGCCCCGGCCACCAATGCAGAAGAAAGCAATGCTATTGTTAATATGAATCGTTTCATTCTTTATCTTCTTTATTCATTAATAAATAAACAATCGGGATGATGAAGCCGTTCAGGAAAGTGGATGTCAGCAGACCTCCTAAGATAACGGTCGCCATCGGACTTTGTATCTCGTTGCCTGGCAAATCGCCGTTCAGCGCAAGCGGGATTAACGCGAGAGCCGAACTGAGCGCCGTCATCAGGATAGGATTCAAACGGTCCATAGAACCTTGCAGGACGGCTTGTTTCAACGGTACATTCTCTACAGTCCGAAGATGCGTGTAATGGCTGATCAGCAACATACCGTTACGAGTGGCAATACCGAACAGGGAAATGAAACCGATAATAGCCGGAATACTCACCTCGCCGGAAGTCAGCTTCAAGATGAACACGCCCCCGATCAACGCCAACGGTAGGTTCAACAGAATAACCCCGCTCTCTTTCGCATTCTTAAACTCATTATAGAGCAACAGGAAGATCACCAACAGAGACATCAACGAAGTAAGCAGTAACGTACGGCTGGCAGCCTGTTCACTCTCGAACTGCCCGCCATATTCGATATGATAGCCTTCAGGCAACTGGATGGAAGCATCTATCTTCTGCTGTATCTCATTGACGATGCTGCGGAGGTCGCGCTCGGAAACATTACCACTGATCACGATCTTACGCTGCACATTCTCGCGATTGATCGTGTTCGGACCTGTCACGGAACGGATTTCGGCGACATAGCTCAACGGGACTTTCTTACCACCCGCATCGATCATCAGATTACGGATATCCTCCATTGTGGCACGGCTTTCATCCGAAGTCTTTACCGTCAGGTCAAATGTCTTGCCATTGTCATACACCTGGCTGACAGCTTCGCCCCCCAGCATGACATTGACATACTCCTCAAACTCCGGCAACGTGATGCCATATTGTGCCATCAACTCACGCTTCGGTGTAATGGTAAGCTGCGGACGCTCGATCTGTTGTTCCACTTTCAAGTCCACCAGACCGGGGATTCCTTGTATAGCCTCCTTGATCTGGTTACCGACCGTAAACATCAGATTCAAGTCCGTACCAAACAATTTGATTGCGATATTCGCCTCCGTACCGGAGAGCATGGCGTCGATACGATGAGAAATAGGCTGTCCTATTTCGATGTTAGCTCCACTAATGGTAGACAATTTCTTACGGACATCATTCATAACCGCATCGCGGCTACGATCTTTCAAGACAAACGGAGCTTCGATTTCCGATACGTTTACCCCTAAAGCATGCTCGTCAAGCTCGGCACGTCCGGTCTTGCGGGCAACAGTCTGGATTTCGGGAACCTGCATCAGCAATTCTTCTGCCCGTCGTCCCATCTCATCCGATTCTTCGAGGGAAATGCCCGGAAGAGAGCTTACATTGATCGTAAACGAACCTTCGTTAAATGGCGGCAGGAAGCTACGTCCCAGCGTAAAGAACATTCCCAATGCAACAAGAAACAGGCCAATCGTACACCCTAACACCATATTTTTATGTGCCAATGCTCCATTCAAGGCTTTACCATACAATTCTTTCAACTTGCGGGCCACCCATGCCTCCTTCTCTACTTTCTTGTCTGTAGGCTTCCGGTTCAACAGGTAGCTGCACAACACGGGGGTCAATGTCAACGCCACGACCGTAGAGGCAAACAGCGCAACAATAAAGGCGATCCCCAGCGGCACCAGCATACGCCCTTCCATCCCGCTCAGGAAGAAAAGGGGCACGAAGCTGACCACGAGAATGAGCGTCGAATTCAAAATCGGCATACGTACTTCGCGAGATGCATCGAACACGACTTCCAAAATGGAACGTTGCTGATCGGAAGGCAACAAACGATTTTCCCGTATCCGTTTATATACATTCTCCACATCAACAATCGCATCATCGACCAGCGAACCGATAGCAATCGCCATTCCTCCCAAACTCATAGTATTAATAGTCAATCCCATATAATGCAATGTCAGTATGGAAACTAACAAGGAAAGAGGCAAGGCAACCAGCGAAATCACCGTTGTACGGATATTCATCAGGAACAGGAACAGAACAATAACAACAAAGAAACTGCCTTCGAACAGACTGTTCTTCACATTATTAATAGAGCTGTCAATAAAGCGGCTCTGACGGAATATGTCGGTCGAAACGTGCACATCAGCAGGCAGGTTCTTCTGCAAGTCCGCCATAATCGCGTCTAACTTTTCCGTCAAGTCGATCGTACTGGTGTTCGGTTGTTTGGTGACCGTAATCAACACGGCAGGTTTCGCCCGTTCGGAAGCAGTTCCGAGCTTCGGACTTTTGCTGCCAATCTTCACTGTTGCGATATTTTCCAACAAAACAGGGAAATCTCCGACAATCTTTACAACTCCCTTTCCGATCTCCTCGGCATTCGCAGTAGAAAGAACACCCCTGATGATGTATTCGTTATCATATTCATAAAGGACACCACCATTGGCATTCCGGTTCATGTTGCGGGTAACGGCCAGAACTTCACCCAAGCTTACACCGTAGTGCTTCATGCGGGCGGGATCAAGCAATATCTGGTACTCCTTGATATCGCCACCGATCACGGCAACCTGTGCCACTCCTCCCGTCGAGAGTAATCGCGGACGGATGGTCCAGTCGGCAATCGTACGCAGGTCCATTTGGGTTGTAGGGGCGATTCGTGAACCACTCTTACTATCATCAACCGTCAGCCCGATAATCATCATTTCCCCTAAAATGGAAGACTGCGGGCCCAGCGTCGGTTTCCCGACATTCTCCGGCAGGCTCTCACTGACGACAGCCAACTTTTCGGAAACGATCTGACGGGCCCTGTAAATATCCGTTCCCCAATCGAATTCAACCCACACGACAGAAAAACCCGTCGTAGAAGACGAACGGACACGGCGCACATCCATCGCACCATTCACAGCCGTCTCTACCGGAAAAGTAACCAGACGTTCTACCTCTTCTGGCGCCATACCGTTTGCCTCCGTCATAATGACAACGGTCGGCGCATTCAAATCCGGGAACACATCCACATCTGTATGGAAAGCGGTATACGTACCGGCAATCATCAGCAGCAGGGAACAGATCAATACAACCAACCTGTTATGCAGCGAGTAATATATTATCTTATTCAGCATAATCTTTTTTAATTGTCAATTCATTAATGATTATGTGTATGTGCGGGAATTGCATTAGAAGCAGAAGCCAGCTTGATCTGGTAAGCACCGACCGTCACAACTTCGTCACCTGCATTCAGGCCGCTCAATATCTGGACTTCGGAGCCGTTGTCGGCACCTAATGTCACAGGAACCTTTTTATAGGCTTCTTCATGCACGCGAACAAAGACTGAATAAACACCCTGCTCCTCGATAAGGGCGGAAACAGGGACACTGATGACATTCTGCATCGGAGCCGTAAGCAGATAGATCTCGACAAACGAGCCGGGAATAATAGCTCCCTTATTATCAAACTCGAATGTAACCGGAACATAAAAAGAGTTAGTATCGGAGGCCTTGCCATAAGAAAGCAGACGTCCACGCAGATCGGACAGTTTATAAGTCACGTTATCGTACGGCGTACGGAAATTAGCGGACTGTATAGATGGCAAGTAGTTGTAATATTTCTCTGAAACCTCCGCACGCAACACCAGGCGGCTATTCTGCGAAATCGTGGCCAACGGCTGGCCTACCGTCACATAATCACCCTCTTTCACTTGCAAGTTTTTCAGATAACCGTTTATTGGCGAAACGACCGACACCCCGTTAGCAGTCTGTTTTCCTGCTACCGCTTCCCAAGCCACCTTCGCATTCTCGTAATTCAGACGTGCCTGTTCAAAATCTTTGGCAGAAACGATCTTATCCCCTATCAGGGTTTCCATACGTTCATATTCTTTCTTTGCATTCTCATACGCATATTTGGCTTTAGCCGCCACATTACCGTCAGACAAACTGCTCGAAGCAAGACTCAGAATAGCCTGTCCCTTGCGAACAGCCGTTCCATCGACAAATGACAGGTTGCCGAATGTTACCACACCGGGAACCGTAGCCACCACAGTCGACTCCTCTCCCTGCGCAGCCATCACCCGCCCGCTTGTTTTGATCACATCGGTAAAAACACCCGGCTCAACCTTAGACGTCTGCAATCCGACTGCTTCCGCCAATGCTTTTTTAAACGAAATTTCACCGGCATGTCCTTCTCCGGTCTCTTCATGTTCATGATCATGTCCCTCATGTTCATGGTCATGCCCTTCGTGATCGTGGTCGTGTCCTTCTTCGTGTTCGTGGGCTTCATGTTCATGCTCTCCATGTGCCGCAGTATTGCCATTGCAACCTGCCAGGATGTAGGCGAAAATCACCCACACTAAATATATTTTTTTCATTATGATGTATGAATTTTGATTTATGAGTTATGAATAAAAGAAGGTTCATGATTTATGATTTATATCATCAACACATAAATCATAAATCATAAATTATAAATCAAATTCATACGGAGGCGCACGAAGCCCTGACGCAGAAACAATCCACGTATCATGCAGGGACTCGATGTAGTAGGCCCGGTCATTCTCGAACAAGAGCTTGTAAAAGACCGGAACAGGAGGGTTTATATAATCAAACAATACAAGCAAAGGGAAAAGAAACTGATTCACGTTTCCATCTGTCACATGCGAGAAAATGGAAGTGTAGAGTGCGATGTTATGCCCGTTGCATCCGCAATCATGTGATTCGGAACTTCCATGCCCACCATGAGCCGCCTCGGCTGAAAGTGATTTATAGCAAGGCAACCCGTTACTATGGTGATGGTGCGGTACGACTACCGATATAAGCATCACGATACTAACAAGCAGCATCACATATTGGTATATTTTCTTTTTCACTCTCATACTTCCGATACAAAAATACGAAGTTTTTAATTACTACGCAATTATGCCTCCTAAATTAAGAAACTGTTTTGTTTTTTACCAAACCAAGCGGTTTTCATTGTCTGGCAAGGCACTTTAGTTGCCATACATCCCCATGTTCCCTCCCTTTACACCCGGGTGTACCCCCCCCTCTTCACCCAGATGTAAAGGATGGCAACATGGGGGTGTTCGTGAAATTATGTGCTTATTTCTGCCAAAAAAAGAGATAGCTTTTGTGGAATGAAGAACCATATTGTTTTTCAATCATATGATAAAAGCTCCATATTTCATGAGTGCCAAAGGAGTGACAGAGTAGTGATAGAGTAGTGATAGAGGAAAATGTCATCTATCACTACCTCTAACGTTTAAATATCAATAACTACAGGCTCGTCAGTGATAGAGTGATAGATGAAAACAGTTTCTATGATTTCTCCCGATAGAGAAGAAAGGTATGCCAAGTGAAAACTTACTTACGAAATGACATAAATCAGGCATGGATATAAACCCATATAATCCATGCCTAAAAAATCGTGATGAAGATGTGTTTTGACATCTCCTTGTTATTCGGAAATAAGCCTTTATTTGTCCAGCTTAGCACAAATAAGTTCGGCCGCCTTCTTACCGCTCATCAGCATACCGCCAAAGATCGGCCCCATGCGGAAACTACCACTCACCCCATTGGCAGCCATACCAGAAACGAACAGTCCCGGATAGATTTCCTTCGTATTTTCTACGGTTGTAGACTCACCCAGCTCGACATTCAGCGAACGTTCGCCGATCACGCCCCCAGTCGGAGTATTCAGCTTGATATCGTTCTTGCGAGCAACCACGCGTGCGATTTCACAGTCGTGGCCGGTTCCTTCCAGGACAGCCTTGGACATGATTGTCAGCGGGTCCACATGCATACCTTCGCGGATAACCGGAGCCCAGTTCACAACCACACCGGCTACGGCCTCGGTATGGAACACTACATCTTCTACGGAATAGCAGTTGAAAATAGTCGCACCGGCTTTCGTCGCACCATAGATCAAAGCCGAGGTCGTGTGTACGGAATCCATGATATAAGTACCGTTTCCGGCATCCTTATAACTTACACCCAACTCACGCACGATCGGCATAGCCTCTTCCTGCACCACGATATCGTTGAACATCATGGCGCCCCCCCACATACCTCCACCGGGGGCCAGCTTACGGTCGAACAAAGCCACCTTCTTTCCGGCCTTAGCCAGATAATAAGCGGCTACGATACCAGAAGGACCACCACCGACAATAGCGACATCAATAGACAAATTGCTCTTTAACTTCGCAAAGTAAGAGTCGATAATTCCTGTTGAAACAATCTGTTCCATTACAAAATAATAATTAGAGTTTAAACATCGGAAAGCACATAGAGGTAACGCTTCCCTTTATTTAGTAATTCTACCTTTTCCCTTCACGGCGTTATCCGGCAGGTTCAATGGGTATAATCTCAGCCTGTATAGTAAGGCACCCCTATGATAAGTCGAAGGCAAAGATATAATAATTATCCGAAATGCGGCGGACGCTTGTCCATTTTCCGTTCCACAAAATTCTTCATGAACGCAACCGTCTCGTCTATCCCCAAGACAGAGACATCTATCGAAAAGTTGTAGGTGGATGCAACGCCCCATTCCTTATTCGTATAATAGTTATAATAAGCAGCACGCGACTTGTCGGTCTTCAGCATCAATTCCTCCGCCTGTTCGACCGTCAGGTTCTGGCTTTCGATGATCCGTTGAATACGGTTTTCCTTGTTGTTATGAATAAAGAAACTCAGGCAGTCAGGATTGTCACGAAGGATATAGTCGGCACATCGTCCGACAATCACACAAGAACCTTTTTCCGCCAGGTTACGGATCGTATCGCTCTGATACAGGAACAAACGGTCGTTAGACAGCACATCGGCATACGGCGGGAACAACCCCATATACGAATAGCCCATCGTAAAAGCATACGCCAAACCACTGGAAGCCTTCTCGTCCGCTTTCTCGAAAAACTCCTCGCTCAATCCGCTTTCCTTCGCGGCAAGCGCCATCAGTTCCTTGTCATAATAGCCGATGCCCAGCTCTTTTGCCAGCTTCTGTCCTACCTCGCGACCACCGCTGCCAAACTGCCGGCCGATGGTCAATATGATTTTATTATCCATGTCTATCTATGTTTTTGGTATCAAGACAAAGGTAAATAAAATTTATTTAGAATGAAACTTCCTGAACTGGTTTATCAAGACGAGAGCCGTAACAATCGTAGCTGTCGTGTCGGCGATCGGGATGCTGATCCATACGCCAAGTGTTCCGAACCATCGGGGAAGAATCAACAAGCAGGGAACGAGGAACAGCATCTGCCGGGTGAGCGAAAGGAAGATCGCCTTCTTAGACATCCCGATGGAAAGGAAAAAGTTTGTCGCCACCATCTGGAAACCGACAATCGGAAAGACCGCAAAGACGATATGCAAACCGTACACCGCCGCCTCGATCAGCTCCGGATCGGTCGTAAACATGCGGACGATCACCGACGGGAACAACTGACAGAGCAAAAACCCTGTTGTCGCCACCCCTATCGCCCACTTCATCGTCAACTTCGTCACTTCCGTCACACGCGAATATTGGCGGGCACCGAAGTTATAACCGGCAATCGGCTGCATCCCCTGGTTGAACCCCATGATGATCATAATAAAGAGGAATACCACCCGGTTCACGATCCCGTATGCGCCGATCGCCATATCGCCGCCATGCTCTTTCAGTCCCCGGTTAATCAGTATTACGATCAGACAGGCACAAAGATTCATCAGGAAAGGTGACATTCCGATATAAAGAATCCCCTTCACGATTTCGCTTTTCAGCCGGTAAATGCCTTTCTTGAAATGCAACAACTCCTTCGGACGGGAAAAATGAATCAACTGTCCGGTCAGCGAAATGACCTGAGAGATGACGGTAGCCCATGCCGATCCCTTGATCCCCCAACCGAAACCGAAGATAAAAAGCGGATTCAGTACACAGTTGATCACCACCGACGCCAACGTCGCATACATCGCTAATTTAGGGAAACCGGAAGAACGCAACACCGCATTCAGTCCTAGATACATATGAGTAATCACATTTCCTATCAGGATCACATTCATATAATCGCGGGCATACGAAATCGTGTTCTCGCTCGCCCCGAAGAAATAGAGGATCGGATCGAGCAACAACATAAAGACCAACGTAAATGCGAGTCCCAAAACTACGTTCAGCACCAGTGATGCTGCGGGCCATGCAAAAAAGCCATTAACGAACAAGACGTCTGCTCCTGCATAAACTTCATAATCTTTCTGTCCCAACTTCACGGACACCAGCGTTGAAGCCCCCACCCCAACCAGAGAACCGAAAGCAGCCGCAAGGTTCATCAATGGAAAAGTCAAGGCCAAGCCGGAGATCGCCAACGGTCCTACCCCGTGTCCGATAAATATACTGTCTGCCATATTGTAGAGCGAAGAAGCGGTCATGGCGATAATGGCCGGTATGGCATACTGTGTCAACAACTTGCTGATGCGCTCGGTTCCAAGCACTAAAGGAGAATTTTGTTTACTCATGTCACAAAGATACGCAGAATCCGAAAAAAAGGTTACTTTTGTTTTCTTATAAAGTATAAAAAATGGCGGAAAATTTAATAATCAACGGTGAGAACAAGCGGGAACTATATGAGACGCTGCTTCATCAATTGCAATCGCTGACAGCGGGAGAGACGGACGTCGTCGCCAATATGGCGAATGTCGCCGCTGCCCTGAAACAAACATTCGATTTCTTCTGGGTAGGCTTTTATGTGGTAAAAGAAGAGATGCTCGTGCTTGCCCCGTTCCAGGGGCCTCTTGCCTGCACGCGCATCCGGTACGGGAAAGGTGTATGCGGAACAGCCTGGAAGGATGCACAAACAATCGTTGTCCCGGACGTAGAGCAATTTCCGGGACATATCGCCTGTAGCTCGGATTCACGGTCGGAAATCGTCGTACCGATAGTCAGAGATGGAAAAGTGGTTGCCGTACTGGACATTGACAGCGACAAGCTGAACGAGTTCGACAAGACGGATGCGGAATATCTGGAACGACTTTGCGCAATCTTACCGTTTTGAACGGTGGAAAACATATAATTGTGACAACCCTTCCCCCCCAATCCGTCCAGGAAGAATCCATATGATATAATTTGAAAAAACGGAAGCCTCAGACGGAGGTCTTCCGTTTTTTATTGTCTATTCGACCGTCACCATCTTTCCCTCCGTATTCGCCCGGACAAGATGGTCATACATCGCTTCGCAATAGACCGGAGGCAAATAGAAACGGCCGGGGTAGACAGCACAAAGATTGATACGGACCGTCACTTGCTTTCCGGCAGGCAGATAGTCAATATAGCTGTAAGCACGATCGTCACGAATATCTTGGTAATTGACACCTGTCACCTGATTGTCAACCGTGTCGCCTGTAAGGAAGCGCGTGTTCAATATCTCCCAACCAGCCGGAAAAACCTCAGTCAGCACCAGGTGGTTATAGCCACGAGGAGACGAATTTGAGACGGTCACCACAGCCGTGAAGTTCGTACCCTGCTGCAAAGCGGAGGTATTCACCGGATGGCCGTCATGATCCATATAGCTGACGGCGAGCGTAAGACCGTTCGCATAGGCTTCCTCTTTACCCTCGGCTGGGATACCTTCGGCCACGAGGCGGGCGAACAGAGTGGATTTGCCGGTGTTCTTCAACTCTAAGGAGGCAGAAAAGGCAGTCTTGTCAAGCAAAGTCTCCGTCCAGATGTTCCGAGTGGTGGAAACCTTCTTCGCCTTGCCGTCTACGGCATAGGAGAAGTCCATCGAGCCGGACATCTTATATTTCTCCATATAGTCGGAAAGAGCCACCAGGCTAAATGCCGTGGATTGCGTGCTCAGCCAATCGTCGGATGCGAGCGTCTTGGATATTTCATTTGCCAAAAGAGCCGCTTCCTTACCGCCATCGAGCAGACAGAGCGTCATCAGGCGGATCGAAGCATCACGCAAGTCGCTGCCGAACGTCTGATCGTATCCGGAACAAGCCGTTGTCAGAGCCGTTGTCTTTACAACCAACTCTTTCGATACATCCGGACGTCCGACCAAAGCATAACCCGCCGCCAACAGATAGCGACTCATAGACATGAGCGTCTTACTCTCTTTCAGGCGATTCATGGCGCCGACCTCGGCAACTTGCCCTAAAGCGAGGACAAACAGGCGGTATGCCTGCGTCATTTCTTCGGATTCGGCAGAATAGGAGGCTTCCGGTTTCCAGTTACGGGCAATACGGCTCAAGTCATTCAACGCATTCCGCTTCATGCCTTCGGGTACAAGGTAACCTTTCTTCTCCGCTTCGAGCAGAAAGTGGATGGCATAAACAGTCCCCCAAGCATTGGGAGCCGTTCCACCAGGCCAGTAGGAGAAGGAACCGTCTACCGTCTGGTAGGAACGCAGGCGACGGATCACTTCTTTCACTGTCGCTTCAGTCGATTGCTCCTGTTCGCGGGTCAACGAGGCGAACCCGCTCAAGTACAGTTGCGGGAATGCCTTCGAAGTGATCTGTTCAACACATCCATGCGGGTAGCCCAACAGGTAGGACAACCGCGTGGAGAGGTTGACAGGTTGGACATCCGACATTTCGAGCACAAGGGAGTTCGTACCCTCCACGCCGGGAAGGCCGACCGTCCCTTTCCAGCTCTTTCCGGCTTCGAGCGTCACAGGCGTCACCTTGATTTGCGGACGGCGTACGGAACGGATTTCGATATCGGTTTCATATACAGACTTTTCACCACCGCCGGTAGCCGTGATCTTCACGTGTCCGGCTCCGGGGGTATCTTTCACACGAATGCGGAACTGCGCCAGTTTGTCACTGACCGTTTCAAAGTGCAGCATATGGCTCTTCTCGCCGACTACCTCCATATTGCCGGAGCAGGCGATCGTGACCTGCACGTCTCCAACTCCTTTTTCGGTGGCAAAGACGGTAGCAGGAACCACCATTTCCTCTCCTATGCCGATAACGCGCGGGAGTGTACCGAGCAGCATAACAGGCTTGCGCACGAGCACGCTCTTCTCCGTGTTGCCGTAAGCCTCCCCGTTTCCGGCGACGACCATGACGCGGACACGGCCGTTGTAGTTCGGCATCTTATAGATATGCTGCCGTTTTTCTCCCTTTTTCAGCAGAAACGGACCGGCAAACTGCACGACCGGCTTAAAGCGGTTCACTATCGCCTTCGGACCTTTGTTCAAGGCATCGTCGCCGCCAATGCTGAACAGTTGCTCGATGCGGCCACCATACGCGCCGACCACGTAGTTGTACAAATCCCAGGTATTAACCCCCAATGCCTCGCGGGCGTTAAACGCCTGCCAGGGATCGGGTGTGCGAAAGCGGGTTAGGTCAAGCAACCCTTCGTCGACAATCGCCAGTGTGTAGGCCATCTCGCGACCGTTCTTTTCGGAAACCATCACGTGGCAAGGTGCTTCAGGCTTGACCTCATCCGCCATATGGATAATCGGGGCCAAATGGCTTTCAGGAGATGTAACCGTGAAGGGGACGACACCGTACATGCGGATCGGCAGGTCGTTCTTCGTGACACCATGCGGTTGCAAGAGTGTTATATAAAGGTACGCGTTTGGCTGCATATCCGGAGTGACGGCGAGCTTGACCGTAGTCTGCCCGTCGTTGCACATGTGCTCAGTGGTCGAAAGGACACGTGTTCCGTTCTCAATGCTGATGATCGCGCGGCTTCCCTTGACAGAGGGGAAGGTAACAACGATCTGTTCGCCTGGTGCGTATGTGTCCTTGTCGGTCTTGAAGGTTAGCATATTGGCGGAGGAAGAACCGTCAGCATCGCGTCTGCCTTCACTGTAAGGCCAGTCGAAATAGTTCATCACACCGGTAGAGTGTTTGCTCTCTTTGTCTTTCACCGAGATAAAATAGGTTCCCCAATCGGCATCGGTATATTTCAGGTTGAAGGAGGCCGTGCCATTCGTGCCAGTACGGATGGTGAAGGTTTTCACTGGCTTGTTATACGAATTGGAGACATAATTAGCCAGGCTGCCGTTGTC